>Ga0228674_1001496_pt1 | contig 13840 bp, 9 predicted proteins | sample 1D_rmetaG_FD_189054 | JGI IMG/M metagenome (GOLD analysis project Ga0228674, IMG submission 189054) | Seawater microbial communities from Monterey Bay, California, United States - 1D_r | ecosystem: Environmental > Aquatic > Marine > Coastal | place: USA: California | collected 2016-09-26
ACCTCGATGTCGGCTCATCACATCCTGGGGCTGAAGCAGGTCCCAAGGGTATGGCTGTTCGCCATTTAAAGTGGTACGCGAGCTGGGTTTAGAACGTCGTGAGACAGTTCGGTCCCTATCTACCGTGTGCGTTTGAAATTTGAGGGAAGCTGCTCCTAGTACGAGAGGACCGGAGTGGACGAACCTCTGGTGTGCCGGTTGTCATGCCAATGGCATTGCCGGGTAGCTATGTTCGGAAGGGATAACCGCTGAAAGCATCTAAGCGGGAAGCCTCTCCCAAGATTAGATTTCACTAGATCCTTGAGATCTCTAAAGGTCCGTTGAAGACTACAACGTTGATAGGCTGGGTGTGGAAGCACAGTAATGTGTGAAGCTAACCAGTACTAATTGACCGTGAGGCTTAACCATATAACACTCAAATACATTGAGTGACGTGAAGTAACAGTACACTGATATAAGACATACTTTTGACTTGAATGCATTTTCAGAATTTGTGTAATGGATTAATCCGTTATGCATGCCAGTTTGCTTGGTGACCATAGCAAGTGTGACCCACCCGATCCCATCTCGAACTCGGAAGTGAAACCGCTTAGCGCCGATGGTAGTGTGGGGTCTCCCCATGTGAGAGTAGGACATCGCCAGGCATCAAATCGAGAACCCCATACTCTGATGAGTATGGGGTTTTTTTGTGTCCACGATTTTATTTTGACGCCGGCTAATCGTGTACCATTACGATAAGTCTTATCCTTGGATACTATTGAATTATGTTTTCTTTACTCACAACATTCTTTTACATGTTGACGCTGTATTTTAGTTTTATTGTGGGATTCTCTGAGGATGCCTCGTATTGGTTTCTACCACTTTTACCAGCCGGCTTAAGCATTGGCTATGCACTCGATCGTTGGAATGGGGTAAAAGAACTGCTATATACCGATCAACCTGCTTTTATTCGCTTTGTTGCCTATCGATACTTGTTTTTTATCCCTCATGCGATGGCTGCAGTTGCTATTGGCCTTGGTCTTAATTATTTAGTGAGCACATTGTAGTAGAGCTCTCAGGTGACTATTTATGTGTCCATGCGACTAATCTATGTGTGGATAGTAGGTCTATATGTGGCAGGCTGGCGAAAGGTTCATCTGTCGTTTTAAACTCAGTACAGAGGACCGGTTTCATAATGATTTTTACTGCAGAATATGGTCCACCCCTGTTACGCTATTTTTTAGTACTGGGAGAGATCTTAGATCATGGGATAGAGCTAAAATCCAGCGATTGCATTTTCTATGATCCAGTTGCTAGCTGGAATTGCATAGATGATGCATTTCCTTGCTATGATGAATACGTCGTGTAAGACATGGCTAAAATCATCCCTTTCAAAAAGCCACTCGTCAAAAAGCAGGGGCTTTGCCAGTTTAATCATCATAAATGGCTTCTAGATAAAGAATCTATCTTCGACTCTAAGCAAGGGCGCTTAGTGAGTCGATTTATTTGCGCTCATTGTGGAAAGACCAAAGTCAGTGCTATTTAATTCCAAGACTATCTTTTACTTGTAAAACGCCATAGAGAATAGTGAAAATGACTAATGTTGATGGCGTTCAATTGCCGTATAGCATGAGCCAAACTTAGGCGAACAATCTAACACTAAGAAGTATCTACCTGCTTTTGCCGCTAGCCTTAGTTAACTTTATGCTGGTGCGGTCTGATAGACCCAATAACTAAATCTAAGGGATAATTGCCCAAGTCTGAGCTTAGTCCTATGAATGCTTAGTTAGGTGGGCTTATTAGGCTTATCATAATAAGCGTATAGATGAAGTTCCCAGAAATTAAAACCCATATATTTCAGAGGTTTGTATCTCAATATTCAGCTTTTCTGGGTGTTTTGCGTACAAGCTTTAAAGAGTACCTTAGCTTGCGGCCTTTCCCCCCTCTGCATTATACTTTGCGGCCTTCTTAGTGCATGTTTAGAACTGCCTAAGTCGCGAATTTATAAGGTATTTATCGTGCTTAAATAATTAGGTGAGATAGATACTCAAGCGGTCTGATTAACTACTATCAGAATCATAAGAATATAGACTTAGTGGAATAGCGATGCAGAATACTTACCCGCCAGCGGAAGGCCTTTACGATCCAGCGAATGAGCATGATGCCTGTGGTGTTGGTTTCGTGGCCAATATCAAGGGACGCAAGTCTCACGCAATCATTGAAAATGGTTTAACCATCCTTAAAAAGCTGGTGCATCGCGGTGCCTGTGGTTGTGAAGAAAATACCGGTGATGGCGTCGGTATGTTAGTACAGATGCCACACACATTCTTTAAGCGTATATGCCCCGATGCTGGCATTGAGCTACCTGAATATGGAGAGTACGGGGCTGGTTTGGTTTTTTTGCCAGTAGACCCTGCACAGTCAGAGCGCATTCAAAAAATTGTTGAAGAGATTGTTACCGCAGAAGGGCAGACTGTTCTAGGTTGGCGAGTAGTGCCGACAGACAGTTCGAGTCTTGGTCCAACTGCTTTAGCAGGAGAGCCTACGTTCAAGCAAATTTTTATTGGGCATGGAGATAATGTCACCGATGAAATGGGTTTTGAACGCAAACTCTTTGTTATTCGTAAGTTGATTGAGAATGCAGTAGCTACGTCCGATCTCTCTGAAAAAAATCATTTTTATATTCCATCATTATCTCATCGTACTTTTATCTACAAAGGTATGCTGACGGTTACTCAACTGGAGTTGATGTATCCAGACTTGTTGCAGGATGACTTTGAGTCAGCTGTGGCCCTAGTTCATCAGCGTTTTTCAACTAACACCTTTCCCGCTTGGAAGTTAGCACACCCGTTCCGGTTCGTTGCACATAATGGTGAGATCAATACTGTTAGGGGTAATGCGAACTGGATGCGTGCGCGTGAAGCATTGTGTAAGTCAGATCTATTTGGTGATGATTTAAAGAAGCTCTTTCCCATTGCAATCGAGGGTGGCAGTGATTCTGCGACTTTTGATAATGTGATGGAATTCATGCACATGTCCGGTCGTCCCTTATCACATGTCATGTTAATGATGATTCCTGAAGCATGGAGTGGACATGAAACCATGTCGGATGAGCTCAAGGCATTCTACGAATATCATGCTTGTTTAATGGAGCCTTGGGACGGGCCTGCTTCAACAGCATTTACTAACGGTGATGTGATTGGTGCCGTGCTAGATAGAAATGGCTTACGTCCATCGCGTTACTATGTAACTAAAGACGATATGGTGGTGATGGCCTCAGAAGTGGGTGTGTTAGATATTCCACCAGAAGATGTAGTCATCAAAGATCGCTTGCACCCAGGTCGTATCTTTTTAGTCGATATGAAGCAAGGTCGAATAATTGAAGACGCTGAGCTTAAAAGCCAGTTTGCTCAAGAACACCCTTATCGTGAGTGGTTAGATCAAAATTTAATTTCGGTTCAGAATTTGCCAGCAACAGACAATGTAGCAGGGCACGATGAAGAGACTTTATTACAGAGACAACAAGCATTTGGCTATACGCATGAAGACTTGCGTGTGCTATTAGCACCAAAAGCAGCCAAGGGTATGGAGCCTATTGGTTCAATGGGTTCTGATGCTGCGTTAGCCGTGTTATCTAATCGTTCACGTCTACTATATGACTACTTCAAGCAGTTATTTGCGCAGGTTACTAATCCACCATTGGATGGTATTCGTGAGGAGATGGTTACGCAGCTGTCGACAACAATTGGTGCTGAAGGAAATCTGCTCCAACCTACGCCTGAAAGCTGTCGTCAAATTAAAATTCCATCACCGGTAATAACTAATGATGAGTTAGCACGTATCCGTGATGTGGATCTGCCTGGTTTTAAGACCAGTGTTGTACCAATTCTTTTCCGAGTCGCTGAAGCTGGCGCTGGTCTGGATGAAGCATTGAAGCGGGTTTGTGCTGAAGTTGACCAGGCAATTACTGATGGTGCTACTAATATTATTCTTTCTGATCGTGGTATCGATCAAGATCATGCGCCAATTCCAGCGCTATTAGCGACTGCCGGTGTGCATCATCATCTGATTAGAAGTGGAAGCCGAACTAAGGTTGGCTTGATCCTAGAGTCAGGTGAGCCACGTGAAGTACATCACTTTGCTGTGTTGATTGGTTACGGTATTGGTGCTGTTAATCCATATCTTGCATTTGAATCGATTGGCGGTTTGATTGGTAAAGGTTATGTGCCTGAGATGACGCAAGAAGCCGCTGAAAAGAACTACATCAAAGGTGTTGGCAAGAGCCTAATCAAGATCATGTCGAAGATGGGTATCTCTACTGTGCAATCGTATCGTGGTGCACAGGTATTCGAAGCAATTGGTTTAAACAAAGAATTTGTTGATCGTTACTTTACTTGGACTGCCTCACGCATTGGTGGCATCGGTCTGGAAGAAGTCGCCTCCGAAGTGAGTATGCGACACCACCATGCCTACCCAGAACGTCAGGTAAAGAGACCTGATTTGAATTGGGGTGGTGAACATCAATGGCGCCGTGATGGTGAGTATCACTTATTTAATCCTGAGACTGTGTTCAAGCTGCAACATGCAACTCGTACAGGTCAATATGAGATATTTAAGGAATACACTGATCGAATAGATCAGCAGAACGAACATTTAGCGACCTTGCGTGGCTTGTTTGAATTGGACTATGCCCGTGAGCCAATCCCGATTGATGAAGTTGAGTCAATTGAAACAATCATGAAGCGCTTTTCTACTGGTGCCATGTCGTATGGCTCGATTAGTTCCGAAGCGCATGAAACATTAGCTATTGCGATGAATCGTATTGGTGGCCGTTCGAATACCGGTGAAGGTGGTGAAGACCCAGATCGTTTTACCCCGGATGCCAATGGTGATTCGCGTCGTAGCTCAATCAAGCAGGTAGCCTCAGGCCGCTTTGGTGTAACCAGTGAGTATTTGGTTAATGCTGACGATATCCAAATTAAAATGGCACAGGGTGCCAAGCCTGGTGAAGGTGGACAGCTGCCAGGTAGTAAGGTCTACCCATGGGTCGCCAAAGTACGCCATTCAACTGCAGGTGTTGGACTGATTTCGCCACCACCACATCATGATATTTACTCTATCGAAGATATGGCGCAGTTGATCTATGACCTTAAGAACGCTAATCCGGTAGCGCGCGTACACGTTAAGTTGGTTGCCGAAGTGGGCGTTGGAACGGTTGCTGCCGGTGTTGCTAAGGCACATGCTGATGTAGTACTGATCTCTGGTTATGATGGTGGTACAGGTGCATCACCAATGAACTCGCTAAAACATGCTGGTCTCCCTTGGGAGTTAGGTGTTGCTGAAGCACAGCAAGTATTAGTTATGAACGGCCTGCGTGATCGTATTGTGATGCAGACGGATGGTCAGATGAAGACTGGCCGTGATGTCATTATTGCTGCATTACTAGGTGCTGAAGAATATGGTTTTTCAACGGCACCACTTGTAGTCATGGGTTGCATCATGATGCGGGTATGTCATTTAAATACTTGTCCAGTAGGTGTTGCGACACAAAATCCAGAGCTACGTAAGAAGTTTGGTGGCCAGCCTGAATTTGTAGAAAACTTTTTCAAATTTATTGCTCAAGATGTTCGTCAACATATGGCGCAACTTGGTTTTAGAAGTGTTGATGAAATGATCGGGCAAGTTGATCGCATAAATGTGCGCAAGGCGATTGATCATTGGAAAGCTAATGGCTTGGACTTCTCGGCTATTTTGCATAAGCCAACACCACATGCTGGCACTGATATCTACTGTACTAAACAGCAAGATCACGGCTTAGATCTAACCTTAGATGTTACTGAGCTAGTGCCACAATGTGAGCAAGCTATTGTGCAAGAAAAGCCAGTTAAGCTAGCACTAGATGTGAAAAATACAAATCGTAGTGTCGGTACAATATTGGGTTATCACATCACTAAGCAGCATGGTGGTAAGGGGCTTGCAGAAGATACAATTCAGCTGCACTTCAAAGGCTCTGCTGGCATGAGCTTTGGTGCCTTTGTACCTAAAGGAGTTAGCATGCGTTTAGAAGGTGATGCTAATGACTATCTAGGTAAAGGTCTTTCTGGTGCCAAGCTAATCGTGCATCCAGCAAAGGAATCACACTTTATTGCAGAAGAAAATATTATCGTGGGTAATGTCTGTCTATATGGTGCAACTAATGGTTTAGCCTTTATTCGAGGTATCGCCGGTGAACGCTTTGCAGTACGCAATAGTGGTGTGAAGACAGTAGTTGAGGGTGTCGGTGATCATTGTTGTGAATACATGACTGGTGGTGTGGTTGTCGTATTGGGTCAAACTGGACGTAACTTTGCTGCAGGTATGTCAGGCGGTGTTGCATATGTCTTACAAGATCGCGCAACTTTCGATATTAATTGCAATCAAGATATGGTGGCCTTAGAAAGTGTAGATGATGCTGATGATGTGGCAGAGTTGAAAGGGTTACTAGAACAGCATCTACAGTACACAGAAAGTGCTGTAGCGAAGAATATTCTTGCGAACTGGTCAGATTATCAATCTCAGTTTATTAAGGTCATGCCAACGGATTATAAACGAGTCCTAGAGGCGATACGTGTGGCTGAGGTCAATGGTACTTCAGTGGATGACGCGGTTATGGAGGCATCTAATGGGTAAAGTAACTGGATTTATGGAAATTGGTAGAGCGAAACAGCCTTATCGCCCAGTTGAGGATCGTCTGCAAGATTGGCGTCAGGTGATGGATCCATGGGGCGGTGAAGAACTGAATCAACAGGCTTCGCGTTGCATGGATTGTGGCATCCCTTTTTGTCATCAAGGCTGTCCGCTTGGCAATCTAATTCCTGACTGGAATGATTTGGTCTATCGCGAGCAGTGGGAAGAAGCTATCGAGCGGTTACATGCGACAAATAATTTCCCAGAGTTTACTGGTAGTCTTTGCCCAGCACCTTGTGAGGGTGCTTGCGTCTTAGGTATTAATGATGATCCAGTCAATATTAAAGCAGTAGAGCTTTCGATTATTGGTCGAGCTTGGGAAGAGGGTTGGATACAACCAGAAATAGCAGATAGTAAGAGTAATAAGACAGTAGCAATTGTCGGGTCAGGACCTGCGGGCATGGCAGCAGCACAGCAATTAGCGCGTGCTGGTCATAGTGTGACGTTATATGAGCGAGATGACCGCATCGGTGGATTGCTGCGTTACGGTATTCCAGAATTCAAAATGGAAAAGCGTATGATCGATCGCCGTATGCATCAGATGGAAGCTGAAGGTGTGACCTTTGTAACGAATGCCAATATTGGAACTGATATTGAAATTGAGAGTCTGCAACAAGAATTTGATGCAGTTATTTTGACTGGTGGTGCTTGTGAGCGTCGTGACTTACCAGCGGAAGGGCGTGAGTTGTCAGGTATCTATCAAGCGATGGAATATCTGCCTATGCAAAACCATCTCTGTGAGGGTGATGATAAGCCTAGTGACTTTATCGATGCTAAAGATAAGCATGTTGTGATTATTGGTGGTGGTGATACTGGTGCTGATTGTCTGGGTACAGCGAATCGTCAAGGTGCGGCTAGCGTACATCAGTTGGAAATCATGCCGCAGGCTCCTGAGTTACGTGCTGAATCTAATCCATGGCCAGAATGGCCACGGATCTACCGTACAGCATCAGCGCATGAAGAAGGTGTTGAACGTCTTTATTCAGTCTCAACAAAACGCTTTATTGGTAATGAGCAAAATAATGTGAAGGCACTTGAGTTAGTGACGGTTGAGATGAAAGAGGTTGACGGCCGTATGCAGTTTGCTGAGGTGGAAGGTAGTAAAATAGAAGTGCCTTGTGATCTAGCTCTGTTAGCGATGGGCTTCACTGGTCCGGAAAAGCCAGGGATGTTGGAGCAGCTGGGTGTTGCTTTAGATGTGCGTGGTAATGTTATTGCAGATAAAAACTGGATGACTAATGTCGAAGGTGTTTTTGTTGCTGGTGACATGCAGCGTGGCCAAAGTTTAATTGTGTGGGCTATTGCTGAAGGACGAGCGGCTGCAAAATGTGTTGATGAGTTCCTTATGGGGAGTTCTGAGTTGCCGGCGGTAGTAAAACCAATCAGCTGTTAATCCTAGGCTGGTTAACAGCGGAATAAAGAAGCTATGCCAAATGCGGAGTAGATTTGCAGGGCATAGCTTTTTTTTCGTCTAATAATATTGTCTGCTATTGAACGGCTAGGCTGAAACGTAGCGTAAAATCTCAACTACCTGTGCTGGGGTCTGCGCCCAAGCCATGGCTGCGCCATCGACTTCCTTTAAGGGGTGAATAATATCTTCATCGTGTAGTGTGATGTAGGGTTTACCTAAGGCTGCACAATAGCCAGCATCGAAAGCAGCGTTCCACTGTTTGTATTTATCACCAAATCGGATAACTGCTATATCACACATTTCGATTAGGTTTTTTGTACGGATCGCATTCACCTTAGATGATTTGTGATCGCGCCAAAAGCCTTCACTCTCTGGGAGCAATAAATCACCAGCAGCATCACTTGCGGCATGGTTGGTTATCGCGGAGCTAAAGTCGAGATCAAGCTTAAGATCGGAGGCGCCTTTTTTGATTTGTTCGCGCCAGTCAGTATGAATCTCGCCAGAGAGGTAAACATTGAATTCCATATTTAGTTCCTAAGAATGTTAATGAGATAAAGGTTTAACGATTGCTCGCTGTTTTGGCGTAATCGTCTAAAAATTCTTTACAGCTGTCAAAATTATCCCGAAAAATAATTGAATCTTCTCGTTTGCTTAATTGTGAGTGATACATTGGATCATAGTACTGATCTAATAATGGCTGCAGCCAATCAAAATGCGCATCAAAGCCATGTCCTTCTTTCTGCAGACTTAGCGCACGCTGCATTTTTAGAATTAGATCATCACAGCGCTCAGTGCCTAAACGTTTTCGAATGCGCTGCATACTTGCAAGCAGGTATTCAGACAAGGCATTAAATGCAGTGTCTTCATCTTGGTGTAGTTCGGCAAATTCAGCCTGCATATTGATAACATATTCTTCTAATAACTGTTGTAAGCGCTGCTCCAATGTTGCCTCAATAACAACCAATGGCGAATTGCGCATTTTATTATAGATATTGGCTGGGATATCAACGCTGCCAATAAAGCGACTTTCATCTTCCAGGCTTAAGATCTGATGCTGTTGCTTACTGGCATTGAGTAGATCAATACCTAATTGATGCTCAAAAGTAACTTGAGTACTTTGTGCAACAGCATGAGAACCAAAGCTAGAGCCTCGATGATAGGCAGCTCCTTCGAGATCAATACCATTATCCAGGGCCTGGACCATACCGGTTTTACGGCAGCCGGTGAGTCCAGCAACTAAGGCATAATCAAATCTCTTATCGGCCTGTGCTAGCGTGCCAAGCAAGTATTGGCGTAGTGCGCGATAGCCACCTTGAATCAAGCAGATTTCAATACCGGTATTTGCTAACCATTGCTGAGTAGTCTTAGAGCGTAAACCACCGCGAAAGCAGTATAAGTAAGCTGTTGGGTGCTGTTCGCAAAATGCTCGCCAAGCCTCAATACGGTCAGTCTTAGTTTGTCCAGAGACTAAGGTATGACCAAGCTCTATGGCTTTATCCTGCCCATGCTGTTTGTAACATGTACCTACGAGGTGGCGTTCTTCATTGTTGAGTAACGGCAAATTAAATGCCTGTGGAAAAGCTCCTTTAGCAAACTCTATAGGCGCACGTACGTCTAGCAAAGGGCTCTGCTGTAGGAGGATTTCCTTATAGGCATTACTTTCAGGGAGTGTGTTCATGCGTTCTCATGGGTAGCTACGCAGGCTCACTGCGTTATATCTAAAGAGGCCAGTAAATCAGTGGCCTGCCAATGCTAAAGGAATGGCGTTTAAAAGTCACAACGGCGATACTAACTAGCACCAAATACTGGGGTGTAAGCCTGAATAATCATGAAGTCCTTAATCAATATGATATGTCATCTGGGTAAATTGATATGGACTTCAGTTTTAGGCTTGTTGCTCGGTCTGATATGGTGCTCTGTAGCGCAAGCAGGGCCAGCAGTTGATCGTTTATTGGCGACGCCAGCCTCGGCACTTTGGTTACAGCAATCAGTCTCTAAGGCGATGGTTAAAAATCCGCATGTCGCTATGGTGCCAGCATCTACAGTGAAGATTTTGACGGCCCTGATGAGTTTGCAATACTGGGGGGCTGAGCATCGATTCAGCACTGAATTTTGGTTTGACCATCAGCGCAAGGTGCTCTTTGTTCGAGGCTTGGGTGATCCTTTTCTAATCTCGGAAGAGATTGCCTATATCGCGACGCAATTAAAGCAGGCTGGAGTCCATGAAATAACCAAGATAGCTGCAGATGGTAGCTATTTTAGCGAAGATATCAACATTGATGGTTGGGATGGTAGTAATAACCCTTACACGGCAATAAATGGTGCATTGGCCGCGAATTTTAACAGCATAGCGCTTAATGTGACGTCAGTTGGGACTGAAAGTGATGAGCAGCAAACGCCACTAACGTCCATTGGTCGTAAGTTAGCCACCCAGGTAGCTGTTGGCCGACACCGTTTACCGTTAGTTACAGCTGATCAAGGTGCCTATTATTTTGCTGAAATACTGAGAGAGCAGTTGCGTGCTGTTGATGTAAAGGGTGATATGGCAATTGAATTGGCTGTAGTGTCGCCTACAAGTCAGCTCAGTTACCGACATGAAAGTCGTCATACACTACAGCAGGTAGTCATGGGCATGCTGAAATATTCCAACAACTTTATTGCCAATCAGCTGTTCTTGATGCTGTCTTTATCTAATGGGCAGGCGGTGATTTCAACAGTCACGGCGCAAATGGCTTATCAGCATTATATTAAGCAGCATTTTCAGTGGCGAGATGCGGTAATTGCTGACGGTGCAGGGTTGTCGCGGCGAAACAGGCTGAGCGTTAGCCAGTTGGCCGATGTGTTGCAAGCGTTTCGCCCCTACCGCGAGCTATTGCCAGCGCAGTCTGCGGAGATTATGGCTAAATCAGGGACTCTGCAGGGCGTTATGAGTTATGCAGGCTATCTTTTTCGGTCTGATGCGTGGCATCCGTTCGCTTTTATAATCAATACCACTACGCCATATAAGCAACGTAAAGCGATTGCTATGGAGCTATCACAAGGTGATTTTGATATGACGCGATTCAAGTTTGAGACTATCTTGGCGCAGGACAAGCCCTAGACCCTAGAGCCCTGGCCCATTGGGCTGAAAATTGAGGCATAATACCAGCCCCGTATTGGCTTGCTCCCATTATTTCTACCATTGTAGGCGTAATAAACCCTTAGTGTTAGCACCGTAGTTGTAGTATTATCCGCGCGGCTAAAAGGATCTGGCAAACCGCCTATCATTAACTTTGACAGTGAACAGATAAAGACTATGACTGACCTATCCAAGTATCGAAATATCGGTATTTTCGCGCACGTTGATGCGGGAAAAACTACTACTACAGAACGAATTTTGAGTCTTACCGGCAAGATCCACAAGATCGGTGAGGTTCATGACGGCGAAGCAACTACTGATTTCATGGATCAGGAGCGTGAGCGCGGTATCACTATTCAGTCAGCGGCGACCAGTTGTGTCTGGGATGATCATCGCTTAAATATTATTGATACTCCGGGACACGTTGATTTCACGATTGAAGTGTATCGTTCACTGAAAGTACTTGATGGTGGTGTTGGTGTTTTCTGTGGTTCTGGTGGTGTTGAGCCGCAGTCAGAGACCAACTGGCGCTACGCCAACGAGTCGGAAGTGGCTCGTATTATTTTTGTCAATAAGCTAGACCGTTTAGGTGCAGATTTCTATCGTGTAGTGAAGCAAGTAAAAGACGTACTCGGTGCGCGCCCATTGGTTATGGTGCTACCTATTGGTACTGAGGATGAATTCAGTGGCGTAGTTGATTTATTGAGCCGTAAGGCTTGGATATGGGATGGATCAGGTGATCCATTCAAGTATGAAGTTCAAGACGTGCCCGCCGATATGGTGGATGACGTTGAGCAGTATCGCGAAGAGTTGATTGAGATCGCTCTCGAGCAGGACGACGATGCTATGGAAAAATACCTAGATGGTGAAGAGCCTAGTATTGAGACCATACAAGCATGTATCCGCAAGGGTACTATCGCTCTCGACTTCTTCCCAACATATTGTGGTTCAGCATTTAAGAATAAAGGTGTGCAGCTAGTTCTTGATGCGGTTGTCGACTACTTGCCAAACCCTACGGAAGTAAAACCTCAACCAGAGGTCGATCTTGAGGGTAATGAGACTGGTAACTTTGCTGTTGTTGATGTTGATAAGCCAATGCGAGCACTAGCCTTTAAGATTATGGATGATCGTTACGGTGCGCTAACTTTCCTACGTGTTTACTCTGGTAAATTAGAGAAAGGCTCAACCGTGCTAAATACTTTCACTGGTAAAACTGAACGTATTGGACGTATTGTTGAGATGCATGCTGACTCTCGTGAAGAGCTCGAGTCGGCTCAGGCAGGTGACATTATTGCTGTGCTGGGTATGAAGAATGTTCAGACTGGGCATACATTATGTGATCAGAATAATCCAGCGACTCTGGAGCCTATGGTTTTCCCAGAGCCAGTAATCTCAATGGCAGTAGCGCCTAAAGATAAAGGTGGTTCTGAAAAGATGGGCGTTGCCTTAAGTAAGATGATTGCTGAGGATCCTTCGTTCCATGTTGAGACTGATATAGACAGTGGTGAAACTATCCTGAAGGGTATGGGTGAGCTACATTTAGATATTAAGATCGATATTCTTCGACGTACACATAGTGTTGAAGTGGTTGTTGGTAAGCCACAAGTGGCTTACCGTGAAACGATTACTCAGCGTACTGAAGACAGCTATACGCACAAGAAACAATCTGGTGGTTCTGGTCAGTTTGGTAAAATTGATTACGTTATTGAGCCGGGTGAAGCCGGTACTGGCTGGATCTTCGAATCCAAAGTTACTGGCGGTAATGTCCCTCGTGAATTTTGGCCGGCAGTAGAAAAAGGCTTTAAGTCTATGCTTGATACGGGTGTCCTTGCTGGTTACCCCTGTGTAGATATTAGTGTGACTCTGCAAGATGGTGGGTTCCATGCCGTTGACTCATCAGCAATTGCTTTTGAACTGGCAGCACGTGGTGGCTTCCGTCAGACTATGCCGAAAGCGGGGCCACAAATTATGGAGCCGATCATGAAGGTGGATGTGTTTACACCAGAAGATCATGTGGGTGATGTTATTGGTGACTTGAACCGTCGACGAGGCATGATTAAGTCACAGGAGCCTGGTGTTACCGGTACCCGTGTAAAAGGTGATGTACCTTTAGCTGAAATGTTTGGATACATTGGTGATCTGCGTACTATGACATCAGGTCGTGGCCAGTTCTCTATGGAATTCTCGCATTATATGCCATGTCCAAATAATGTTGCCGAGCAGGTCATTAAAGAAGCAAAAGAGCGTCAAGAAAAGAAATAGACTAGTTAATCTAGTAGATCAGACGCCGGGGGATGAAAATCTCCCGGCGTTTTTTTTGCCTACTAGTCTTGGTTTAAATCGCCGCTCCCTTCTTTTACCCACCAAACGTAAGTACTAGTGATTAGTTCTGTTGGTGAGGTGTGCAGGGCATATGCCAGCTTGAAAATAGTTTCTAGTGTTGGTTGCTGTTCGCCGGCTTCTAAGCGCTGGACATAGCGAACCGACAAGCCTGCATTGAATGACAGGGCTTCTTGGGTGAGTCCACGATTAACGCGGTATTTTCGAAGATCATTACCAAAATCAGCTTTCCACATAAGGCTACGGTGCCGTAGTAGCTTTGGAGG
>Ga0228674_1001498_pt1 | contig 13835 bp, 7 predicted proteins | sample 1D_rmetaG_FD_189054 | JGI IMG/M metagenome (GOLD analysis project Ga0228674, IMG submission 189054) | Seawater microbial communities from Monterey Bay, California, United States - 1D_r | ecosystem: Environmental > Aquatic > Marine > Coastal | place: USA: California | collected 2016-09-26
ACGCTGATAATCTAATTGAGGGAGATGAGACATTAATTTTCAGTGTTATCGTGCCTAACCCGTGTGACAGTACATTCGATACAACGACTGCTTTTATTACAATCGTTGATTATGTTAATATGACCATGACTTTTGGTGATAGTGTAAATATTTGTGATGAATTTGGTGAATATGGATCAATATGGTGTAATGTTCAGAATGGAGTTGCCCCTTATTCTTATTGGTGGAGTCCTACTCAATATGCCAATAATGATACGATCACATTCCCTGCAACCGATTTGAATCCGAATTACAATCCAATGAATGTAATTGCGACTGACGCCTGTGGTAAAGAGATCACATCGGATCTGATCCCAGTTTATAATCAATGTCCCTGTCAAATCCCGAATGTCATAACCATGAATGGGGATAATGTGAATGACGAGTTTATCATTCAGAACATTGATAACTATGATCGCGTGCATCTGCAAATTTTCAATCGTTGGGGTAATCTTGTTTATGATAATGAGGATTATGAGAATGATTGGAAAGGTTATGATAAGAGCGGTGAGCCCCTTATAGAGGGAGTGTATACCTATGTTGTTACACCTTTAAGTGAGAAGTTCGAGTATGACGATGCTCAGAAGACTTTATACACCGCTCATGGCTTCGTTCACATTGTGAAGTAAATAACTCATCTTACAGTTTGATTTAGACGGTTCCCTTTTATCTACATTTGGACCATAATATGGAATCATGATAGCAGTCAAACAGCTCACGAAAGACGAAATTTTCATTGTCCATCAGCTTGCTAAGGACATCTGGCCTCATGCATTTAAGGACATTCTTGAGAAAGACCAGATAGAGTACATGCTTGAATGGATGTATAACATGGGTACCTTGGAAGAGCAAGTCCAAACTGGATATCTTTATTATATGGTTACTCTTGACGGGGTTCCGAAAGGATTCGTTGGATTAGAACCAAATCACCCTGAAGTTGGATCACTTAGAATGCATAAGCTTTATGTGAAGGTCTCGGACCATGGATCTGGTCTTGGAAATGCACTCATGGAAAAGTCAATCGAACTCGCTGCGGAAATGGATCTAAATAAGATTCACCTGAATGTGAATCGATTTAATAATGCAGTAGATTTCTATAAGTATAAGGGGTTCCAAATTGTGAAAGAAGAAACCATTAATATTGGAAAGGACTACCTCATGGAAGACTACGTGATGGTTTTAGATCTCTAATTCGACTTGTTCCCAAAGTCAATTTTCGCACAGTTAAAATGCTCTTTTGGACACTCTTTATGGCCGTGAATCCCGCATGGGCGACAATCTAAATTTGGAACCTCCAGGACGTTTGAGTCTTCCGAGAGTGGACCAAAACCGAAGGTAGGAATTGTAGAGCAGAAGAACGCTGTTACTCTGGCATTTACAGATGAAGCTAAATGAAGTGGTCCAGAATCATTAACATACGAACGCTTTGCGTATTTCATTAGATGAGCAGATTGCAAAAGTGATAGCTTCCCTGCTAGATTTACAGCGTTAGCATTTTCAGATTGAGCGATAATACGCTCGCAAAGTTCACTATCATCAGGACCTCCAAGTAAGTAAATCGTTGATTCTGAATCCAGAGACCCAATCAACTCAATCCATTTTTCTTGAGGTAGTTGCTTCGTGAACCAAACCGATGCAGGTGCCATACAGAAATAATCCCCTTTGACATATGGCTGAACTACTTTAGCATCGGAACCTGATGGAAATAAGGAAGGTTGAACCAATTGCTTAGCACCGAATTCTCGGATCATACTTAGGTTTCGTGCAACTTCATGCGTACCATCTCCTATTTTATGTTCAAAACGCTTCGAGTAAAGAAAAGAGAATGGGTTTTTTTTGAAACCATACTTCTTCTTAGCCTTTGATAGTATCGCTATAATTCCGGAGCTACCGAAACGATGAAGATTAAGAACCAGGTCGTATTCCCTTTTGCGAAATTGCTTTATTAAGGAGAGCATTGCCTTCCACTTGCCATTTGATTTGTCAAAGACATAGGCTGAGTTCAAATGAGGATTATTAAGAAGGAGTGATTCGTTTCCTTTTTTAACTAGGATATCGATCTCTGCTTCCGGAAATAATCTACTCAATTCAGATATAACTGGAGTTGCAAGAATGACATCTCCTAGGAAAGCTGTTTGTATGATCAGGATTCGATTCAAGTGGTAAAAATAGGATTATTTCACCAATGTAACATGTCCGCGTTTCACAACTTCGACGCCGTTTCCATCTTTTACAGTAACCATGTACATGTACGTGCCATTGGCAGCCATCTGGTCGTTCTGCATTACACGGCCATTCCATCCTTCATCGTAAAAATTCGTTCTGAACATTATTTGCCCCCAACGGTTGAATACAATGAAGTCATATTCTGTCGCATCAAAGTCAGACATTACGGGTTTGAATATTTTATTAATTCCATCGGGCATAAACGCATTGGGAATATAGATTAATGGAGGTAGGACTGGACAAACTAGATTTGAACGACTAATCTCTGAAACTCCATAGCTGTTCGTCGCTTCGACTGCTTCCACATAATAACAGATTTTCCCGGTAGAGATTACATCGCTAACATCGTCCTCATAGAATAACGTATTCGGACCAACAATGGCGAATGGTGCTCCAGAAAAAACGCGATCAATCCCTCGATAAATATTATATCTTATTATTGAGCCGTCAAACTCTGTATAGTTATTCCAATTCAGATATATCAACTTCGATACTTCATCTGTCTGAGCTTGAAGGAAAATAGTTCTTCCGATATTTGAAATGTCAGCCAGAAGTCCACAACTATCAACTGTTTGAACACGATAAGTATAAGACTCCTCATCAACGGATACATCTTCATCAGTATACGCTATTGTTTGTGCACCAGCGATTGGAATTCTTGCGATCTCTTCAAAAACTCCAGCGTTCTCTCGTTGGAATGAAAGCGCGTCAAGTGATACAGTGTTGTCAATATAGTGACGTAGACGAATGACTCCATCATAAACCGTCGCTACTTGCAGGTAGTTGAAGGCTGGAGGAGAAGGAGTAGAGACGAAAATGCACGAAATATTCGAAAATGACTCGACCCCGGTCGTTGATACAGCGCGAATTGTAAAACAGTAATTCTTTCCTTCTTCAACATTTACCGTAAGACTAGTGCTTGATGTTGATCCGAGTAATGTCCAATTTTGCCCTTCCCATTTACCGATTACCTCATAATGATCTAGATTGTCCCAACCAATATATCCTGTCCAGCTCACATTAACAGTTTTCGTGCAAATATCGAGACTAGTATTGATGAAGTTGGTTGCATGAATAGTTGCCTTTGCTGATGTTTGATAGGTAGGCGGTATGGATGGAGTCCAACACGAATCAAATGCAGCTACTGAATAAGTACATGGACCGCTCGAGGTGTTAGGATTACCGATATATGTGGTGCTTCCTATACCCCATAATGTGTCAATTTCAACTAGAAACCCGTTTCCGTCAAGTGTATAAACCACATACCCATAGGTGTCGGATTGATGATTTTGATTCCAGGTTAAGATTAATTGGTTTGTCGCGGTGTCAATTGTTACAAAAGTGATGATCGGCATATCAGGTGTCATCATGTCCTGAAATTGATCGCCTTCAATATTAGAAGTGAAATCACATGGTTGATTTGGAAGCACAACCTGATAATTCAAATATGTGTCACAAATATCGATTGTGTCGATATAAAAATTGACTCCGTATGCTACGCTATCATGTAAATTCCAAACGCCGGCAGGATATTCTCGATAGATGTGGTAGTTTGCATGCATACTTGTAAGAGTAGGGGTAGCTGGATCGTTCCATTGTAAGACGGCTGTGCCATTCGACGGATTGTTGAGATCTAAAAAGATATTCTGAAGTGTATCGCTAAAGTTTAGACTATTCCCGTCACACCCTGAGGCAACGGCGATATAGTAATCATTCGCTTGGCTTACTGCTGGATCCGTGAAGGTTGTTGTTCCTATCGCCGGAATTGTTGCTATGAGTCCAGATTGCTCCGTAAATATTTGATAGGATGAAAAAGTTCCTAATGGATCTGTGACTGCATCCCATGATAATGCAACATCTCCAGTTGCATCGGATTGGATACAGTTAATTTCAGTTGCGGGAATAATCCCTGGATTTTGAACATGAATCGTCACAGTTGCATACGATACTTTAGGGATTGGACAATAATCATCCTGTACTTTGAAAACGAAATGATAAGAGAGTTGATCCTCGGTAATACCAAATGGATTAACCAAGTGATCACAATCTGTTTGCCAATTAAAATTTGTTGAGACTCCCTGGGGCATCGTAATTATTGGAGTTGCATCCAGCGTTGCACAAGGAGCAGTTGCGCAACCAACATTACTTGTGAAATTCGTACCGAACATGGGGCCTGATGCGGAGAGATGATTGCTTTGAGGTGACCCATCTTGAAGTAATTCAACATCAGTTGATGCGAGATTAAAGTTCACGAGATCACCGGCATTGATTGTTGTTTCAAAGAGTCCTCCAAAAGGTCCTGCAATTACGGGCGGGCTGTTCGTGCCAGCGCAATTCATAATGATGAGCTGAATCTCACGATCAACTTCAGCAATCAGTGCACCATTTCGATATGAACGGGCAACGATTTTGATGGTAAATAATCCAGCGTTATTTGATAAAAATGTCAATTCTCCAGAGTTAGGATCTAACTGTGATGGAATATTACCAGGGTTCATGGAAACTCCAGGAGTAGGAGATGTCTGAGAAAATCCAGGTTCATATCCAATTTCAGCAGGAATTGATGGTGGCGTGTAAACTTGCGATGGAAACCAATTCAGTGGATTTCCGAAGGAGATATTGATTGAATCCAAATCTGGGTCGACGGCATTCATGTTGTAGGTATACGGATCTCCTGCACAACTTACAAAGTATGGATCCTGTAAGAACTGTGGTGAATTGTCTACGCATACTCCAGCAGAACCAGGAATTTCAAACATTTTAGAGGTAATTGTCATCCCTGATGATCCAGGATTTACCAGATTTTGCACAGCTGCATTTCTAGAAAAATTTTGATAGGTAAAAACCCAGCCTGTAGCTGGAGGGGTACCTGATAGTGCGATTGGTGCACTACGATAAATAATCTTTTCAATGGCGCCAACACCATTTCCACCGCCCGCTCCTGATCCACAAGCTAAAGCCTGAGGTCCTGCAGGTACTTCAGTACACAGCGGAGAAATATCAGATCTTGATATGAAGGGAAGATTAATAGACGACATTGTTGAATGCCCCCAAACATCGATAGTTTCAGAAGTTGTATTGATCGGAGCACCGTTGCAATCACGGTAGAAAACTAACTGAAAAACATAATCTCCACCTTGACATGTCCATGTAATATCACCGCCAATAACATGATCAGCTCGGCTTGTAAAAATCGAGGTGTAGCAAATAAGTAATACGACTAAAAGACGAGTCATTAATTGGATAACGAATAAAGAGTTTATCTAGTATGTAGACGTGAAGAATAGTATAAGGTTGCGATAATATTCCATTCAATTAAACATGATAAATCTACCCAACTGCAACGATGGAAAAATCATCCCATTTCAAGTACTTTTTTGCTAACTCTTGAATTCTTTCCGGAGTAATATCTCGAATTGATGCCAGTGCTTGATTGTAAAATTTAAGTGACTTTCCGTGAATCTCAGCACTCAGGAATAAATCAGTCATGGCGTAAGGGCCATTAGCACTTTTTAATAACTGACCAAGCATATAATTCCGTACTAATTCTAATTCGTCTTCAGAGACCAATTCGGATTGCAAACGTTCAGTTTCAATTTGGATTTCTTTGAGTGTAGCATCTTTAACATCACTACCTACCTCCGTTGCAATTAAAAAGTATCCCGTACCATTAAGTTCGGCGATCATTGAGCCTATGCCGTATGTATAGCCTTTATCCTCGCGAATATTGGTCATAAGTCTACTACCAAAATAATCTCCAAGGATGGTGTTTAAAATGAGAAAATCCAAGTAATCATCATGATTCTTATTGAAGAGAGTTCTTCCGAGTCGCACCGCAGCCTGCACCGCTCCTTCCTTTTCTTGTTCGAACTTACCTGGTTCGTTAGTTATTGCATCTGTAAAGTCTTCCTGAGAGGATACAATAATAGGAGTGACAGCATCTTTTATTTCAGTAATAACCTCATCAGAGATATCGCCAACAACCACGACTTTGTTGAGTCCATTTAGATAGTGCTTTTTGTGAAAGTCCCTCAATTCTTCAATGGTGACTGCGTCAATGTCAGAAACGGACAGTGTATATGAATACGATTGACTAGAAGCGAACAATTTTTCTCTAAATCTCTGTTGCGCTAAATACCCAACTTTTTCTTGACTGATTTTTAAGCTTTGTCTACGATCAACGAGGTATTCTTGCACTTCATTTTTATCGAATGTTACGCCTTGAATGGCATGAACAACTGTTTTAAAGATTGCAGGCAGATGTTCGCGTAAACAATAGACTGTAACAACAGAGTTTTCGATAGAAATGCCACAGTCTAAAAAACCTCCGAGTGAGTTGATCTCAGACTGAAGTTCATTTGATGTTTTGTCTTTTGTGCCCGACATTAGTAATCCGTTTACAAATGAAGGTATCCCTTTTTGACCACGACAAACTCCCGCATCAAAATAGAGGTCAAATCGACTTGTTTCGTTCGGAACGTCTTTCATGTGATACAATGAAGTTGTATCGCTTAGTACATGTTGTTTAGGAGCTACAAAATCTATAGAGTCTATTGCAACTAATTCTGGTTGAAGTATCCTATTCGGCATTATCTGCTTTGACTTTAAGTAGTGAGCAATTCGTTTTATTGAGAGTTTCTCGAGCAATTCGTTGAATATCTTCAGGAGTTATTTTTTGGTAAATTTCAGATTCTTCATTGATTTTCTCTGCCCCACCTAGTAATTCATGCATCGATAGATTCATTGCACGGTTAAGCAAACCTTGATCATTGAACTCTTTTGAGGTTTGAATTTTAATCTTCAATCGCTCCAATTCATTTGTTGGTACAAGCTCTGTTGTCAAAGCTGAAAGTTCCTTCCATAATGCAGCATCTAGATCTTCAAAGGAAACTCCATTGTTGAGTTTTCCAGAAATCACAAGTAGTCCTTCATCTATGGACCCCGTAATGTATGCTCCAATGTTGGATACTAGGTTTTGATCTTTTTTTAGAGATAAGTACAGGCGCGAAGACTTATCTCTGCCAAGTGCATCAGAAAGTACGTCGACAGTTAAGTAATCCTCATTTCTTCTTGTAACCATTCGAAAAGCATAATAGAATGCATCTGCCGGCACTTTTCGTTCGATCGTTTTTTCTCTAAACTCAAGTTGTTTAGGTTCTATCGGTAAATTTCTGACTGGTTTTTGACCGCCTGGGATATCACCATACCATTTATTTGTAAGTGATTTGACCTCCTCAAGTTCTATATTCCCTGCTATACATAAAATGGCATTTGAGGGGTTGTAATGTTTTTTGAAGAAGCTTTTCACATCCTCCATAGTAGCATCTTCGATATGAGATATTTCTTTTCCAATGGTTGCCCATTTGTAAGGATGTTCCTTATAGACTAATGGTCGTAGCTCAAGCCAAACATCGCCATATGGTTGATTTAGATAACGCTGCTTGAATTCCTCAATCACCACTGAGCGCTGAACTTCTAGACTTTTTGGAGTAAATGCTAAGGACAACATTCTGTCACTTTCAAGCCATAATCCAGTCTCTATATTCTTGGATGGGAGAACGTCGTAATAATTTGTAATGTCGTTAGATGTAAAAGCATTGTTTTCTCCTCCCGCCATTTGCAATGGGGTGTCGAATTCAGGAATATTGATAGATCCTCCAAACATTAAATGTTCGAACAAGTGTGCAAATCCTGTTTTGTCTTCGGACTCATCCCGTGCTCCAACATCATAAAGAGTGTTTACGACTACCATTGGCGTTGTAGCATCCTTATGAAAAATTATACGGAGACCATTGTCCAGTGTAAACCGTTCAAATGAAATCATTAAAAGCTGTATTTATCTGTTGAGAATTCCTTAAGCAGCATATTGTATTCGGAGAGAATTTCTTGAACAATATCTGCTGCGGGCTTTATTTCATTTATTAATCCTGAGATTTGTCCTATTTCAAGTTCACCCTCTATTAGATCTCCTTCAAACATTCCTTTTTTAGCTCGACCTCGTCCAAGTAGTTCCTTCAATTCATCAGTGTTAGCACCTTGTTCGTACGCATTACTGAGTTTATTATAGAATGGATTCTTAATCAGACGTACAGGAGTAATTTCTTTTAGAGTGAGTTGTGTATCGCCTTCTTTGGCTTCAACTACACTGTTTTTAAAATTAATGTGTGCACTTGATTCATTGGATGCAACAAAGCGACTCCCAACCTGGACCGCATCAGCTCCTAAAATCATTGCGGAGAGCATTGTTCTACCTGTGCCTATTCCGCCAGCAGCGATCAATGGAATTTTAATAGCATCGGCTACCATCGGGATAAGACAAAGTGTTGTAGTCTCATCTCGCCCATTATGTCCACCTGCCTCAAAACCTTCAGCAACGATGGCATCAACACCGGCAGCTTCTGCTTTCAAAGCGAACTTAACGCTAGATACCACGTGTACTACCACAATACCATGATCTTGCAAATGTTTCGTCCATGTTTTTGGATTTCCTGCAGAAGTGAAAACAATTGGTACTTTGTACTTAATAATGGTTTCTATATGCTTATCAATATCAGGGTAGAGCATAGGAAGATTCACCGCAAAAGGTTTTGATGTTGCTGCCTTGCATTTGGCAATTTGTTCATCAAGCACTTCAGGATACATAGAACCTGAACCAATTATACCTAGTCCGCCAGCGTTTGAAACTGATGAAGCAAGCTCCCAACCAGAGCACCATATCATTCCAGCTTGGATAATCGGGTGTTGGATTTTAAACAAAGATGTTATGCTATTTCTCATGATTTTCAATTAATTCAAATGTACTCTTTTCAAGAAACTTCTCAGTCGATTTTGTCGTCTTATCCTAAATTGACTACCTTAGGGATTGCTACATAATTATGAAACAGAAATTTACCATTATCACATTATTCTTCTTAGTAGGGTTTTCTACTCTAGCTCAGGAGATAGAACACGACCATTCACTGCAACATGCCTTTATAGAAAATGGCGGGCAATGGAATAAAAATGTATTGTTTAAAGCTAATTTCCAAGGTGGAAATCTTTGGGTTGAACAAGGTAAAATGATGTTCCACCTTCAAGATTTCTCAAAGCTGCAAGAGAATCACGCTAATCCTAAAGATGGGGTGGATGTTAGCGAATACAATCAGACAATTCTTCATGTGAATTTCCTGGGCTCGAACACGGTGAAATCGATCAAAAAATCAGAACCAACTAATGCCTACTACAATTACTTTATTGGAAATGATAAATCTAAATGGGCCTCTAATGTACGTGGGTATGGAGAAGCCATTTTGGAGGAGTTTTATGATGGTATAGACCTAAAATTAATCGAACAACATGAACAACTTAAATATGAGTTCCATGTGCAACCCGGTATTGATCCGGGAATTATTGAGTTGGATTATGTAGGGCACGAGAAAATAAAGGTCAAAAAGAATGGAGACCTTGTTCTTTCTACAAAACTGGGAGAGATAATAGAAGAGAAGCCTTATGCTTATCAGATAATAAACGGACGTATTGTAGATGTTGATTGTAGCTTCGAACTCTTGGATGACAAGGTGAAATTTGCACTTGGGAAATACAGCCCTCATGCAATCTTGGTAATTGACCCGATCCTTGTTTTTGCGACATATAGCGGCTCGGTAACCGATAATTTCGGAATGACAGCGACTTATGGATATGATGGGACTGCATATTCCGCAGGAACTGTATATGGAAATGCATATCCTACACCGGATCCATTAGCATATCAAGTGGTGTCAAATATAACTGTGGCTGATGTCGCAACCGTTACGACAGATGCATTCATTTCGAAATATTCTGCAGATGGAGTGAATATGCTCTGGACCACATTCGTAGGTGGTGGGGATAATACGCATGGTACGGAAACATCGAATAGTCTTATTTGCGACAAGCAAAACAATGTATATCTATATGGAGTGACATCAAGTGATGATTTTCCAATCGTTGGAGGGTATCAACCCTCATTTGGCGGTGGAACGACGTTGTCCATTAATTTCAATGGAACAAATTTCCAGAATGATGGGACAGACATTTTTATTGCGAAAATCAGTGCAAACGGACAAAATTTAATGGGATCAACATATATGGGGGGATCCGAAAATGACGGTGTAAACTACAAATTGTCATCAGGGATATATAATAGTGTTGCAGCATATGATTCATTAACTACAAATTATGGTGATCAATTTAGAGGAGAGATCATGCTGGATTCTCTTGGGAATTGTATCGTCGCATCCTGCTCACGTTCTTCAAATTTTCCTGTCTTGAATGCATTCCAACCCGCTAATTCTGGGAAACAGGATGGTGTTATATTCAAATTGTCTTCAAATCTGGGTGCCCTGCAATGGTCTAGTTATTATGGAGGTTCGGAGAATGATGCATGTTATACAGTGAAAATAGATTCCTCCAACAACATTCTTTTCGGTGGAGGTACTTGCTCAAGCGACTTACCATTTATGGGAGCTGGATGGCAAGCAGTATACAATGGTGGTATCACAGATGGCTTTGTTGCGAAACTAAATGGAGCTGGGACAACTGTGACGAATGCAACGTACTTAGGCACCAATGATTATGATCAAGCTTTCTTCATTGAAATCGATAGAAACGATAATGTTTTCGTTCTCGGACAATCTAGAGGCGGAAATTTCCCGGTAATAAATAGTTTATTTGTCAATCCTGGAAGTAGTCAATTTGTGATAAAGCTAGATTCAACTTTAGCAGTAGCACTGAACTCAACCGTTTTTGGGAATGGTAATTCAGATATAAACATTTCTCCCGCGGCCTTTTTAGTCGATATTTGTGGGAACATGTATATCTCAGGTTGGGGAGCAAATATTCTTCAAGGAGTTCCCCTCAATGGAATGCCTGTGACTCCAGCAACAGCATTTCAAGCGACTGCTCCGAATGGATTCGATTTTTATCTCCTTGTGATTGAACGTGATTTTGGTGGACCGAATCCTTTATATGGCACATATATCGGCGGGTCTGCTGCTCAAGAACACGTGGATGGCGGAACGTCCCGTTTCGACAAAAATGGAGTCGTTTACCAATCCGTTTGTGGAGGTTGTGGAGGTAATAGTGATTTCCCTACATCACCAGGAGCTTGGTCAAGTTCTAATTTGAGTTCTAATTGTAATAACCTAGTTTTCAAGTTTGACTTTGAACTCATACCAGATGCTGAATTTACTGCTGATAATAATATTGGATGTGCTCCTTTCACTGTAGCATTCGATAATTTTTCTACTCAGTCAGATTCGTATTTATGGGATTTTGGAAATGGAGATACGAGCACTGTCATTTTTGAACCAACTATCACCTATGATACACCTGGTATCTATAGCGTCTTTTTATATGTAACGGACAGTATTTGTTTGCGTACAGATACGGCGGAACTAGTTATCACTGTTACGGATTCGTTAGAGCTTTCAGTTACACCAAATCAAGAGCTTTGTCAACCTACGCCAACAACGCTTACTGCCTTTACAAACGGCACTGGAACTAGCTTTGTTTGGTCTTCGAATATTAATTTTTCAGACACATTAAATTCACCTTTAACCGACTCCACAATAACGGTAACTCCAATTGGAGCTTCAACTTATTATGTTCAAGCGAGCAATCCGGGGTGTAGTCTAATAGACAGTGTTCTAGTCGATTTCATAGGTTCGTCATTGATAATTGATGGGAACGATTCTATTTGTTTAGGTGGACAAACTGTTTTTACTGCGTCTAGTTCTAACCCATCGGTTACCTTCACTTATGTTTGGACACCAACTTCAATGATTGTTGGTGGAAATACTTCTAGTTCGGTAACTGTCCAACCAACATCAACACAATATCTCTACGTTACGGCTTCAAGTAATACGGGGTGTATTATAAGTGATTCAATTCAAATTTTTGTTGGAAACATTCCTTCCGCTTCAGTTCAGGCCACTGCTTCAGAATACAGCGTCGCCGAAGGAAGCCTAGTTACGCTTTATGGTGAGCCATCTGGTTACGCATATTCATGGCTGCCAGATGAAAGTCTTTCAAGCCCTAACTCTCAACAGACAGAAGCAATCGTTGATCAATCTACGGTTTATACTTTCTTTGTGACCGATGGTATATGTTCGCGATTTGATACTGTACTTGTGAAGACATTCACCTTCATATGCGGTGAACCCTTCTTATACGTTCCAAATGCTTTTTCACCGAACGGGGATATGGATAACGACGTTTTATATGTCCGGGGAAATCTCATCAAAGAGATGACTTTCCGTGTTTATGATCGATGGGGAGAATTGGTGTTTGAATCGTTCGACAGATTGGATGGTTGGGACGGTAAGTTTAGAGATAAACTACTTGATCCAGATACGTATGATTATTATTTAAAAGTAACGTGTATTGATGATGTTGAAAGCATCATAAAAGGCAACGTTACGTTGCTGCGATAAGATCATATTTTCTTAGCTTCGTAGGAAACATCATTTCCTTATGAAGAAGATAATTAACAAGCAATCACAAGCGTTTCTAGAAAAATATTTAAATAATTCATCTCCCACTGGATTTGAATCAGAAGGCCAAAAATTATGGCTTGATTATATTCGCCCGTTCATCGATGATTACTATACAGATAATTATGGCACCGTTGTAGCCATCGTTAATCCTGAAGAAAAATATAAAGTAGTCATTGAGGCACATGCAGATGAGATTTCATGGTTTGTGCATTATATCACTAAAGATGGATTTATCTACCTAAGAAAGAATGGTGGTTCAGATCATATGATTGCACCTTCAAAGCGTGTTAACATACATACTGATAAGGGAATTGTAAAAGCTATCTTCGGATGGCCAGCAATTCATACGCGCAGAGGAAAAGACGAGGCGCCGACCTTGAAAAACATCTGCTTGGATTGTGGTTGCTCGACAAAGGAAGAGGTTGAATCGATGGGCGTTCATGTTGGTTGTGTTGTAACATTCCAAGACGAATTCATCACTTTGAACGGTAATCGTTATTGCGGTAGAGCATTAGATAATAGAATGGGCGGATTCATGATTGCTGAGGTTCTACGACTCTTAAAAAAGGATAAGATTAAACTGCCATTTGGCTTATATGTGGTCAATGCAGTTCAAGAAGAAGTTGGGTTGCGTGGTGCTCAAATGATTGCGCACAAGATCAAACCGGATGTTGCGATCGTTACAGATGTATGTCACGATACCAATACTCCAATGATAAGCAAGATTGTTCAAGGCGATTTAAAGTCGGGAGATGGTCCTGTGCTTACGTATGGTCCTGCAGTACAAAACAACCTCCTGAAGTTAATTATTACTGCTGCAGAAAAGAACAAAATCCCGTTCCAAAGAGCTGCTGCATCTAGAGCTACAGGGACTGATACAGATGCGTTTGCGTATTCTAACGACGGGGTTCCGAGTGCGTTGATTTCACTTCCATTGAGATATATGCATACTACCGTAGAGATGTGTCGCAAGGAAGATGTCGAAAACACAATACGTCTAATTGTTCACTCATTGACAAGCATAAAGAACAACCAGGATTTTAGATATATCAAATA
>Ga0228674_1001504_pt1 | contig 13810 bp, 7 predicted proteins | sample 1D_rmetaG_FD_189054 | JGI IMG/M metagenome (GOLD analysis project Ga0228674, IMG submission 189054) | Seawater microbial communities from Monterey Bay, California, United States - 1D_r | ecosystem: Environmental > Aquatic > Marine > Coastal | place: USA: California | collected 2016-09-26
AACGGAAGGACATCCAATCGTTTATGCAGATAAGATTTTTGATTCTTCATTGCCAACTGTTCTAGTTTATGGCCATTATGACGTGCAACCAGCTGACCCGATCGATTTATGGACGAGTCCGCCATTTGAGCCAGTGATCAAGAAAACTGAGATTCATCCGGAAGGGGCAATTTTTGCACGTGGAGCATGTGATGATAAAGGACAAATGTTCATGCATGTAAAAGCATTTGAAGCAATGATTAAATCAGATGAATTAACATGTAATGTTAAATTCATGATTGAAGGAGAGGAAGAGGTTGGAAGTTCGAATTTGGGTGTGTTTGTAAAAAACAACAAGAAAAAATTAGAGGCAGATATCATATTAGTTTCAGATACAGGAATGTTGGCAAACGACGTTCCATCAATTACTACCGGTCTTCGTGGATTGAGTTATGTTGAGGTGGAGGTTACTGGTCCAAATCGTGATTTACATTCTGGATTATACGGTGGTTGTGTTGCGAACCCTATTAACATTCTCGCTAAAATGATTGCTTCATTGCACGATGAAAACAATCACATCACGATTCCAGGTTTTTACGACAAAGTTGTTGAGCTTTCCGATGCTGAGCGTGCTCAGATGGCGAAGGCTCCTTTTAGTAAAGCGCACTACTGTAAGTCAATTGATATTAATGATGTTTATGGTGAAGAAGGATACTCTACAATGGAGAGGGGGTCTATACGGCCAACGCTAGATGTTAATGGCATTTGGGGTGGATACCAGGGTGATGGTGCAAAGACGGTAATTGCATCGAAAGCCTACGCTAAAATTTCAATGAGACTTGTTCCAGATCAGGATCCTGATGAGATTACGAAGTTATTTATGGATCACTTCTTGGCCATTGCTCCAGCAGGAACAGAAGTAGTTGTTACTCCTCATCATGGAGGTGAGCCTGCAGTAACTCCAATCGATTCGATAGGCTATGAAGCTGCCAGTGATGCATACGAAGCGACTTTTGGTACAAAACCAATCCCAGTTCGCAGTGGGGGATCTATTCCAATAGTTGCTATGTTCGAAAAAGAACTTGGTTTAAAAACCATTTTAATGGGCTTCGGTTTAGACAGTGACGCGATACATTCACCAGATGAGCACTACGGTTTATTCAATTATTACCGCGGAATTGAAACTATTCCACATTTTTTCGTTGCATTTAGTAAGCGATTTAATAAGAACTAATATGAAGAAGCTAATATCAATTTTTGTTCTCTCACTACTTTTTGCGTCATGTACTTTTTATGAGCCAGAAATGAGGGGAGGAGAAAATTTCAATCTCGAGAAACTCGATGGGAATAACGTAAACTTTACAGCTGAGGCTAATGTTTACAACGGAAATTGGTTTGCGATTAAGGTGAAACCTTCAAAGCTTGACCTTTACATTGATGGAGATTATGTGGGTAAAATCCACCTTGAAAAGAAAGTCAAAATGAAAAGAAAACGAGAGACGCATCTAGTGGCTCCGTTTACTGCTCACTTGGAAGATAATGCCTTGAGAACAGCACTAAGCCTTGCAGGAAAAGGAGATTTAAAAGTACGCTTGAAGGGGAAAATTAAAGGTGGTGTCTTCATTTTTTCAAAAAAGTTAGAGTTTGATGAGACGAGAACGATGAACGCTGGCTCATTTAGAAAATAAGGGGTTGGATCGTTTATTTGCGGCTATGCCTCAATGAATTTCCGATGTATTCTTCCTGAAAAGTGTGTCATTATTTCGTAGGGTATTGTATCTAGTTGATCAGCGAACTCATAGATTGATTGTTGTGGACCTATAATTTCAACTTGGTCTTTCTCTACGACTTCCAATCCGGTTACATCGACCATAATCATATCCATACAGACGCTTCCCACTGTCGGGCAGAAAGTATTCTTAATATAAACACCTCCTTCGCCGTTGCTTAATTGACGTCTAAAACCATCTGCATAACCCACTGGGATAACTGCAATTTCCATAGTTTTATCTGCAATAAAACGTCGATGATAACCAACTGCATCGTTTGTGTTTAATGCCTTAACTTGAGACACAGCACTAAACCATTCGATGGCTGGGGATAGATTGTCCTTCCAATCACTATTATCTGTAATTCCATACATTCCGATTCCTAATCGAACCATGTCAAATTGTGCGTTCGTATAGTTTACAATTCCTTCAGAATTGAGAATATGCCTAATAATTGGATAAGACAGAGATGATTGGATTTTTTCTGAGAGTTCAGAAAACCGATCAATCTGATTCTGTACATGTACCGATTTTTCTACATCCGCTTGAGAAAGATGAGAGTAAATACTTGCCACTGAAACTTCAGGTTGAGCGTTTATTTTTTGCATGAGTGCATCGATCTCGTTTGTCTCAATTCCCATGCGGTGCATTCCTGTTTCCAATTTAAGATGGATTGGGTAGTTTTGCCTCGCATTCAGAATTAGTTCTTGAACGAATGCCTCGAGTTGACTTAATGAAAAAATTGCCGGCTCTAAATTATATTGAATGCAAGTAGAGAATGCAGCTGCTTCGCTATTCATTACCAAGATCGGAAGTGTAACTCCATTTTCCCGTAACTCAACGCCTTCATCTGGATAAGCCACGCCTAGATAATCTACTCCGAGCTGTTCAAGAAAGACTCCGGTCTTCTTTGCATCTGATCCGTAGGATGCAGCTTTAACCATGCAGAGAATTTTGGTTGACTCATGGAGTTTCGATTTATAGGCACGGATGTTTTTACGGATAGAACCAAGATCGATTTGTAAGAAAGTTTGATGCTGCTGCCGTTTAAATTTACCTGCAACTACCTCCATATTCGAACTTCGATCACCCTTAATTAAAATTGAGCTGTTCGCTATAGAGTAATCTACTGGCTTTTCTGCATTTATGATGCGAAGATCTACCTTAGGAAATGATGCTACAATTTGCTCCACCCATACTTGCGTCTGAGCGTTATTAACAGATATTCCAATATAAACTACTCGAGATTTTGCCCCTGCAGTCATTTGCTGATATTCTAATGCGTGCCGCAATGAATCTACATCAAGACTGTAGGCATCGTTTATTATTGTGTTCTGATTGATTCCATCGAATGTTTCTAGACGCATAGAGAGTGCTTCGAGCTTTTCTAGTTGCCCCATGATGATTGCATCGTTGACTCCTAGTTTTTTGGCCATGGCGATTGCTAATTGACAATTCTTCCACTGTATTGGGTCATTCAGTTTGAAAGAGGATTGTAGATCTTGAAAATCATTTTCCTCAATCACTTCTGAATTATTACTATTAAGATCAACAGCTCTTGGGTATATGAATGATTCAATCGACTTGAAAAGGAGTAATTTTTCCTGCTTAATGTCTAGCTGAGAATCAAAGTTTTCAATATGCGCACTTCCAAGCGCTGTAAATATCCCAAGTGTAGGGGCGATCATTTTCTGGAGATGAATCATATCACCAGGTGCCGAAATTCCAGTTTCAATAATCGCGATATCGGTAGAGTCCTTTATTTCGAAAATAGAGAGTGCTACACCTAGTCGTGAGTTATAGCTTTTGGGACTTCTAACTACGTTAAATACCGGTGAGGTGAGTTCGCTTAACCACTCTTTGACCGTTGTTTTCCCATAACTACCAGTTATTGCAATCACGGGTATTTTAAATTGTTCTCTGTGATATTGAGCAAGATCCTGAAGTGCCTGAAATGTATTTTCCACTACTATTTCTTGTGCTCCCTCAAGATGACTGGTGCTCCCTTCAGATGTCACAACAAAATGCCGAACACCTCTGGAGTATGCATCATCGATAAAGCTATGACCATCTCTGAAGTCACCTTTTAATGCGAAGAATAGCACATGTGCGCCCGATGAAATTTTACGCGTATCATATGCTACCGAATGGATTACCGTATCCGAGTCGGAGTTGTTTGATAATAATGAAGCGATTTTACGGTATTGGTAATTTAATTTCAATGCGCTATTTTATTGTAGCACGATCTACAAAGGGGCTTGTATTGATCAACAGTCCCTACGAGAACTTGTTCTTTCTCTGCAACAGTTCGATGCGAGAATTGTGCTAAGTTGCCGCAAGATACGCAAATAGCGTGAACCTTAGTCACGTATTCAGCAATCGAGAGTAGGTGTGGCATTGGCCCGAAGGGAGTTCCTTGAAAATCCATGTCTAACCCTGCAATAATTACACGAACACCATTCGCTGATAAATGATGACAGACATCAACGATTCCCTCATCAAAGAATTGAGCTTCATCAATTGCAACTACTCGCTCTTTCTTCCAAACACTTAGAATTTCCTTAGAATCATCTACGCAAATTGCTTCAAAGCTCGTTCCTTGATGACTTATCACATTTTGTTTGTGATAACGATCGTCAATTCTCGGTTTTACCAACAAGATCTTTTGGTTTGCAAACTCCGCGCGTCGAAGTCTTCTGATTAGTTCTTCTGTTTTTCCTGAAAACATTGATCCGCATACTACTTCAATCCATCCATGGACTCTACCTTCTTCTGGAAAATGTTCTAAAAACATAGTTTGTGTTTTTTACAGGTTTTCAACAGAGTGACGACGACAACTCAGAACGGTTTGTTGTGAATAATCGTCATCCTTCACTAACTTTGATGAACCAATTTCGCTAAATCGAGGGATAGTATGAATGCTTCGTTAGCAACTTGGTATAAATGTTGAAAAATCATTCACACGGAACAATGGAAGGATTAGAAAAATATAAGTTAAGGTTAAAATCGCTTACAGTTCTTGTCGACAAGATGGAGAATGGAACGCTTTCGATATTAGAACTCTCAGAATTAGAAGAACTAACTCGTGAGCTTCATGAGCGGAGTATAATCCTTAAGTACAAGGCTTTTGAAGAGAAAGCTGGAGTAACTCCTATCGTTGAGACTAAGGAAGAACCAGTTGATGTTGTTGAAGAGAAGGAGGTTGTTGAATCAAGTGGCTTAGAATTTTCTTTATTTGAAGAAACAGAGATTTCCGAAGAAAAGGTAGAGGAGATTATTGAAGAATCTATTGTACCAGAGCCGGTTATGGAAGAGCCTGCACAAGAGTTTGTGGAGGAAACTTCTGAAGACGAAGAGGAACGAATTGAAGAACCGGAATTTGAAGAGTCGAAAGAAGAGGTAAACTTATCTGAAACGGTTCAATCTGATTTTGATGGAGATGAGAATTTTTTAATTCGTCTGAAAAGCCTACCAAGCTCAGTGAGTTCACAATTTGCTGAGAGTAAAATCGAATCATTGAGTGGAGCTTTTGGTTTAAACGAACGCTTACGATACATACGTGAATTATTTGATGGATCAAGTGATTTATTCGCCGAGGCGATTTCATCTCTTGATAGCCAAGACTCTCTTGGAGATGCTAGTGTTAAGGTGGAAGAATTAGCATTTAAAAATTCATGGGACTTAGAACAAGAAGCGGTACTAGAGTTCATGTCGATAATTAAACGACGTTATGCGTAAGATTCTCGCAGCCTCGTTTGTCCTACTCGCACTTTCAACTTCTGCACAAATTGAAGAAGTTCGTAGAATAACTAAGCAATTATGCGCTCCAGAATTTCATGGTAGAGGTTATTATGCCAAAGGTGATTCACTTGCTGCAGATTACTTAGCAGATGAATTCTCTAAATTAAATATTGGTACGTTCAAGAAGGAAGGATACCTTCAGCATTATGACTTACTTGGTGTGAATACGTTCCCAGGGCATGCAGATGTTACTCAGGGGAATCGAGAGTTAAAACCAGGTGTCCATTTTGTAGTTGAGCCTTCGTCAGGAGGAATGACGGGTAAGCTGAAGCCGTATTTGATCAGTTTAGAAACCGCATTAGATCAAGAAAAATTTGGAGCTGCTCTTGGAGATTACATGGCATTAGGAGAGTATAACGCGCTCCTTCTTGATTTGGCTAAAGCAACAGCTGAAGAGAAGAAAGAAATTGCTGGGCTTTCACGAGCAGTTGCTGCGTTTCATCCGGTAATAGAAATCGTAGATAGTAAATTTACATGGTCAGTAGGAAGAAGTCACTTGGCATTTCCATTAATCCAAATACAGGACTCTATAGTTGATCGAACTGCAGAGTTCAAAATTGATATCGATGCAGAATTTATTGAAACATATGGGACGCAAAATGTTGTAGCATATATCCCGTCAAAAAAGATGTGTGCTAAAACAATCATGTTTACGGCGCATTATGATCACCTTGGAAGAATGGGAGATGACACGTATTTTCCAGGAGCTAACGATAATGCATCTGGAACTGCAATGCTTCTGACAATGGCGAAATATTTCAAAGTGAATCCTTCTGATTTTAATATTATGTTTGTGGCATTTTCGGGCGAAGAAGCGGGATTAGTGGGGTCGAAGTACTTCACAGAAAATCCAATTCTACCCTTAAAGAAAGTACGATTCGTAATTAACCTCGATATCATGGGGTCAGGTGAGGAAGGAATTACTGCGGTAAATGCTACACTTTTTGAAAAAGAGTTTGAACTTCTTCAAGCAATTAATGCAGAGAAGAATTTACTGGCTAAGGTTAAGAAAAGAGGACCTACATCGAATTCAGATCATTATTGGTTTACTGAGAAAGGTGTCCCGGCATTCTTTATTTACACAATGGGGCCGAATAAAAATTACCATGATATCTTCGATGAATATTCTGAGCTTAGCTTTATGGAATACCACGATATCACTACACTATTGGTCACTTTCGTTGAGAGATTGAGCAAATCAAAATAATTAGAATAATATATATCTGTTGAATTTGAGCACAATCCTATTGGATCAACATTCAAATATTCAGTATTTTGCAATCAAAGCTGCATTATGAAAACCTTTCTCACACTTCTGTTTATTGGTTCTGTGCTACTCGCATTTGGACAACCATATGCTGGGAATTCGATACCAGATACGGAGATTGAAAAATCTGCAGGTTGTACACCGCCGTCTACTTCGACGTACATGGAGTTGAATAATGTGCGAATGCTAGTCCACACTGCTGGTAATATGTGGCAAGTGCCTGGGCAAAATTTTTCGCAGTATGAGGTTCCAAAAAACTCAGGACGAATGGCATTGTTTACTTCAGCATTATGGTTGGGTGGAACAGATATCAATGATCAGTTGAAATTAGCAGCGTTGCGTTATAGAAATGGTCAAGATTATTGGACAGGACCACTAACTCAAGGTGCGGCCGAAACGAATTACGAAAATTGCAGCAAATACGATAAGCATTTTGTTTCTGCACAAGATGAAATACGGTTGTTCGACGCTTGGTACACGGCCGGTGAGCAAGATGCGATCAACGGAACCTCTACTCAGAGTGATCTTTACCCAGATTATCAAATACCGGATATCATAAAAGAATGGCCGGCTCATGGTGATGTAGGCGCGGGACAAGACTTTTATCTTGCCCCATTCTTTGATCGAAATGATGATGGCGTTTACCAATGGGAACTTGGAGATTATCCATGGCATGATATTTACAAAACAAAGGAATGTGGGGTGGATCGAAGTGTATCTCTTTATGGTGATTTGAACTACTGGTGGGTCATGAATGACAAAGGAAACATTCATACTGAAACAGGAGGAGATCCTATCGGAATGGAGATTCGTGCGCAGGCATTTTCATTTGCTTCTAATGATGAGATCAACAACATGACTTTCTATAATTATGAGTTGATTAACAGAGGTACTCAAACGCTTTACGATACTTATTTTGGATATTTCACTGATGGTGCACTAGGTGATCCATTTGATGACTACGTTGGTTGTGATGTGGGAAGAGGATTAGCTTATTACTACAATGGTGACAACTTCGATGGCGATAATGCTGGCTTCCTTGGGTATGGAGATGTACCTCCAGCCATTGGTGTGGATTTCTTTGAAGGACCTTATCAGGACGATGATGGAATTGATAACGCATATGGTATTGGCGTCAACGAGGCCTTAAATGGTATTGGTTATGGTGATGGAATTATAGATAATGAACGGTTTGGAATGCGTCGCTTTCTGTACTATAGTAATATTGGTGGGGGTAATATTAATCAAACCGACCCTATTGCCGCTGGTGATTACTACAATTACCTCCGTGGTTTTTGGAAGGATGGAACGCCATTCTACTACGGTGGATCAGGTCATATTTCGGATCCACAGGCAAACTCAGGAGTTTCATGTGATTTCATGTTCCCGGGAGACACAGATCCATTAGGTTGGGGAACGGGAGGTCAAGTTCAGCCCGAATGGACAGAACAAACAGCAGGAAATGTACCCTATGACCGACGTTTTGTTCAATCGGCTGGCCCGTTCGTTTTAAAGCCTGGAGCCATTAACAACATTACCGTAGGAATTGTCTTTGCACAGGCTTCTTCAGGGGATCCTTTCGCCTCTGTTGAGGTATTAAGACAGGCAGATGACAAGGCGCAAGCTCTCTTCGAAAATTGTTTTAAAGTTCTTGACGCACCGCATGCGCCAGATCTTGATTTCCAAGAATTGGAGAATGAAGTGATTCTTACATTAAGTAATCCTTCCAATTCTAATAATGCGAATGAAGATTACATAGAGCGCGATCCATTCTTAGTTTCGTCAGATTCGGCAGCGGATTTCAATTATCGTTTTCAAGGATATCAGATCTATCAATTGGTAAGTAACAATGTCTCCATCTCAGATTTAAACGACGCAACAAAAGCTCGATTGACCGCCCAATGTGATATTAAGGATGACATCGACCGCATCATCAATTTTGAGTTTGACGAAGGACTCCAGGCGAGTATACCTGTTGAACGTGTGGATGGAGCAAATGAAGGGATTCAACATTCATTTCAGGTCAACACGGATTTGTTTGCTCAAGGCGACAATCGATTAGTGAACTTTAAGCGATACTACTTTATGGCAATCGCATATGCACACAATAACTTCAAGGAATACGATCCAACAGATCCGCTAGCATTGGACGGGCAGCAAAAGCAATACATCGCGAGTAGAAAAGCAGCGTTTGGTGAGGTGAAAGTGATCGAGGTTATACCACACAACCCAAATCCTGAAGCGGATGGAACAATTCAGAACGTGTCTTACGGATCATCTCCACAGATAACCCGTATTGACGGCTATGGTAATGGAAATCGAAATCTTGAGTTGACCGAAGATTCTAAAAATTACATTCTCACTTATGGTAAGCTGGATACACCAACATACGATTACGGAAAGGGTCCTTTGAATGTAAAGGTGATTGATCCATTGAACGTTACAGATGGCTATTACGAATGTAAGTTTGTAAACTATTCAGCTGGGAGTAATAATGGATCTAACGGCGCGGATACAGCAAGTTGGGTTATTTACCGATATGCTAATCAAAATGGTGCATTGCTCGACTCTGTAACATCTGAGTTGACGATCCAGTCAGATAATGAACAGCTCATTCCTCAATGGGGGGTTTCTGTTCATATCCATCAAGAGCATTACTTCTTACCAGAAGGTGCCAGTGGTGGGAAGGAGGCAAGAACTTCTTCTATGATTGATGAGTCTATCGAATTTGCCGATAGCTCGAAAATTTGGTTGACAGGAGTTAGTGATAACGACTCATATTTCCCAACCAATTGGGTGAGGTCTGGAATTTATGACCCAGAAACAGATGCGGGGGCAGAGGATTATGAATGCCGTCCGGATTTATCAAGATACTTGGACCCTTGTTCTTATCCAGATAATGTCTCGGCAGATAATGATAAGAATTTTGCTAAGCTATTGGGAGGTACAGTAGCCCCATTTAAATTGGTTGGCTATGAAGCAGATTATATGCCAATGACTTATTTTAACACGTCGACTGGTCTTGCGAATTCATACCGCAACAGGGCATCGATCAGTTATTTACCAACTGTGGATATTGTAATTACATCGGATAAGTCTAAATGGACGCGTTGCCCTGTAATTGAATTAGGTCGTGATGCTACACTAAATTTGGGTGGTGCGGAACCTGGGGCTATGCGAAAAAGTTACAGTGTCGATATTAACGGGAACCCTGAAGCGGGAACTGGTATGGGATGGTTCCCAGGTTATGCAATAGACTTAGAGTCCGGGGCAAGATTGTACATGGCATTTGGTGAAAACTCATTCCTTGGAGGAGAGAATGGAGCTGATATGATCTGGAATCCAACAGATCGATTGGTGGATGGAGTAGGTACTCCAATCATGGGAGGTGTTCAGCCAGTTTATGTAATGAGCTATAAGAACAAGGATATCAATAATGATAACCTTGCGTACAACTACAACGAGTACATCCCTTCTGTAGCGAGTAACGATGCGACAAATGATATGTATAATGATATGTTGGCTGTTGAATCAAATAACAGCACTGCCAAACGCAACTTCTATTCTAGTTTTAGTTGGGTGGCGTATCCGATGTTAGCTCCTAATCATGCAATGCATGAGACGGACGTTAAGATTAGATTACGCATTAATAAAGAGTACAAGAACTACACTGCAACAGGAAAGAATAATGGTGCGCCAATGTATTCTTGGAGCATGGATGACATCAGTACTGAAGTTGGAAGTTTGGATCAGTTAACGGATGTGTTAGATTTAATTAATGTAGTACCAAACCCTTACAACGCGTACTCGCAATATGAGCGAAATAGAGTTGACTCACGTGTTAAAATCACAAACCTACCAGAGAAATGTGAGATTAAGATCTACAGTACTCAAGGTAAGCTAGTAAAGTCATTCAGCAAGGACAGTCCGGTCACTTATATCGACTGGTTACTCGTGAATAATAAAGCAATCCCTATTGCCTCCGGAGTTTACCTCATTCATATCGATGTCCCTGGAGTTGGTGAGCGTGTGATTAAGAGTTTCGTTGCAATGCGCACTGTCGATTTACATGGAACGTAGTTATGGTGAAATATAGATTTGGGGAATTGTCGTTGCGTTTTTATGCGCAATTGGCATCCGTACTTAACAAAAAGAGGAAAGCTATTTTGTCGGAATGGAAATTCTGAAGGTTGTACCTACATCTACACGCGATTCTAAGACATAAACTCTTCCTTTATGATACTCTTTGACAATTCGTTTTACGAGTGATAGACCAAGACCCCAACCTCGTTTTTTTGTTGAATACCCTGGTTCAAAGATGTTCTTCTGTTGGTTAGCCGGAATTCCCTTACCCGTATCTTTAATGTCGATGTGAATCCATTCTGGTGAACCTTTTAAATGAACATGTAGCTTCCCTTCAGCTTCCATCGCATCAACCGCATTTTTACAAATATTCTCAACGACCCATTCGATAAGGGATGCATTATGCTTCGCGTGTAATATTTCATCAGGAGCATCCAGCGTGAACTCAACCTTATCTGAAATCCGTGGACGTAAGTATTCTACCACATTGATAACAGTGCTCGAGATATTGTCATCTTTGAGCTTCGTTTCTGATCCAATTTTCGAGAAACGATCTGTGACTTTTTCAAGACGATCTATATCCTTTTGCATCTCGGTTAATGCCATTTGGTCAACACCTTGCGCTTCAAGGAGCTGAATCCAGGCCATTAGAGAGGATAACGGCGTACCAAGTTGATGAGCCGATTCTTTTGCCATTCCGGCCCAGACCTGATTTTGTTCGGCCTTACGGAAAGTGCTAAAGATCAAATAAGCGATGATTGCGAATAGACCAATAACGGTGAATTGAATGTATGGAAAGTACTGAAGTTGTTTCAACTCTGGACTGTCTCCAAAATATAAGAAGCTTTGTCCCTCATTCTGAAAGTTCAATGTGATGCGGGTATTTTGTGAAGCTAGATCGGCAATTTTAGAATCGATTTTCGATGCATCGAAATTTGGAATATTCGTTGCAAGAACCTCTTTCTGCTCGTCATCTACGAGGAGAACAGGAACAAGTCCTTTATTGTTAACGAGGTCCTCATTAAAGCGCTGAATCAAGGAGTCACGTTTTCGCTCGTAGCGCACAATTTGCTTAGAATCGGTATACACGTAGGTCATGAAGTAGAGACCTTGATAAATATCAACTGTAAAGGAAGGATTTACTTTCGCCCATTCTTGAGATAGCTTTAAGAGTGTATCATCAATTAATTTGAAAACTTCTTTCTCCGCTAACTCGTTATGTTCTTTAGCAAATGCCGTACTATCAAAATCTACATTTCGGGCGCTTGAGATATTACCTTCATCGTCCAATGCGATAACCGGAATTCCATCATTGGCATTGATCAGCGACATTGGAAAGTCGATGTTGAGATCTGCATCAAGATTGGAAGTCGCAGCAGAAACCTCCTTGGTTGCGTTCACCCAGAGTTCCATTCGATCACGTTCTTTCTCACGCAATGCGATAAACGTACTGTCGGTTAGCTCTACGAGCTCAATTCTTTTTTTAATGGCATCCGCCCATTGTTTCGCATGTCCCCTTTCTTGTTCAGAGACTGCAGTTACGATATTGTTCGAAAAGAAGAGTGAAGCACCTACAACCACCAACGCAAAAATCAGCAATGCAATTTTCCAAGTCTGTTTTTTCGAATATAAATTCATGAGTCATCTAAGGTACAAGAATAAATTAACCAGAGAATGAACGTTGTGAAGAGTAGATTATTTTGTGAAGGGGATCAAATAAAAAAGCCCTAATTCAGATGAATCAGGGCTTCCATATATTGTGGGATCAAATTACAAACCGAATTCGGCTTTCACTTGATCAACGTAATCTAATCTTTCCCATGTAAAAAGTTCAACATCCATTGTTTTAGGCTCTCTTCCTGGAGCAGTAAATGTTTTGCTAACTACTTCGTTAGTTCTTCCCATGTGACCGAAAGCTGCTGTTTCAGAATACATTGGGTTTCTTAATTTCAAACGTTGTTCGATGAAGTAAGGGCGCATATCGAAAATCTTAGAGATCTTCTCAGCGATTTCACCATCTTTTAAATCTACGTTTGAAGTTCCGTAGGTATCAACAAATAAACCACATGGTTCAGCTACACCAATTGCGTAAGAAACCTGAACAAGGACTTCGCTACATAAACCTGCTGCAACCAAATTCTTTGCAATGTGACGTGTCGCATATGCTGCAGAACGGTCAACCTTTGAGGGATCCTTTCCAGAGAATGCACCACCTCCGTGAGCACCTTTACCTCCATATGTATCAACGATAATTTTACGTCCTGTCAATCCAGTATCTCCATGAGGTCCTCCAATTACGAAAATTCCTGTTGGGTTGATGTGGTATTGAATATCATCAGTAAACAATTTTTGAATCTCAGGAGAACATTTTGCTTTAACTCGTCCTACCACGGTCTCAACAATATCAGCTTTGATTTTCGCCAACATTGCTGGTTCCGTATCAAAATCATCATGTTGCGTTGAAACAACAATTGTATCTATTCTTTGTGGTACGTTATCGTCAGAATACTCAATAGTTACTTGAGACTTTGCGTCTGGACGTAAATAAGGTATCAAATCAAGTTCGTTGTTACGAATGTCTGACATTTCACGAAGTATCATATGCGCCAGATCTAATGCTAACGGCATGTAATTCTCAGTTTCGTTTGTAGCGTAACCGAACATCATTCCTTGGTCACCAGCTCCCTGATCTTCTGGGTTAGCTCTTTCTACTCCTTGATTGATATCCTCAGATTGATCATGAATCGCAGAAAGAATACCACAAGAGTTTGCATCAAACATGTACTCAGATTTCGTGTATCCGATTTTATTAATCGTTTCACGAGCAATTTTTTGTACGTCAAGATAAACCTCAGTTTTAACTTCACCAGCCAAAACAACTTGTCCCGTTGTTACCAACGTTTCACACGCT
>Ga0228674_1001506_pt1 | contig 13785 bp, 12 predicted proteins | sample 1D_rmetaG_FD_189054 | JGI IMG/M metagenome (GOLD analysis project Ga0228674, IMG submission 189054) | Seawater microbial communities from Monterey Bay, California, United States - 1D_r | ecosystem: Environmental > Aquatic > Marine > Coastal | place: USA: California | collected 2016-09-26
ACGTCGATGTGCGGGATGACGTTGAACGCGATCTGCTTGGTGAATTGGGCCGGGGCAGAATTGCTTGTGGGGTTATAGACCGCTTTGGTCTGATCCCACAGCTCGTCCATGCCGCCTTTGCCCGCGCCAGATACGGATTGATAGGTACTGACAACAACGCGCTTGATGCGTGCGCGATCATGCAACGGCTTGAGTGCCACAACCATTTGCGCGGTTGAGCAGTTGGGGTTGGCGATGATGTTTTTCTTGGCATAGCCATCGACGGCTTCGGGGTTCACCTCTGGCACGACCAGCGGAATGTCCGGGTCGTAGCGGTAAAGCGACGAGTTATCGATCACGATGCAGTTTGCCTTGGCGGACCGTGGCGCGTGCTCTTTGGTCGCCTCAGAGCCAACAGCCCAAAGCGAGATATCCCAGCCAGTGAAATCAAACGTAGCAAGGTCCTGCGTCTTGAGGGTCTTGTCGCCAAAGCTCACCTCGGTGCCCAGCGACCGACGGCTCGCCAAAACGGCGATCTCATCAATGGGGAACTGACGTTCAGAAAGAATATTCAGCATTTCGCGGCCCACATTTCCCGTGGCGCCAACGACGACGACTTTATAGCCCATCTCCGGGTCTCCTCTCGATCAGGACGGGGCCTCATAGCCCAGCGCGCCGTAAGAGGAAAGGGCTATGGGGCCGCAACCGCCATGACATTTGGTGATTGGGAAGCTTCACGTTTCATGTGTCAACAAAACTAGACATGTGGTAGCGTGACATCAAAACTGAGATAGTACCATGCCAGACGCCACACTCCCACTAACCGCACCCACCCCTGCCCCGGCTTTGCCACGTGGTAAGATGTGCACCGATTGCGGCCTGTCGCGGATGAAACTGGCGGCGGAATGTGGCCGAGCCTGCCAGTTTACGACACCAGACTTCCCCAAGCTCGAAACCCAAGTACACGGTGTACCACGCGATACGGCCGACGAAGACGCCCGTTTTTTCGGGCCGCATATTGCCATGCACCGCGCCGCGATGCGGACACCTAAGCCCGGCGCGCAATGGACCGGGATCACTACATCGCTGGCCGCAAAACTGTTGGAAACCGGGGCGGTGGATGCGGTCTTGACCCTCGCGCCCGCTGAGGATGATATCTTTCGCCCTGTCCCAGTCATCATCACCGATCCTGCGGATATGGCCCGTGTGCGCGGAATGCGTATGGGCTATGCACCGCTTTTATCCCTGCTGGAGCCAGCGGCGGATGCGGGGCACAAACGCCTCGCGATCATCGGCATCCCCTGTCAGGTACACGCCCTACGCAACATCGAAGCCCAGCTTGGGTTTGAGCGGCTATACGTCATCGGCACGCCCTGCTCCGACAACACAACGACGGAAAACTTTCACGACTTCCTCGCGCTCCTGACCGACAAACCCGAAACCGTCACGTATCTCGAATTTAGAGCCGATTACCGGGTTGAGGTCCGGTTTGAGAACGCCAAGACCAAGCTGATCCCCTTTTTGTCGCTACCAATCAGCAACCTACCCGACGATTTCTTTCCACTGACGTGCCGGACGTGCACCGACTACACCAACGCCCTTGCGGATATCACCGTCGGATACATGGCCGGTGAGGGTGAGCAATGGCTGATCGTGCGAAACGCACGTGGGCAAGAGATGCTGAACGCTTTGAGCGACGAAATCCGACTGTCACCTGTCAGATCCTCGGGCAAGCGCACCGCAGCGGTCAAAGGTTTTGCCGAAAATACTGTGCGGGCTGCAGGTGGACTACCACTGCGGCGGATGCCCGATTGGGTTCGCCCCATTGTATCGTTTCTACAGCCTCGGATTGGGCCAAAGGGGCGTGAATTCGCCAAGGCTCGCCTAGAAATGAAAGCAGTTGAAACGATCCTGCATCTGCGTCGCGCGGCTCCTGCCCGTATGAAACATATGATCCCAGATCATGTGTGGGCGCTCGCAGCCCCCTATGGCCTGCGCCCAGAACCGGATGAGCGCAAAACGCCGTCCAAAGCCCCCTGACAGCGCAGATGCTGCACCACTTGGCGCGCGCCGCAGAAACGGGTAAGCCGATGCAACCCAAGGACACCCGTGCATCACCGTGACTTCTGAACCCCAACGCCACCCCTTCGCCCGCCTCTGGCGCAGCTATTTGCGCAAGCATTTGCCGTGGCTGATCTTTGCCGCCATCTTGATGATCATCGAGGGCAGCACGTTGGGCGCGCTCAGCTACATGCTGGAACCCATGTTTGATGAGGTTTTCGTCGCGGGCCGCAGCGATCTGGTCTTTTGGGTCGGCCTCGGGATTTTTGGGTTATTCGCCGCACGCGCAATCGCCGGCGTGACCCAACGGATCATCATGGCATCGGTGTCGTTTCGCACATCCAGCGCCCTCCAAGAGGACCTGCTGGCCCATACCCTCAACCTCGACAATGCGTTTTATCAAGCCAACCCACCGGGTGTCTTGATCGAGCGTGTCCAGGGCGATGTATTGGCCATTCAACATACATGGAACACACTCATTCTCGGGGCGGGACGCGATACCATCGCCCTGATATCACTGATGATTGTGGCTATCCTCGTGGACCCTATGTGGACGCTGGTCGCGGTTATCGGGGCACCGCTCTTGATGGTGCCTTCCCTGATCGTACAGCGGTATATTCGTAAGAAAAGCTTTGCTTTGCGCGATATCGCAGGCCGCCGCACAACCCGCCTAGATGAGATTTTCCACGGCATCACCCCCATCAAACTCAACACGATGGAGGCCTACCAAAAGAGCCGCTTTCGCAGTGTCACGGCCGAACATATTACCGCCTCGATCAAGACGCAGGCCGGCAACGCAACCATCCCCGGTATCGTGGATTTATCGGTGGGCTTGGGGTTCTTTGCCGTGATGTTATACGGCGGGCAGCAGATCATTTTGGGCGAAAAAACCATCGGTGAGTTCATGTCGTTCTTCGCAGCGATGGCCCTCGCGTTTCAGCCGATCCGACGGCTCGCGAACCTCGCGGGGATGTATCAAATCATGATGGCGAGCCTGACGCGCATCTATGGGTTGCTCGACACTCAGCCGACAATCACCGCAGCGGTTAAGGCCCCCGCAACACCCGCAGCATTGGACGTGCAGTTTGACGACGTAAACCTATCCTACGCCGATACGCCTGTCCTGCGCGGGCTGAATTTCACGGCTCCAGCAGGCAAGACTACGGCCCTTGTCGGTCTATCTGGCGCTGGGAAAAGTACAGTCTTCAATGCGCTGACCCGGCTGGCTGATCCACAATCAGGAATGGTGCGTTTAGGTGGCGAAGATATCCGCAACTGGCCGCTAGAAGATCTACGCAGCCTAATATCTGTAGTGTCCCAAGAGACATTGCTCTTTGATGAATCCTTGCGTGAAAACATCCTCGTGGGTCGCACTGATGTCACCGAAGATCAGATCGCAGCGGCGATTGAGGCCGCACACGTGTCCGACTTTCTTGCTGATCTGCCAAACGGCCTCGACAGCCCTGCAGGACCTCGCGGTTCAAACTTGTCCGGTGGCCAGCGGCAACGGGTCGCCATCGCGCGCGCCATCCTGCGCGACACGCCGATCCTTTTGTTGGATGAGGCCACGTCGGCCTTGGACACTAAATCCGAAGCCCTTGTGCAAGCCGCACTCGAACGGCTTTCCGCAAATCGAACAACTATCGTGATTGCCCATAGGCTCTCCACCATCCGCGCCGCCGACCAAATCCTTGTCCTAAGCGAGGGCCGTGTGGCGGAGCGCGGCACCCACGATGAATTGCTCGGCAAAGGTGGGCTTTATACCCAACTCAGCGCGCTACAATTTGACGGCCAAGACTGAACGATCAAATCGCAAGCCAGTGTTCGGGCAGGATATCGGGATTTTGGCGCGCACCCACACCAAACCACTGCTCGGGTGCGATGACTGTCTGAGTTGGCGATGCACCTAGCCAGGCTCCCCACCACGAGAACGTGGAATTGGCAATGATGTGATGCTGACAGGCCGCCATAAGGCGAAGATCTTCATAGTGATCATCTGCTGAATTGTGCCCAATCACGGTAAATGGGCGAGGCAGCGAGAGCGTTTCACGACACCAATCTGGATCGTTGGAAAACACGAAAAGCTCAAGCTCTCTACCCAAACGCGCTTCCAGCTCCCCAATGCCGCGTGCATAGTAATCAGGCCCGACACTGCCATGGGTGGCTGCGGCCTTGGCATCCGCCACATAATCACCTCTACGCAAATGCACAGCAGTCGCACCGGACGTTTCGCGCAGACGCAGAAGCCAGTCCGCATTCTCCGCGCTCGGCGGTGTCATAACCTTTAGATCATCTCGAATTTGCTCTTTGAAATCCTGAAAATAGAGTTCGCTTTGAAAGTAGCCGTGCAGGTATACATTGTCGGCTGCGTTCATAATCGCGGCATTAACGCCCAAATCGGTCTCTCTCAAAAATTGAGGTGATCGACCAAATGCGCGCCATGCGGCATATCGCAAACGCTTCGTGCGATCAGGTGGCAAAGGTGCGCCGCCGAGTGCATGTGTCTCAAAGTGATGTAACGCAGGCTGCAACCAAGTATGTTCCGCGCGCTTTGCTTCACGATCATCGATGGCAAGTGGCACGCCTAAACGCAAAGAAAGAGCACGCCCTGTGGCGTACTGAAATAACTGATTTCCAAGACCTCCCAGCAGCCGAACAGTTATCATCGCAACACTTCTTCCTTTTCACACTTTGCGGCTCCCTAGCATGCCTAGCGCCGACGCGCCAAGCCGCCTCAGGCTGGTAAAACAGGAAGGGATGGGGCATAGCTCACCTATGTCTGCTCCTGCGCTTATTGTGACCAATTTCAACCCGAACTTCACAGGGGTGTCCGCTACCGCGGCGACCGTCGTTCGCGGCCAAATGCGGAGATACAATCTTCGGCTTGTTGGATCCCCACTCCCCGGTTGTCCGACACCTACGACCATTAGAGAAGCACGCAAACTGTGCCGTACCGCCCAACAGCCAGTTATTTGGCACGTGCGACGCAACCCTGAAATGCGCGTAGCCATTTGGGCGCGGGATGTACTGCGCCTGCCAATCAAGATCGTGTTTACCTCAGCTGCGCAGCGGCGGCATTCCGCATACCCGAGATGGCTTATTTCCCGTATGGATGCGGTTATCGCGACAACCAGTACCGCTGCATCCTATGTCCCGAATGTAAGCGCTGTGGTGCCGCACGGAGTAGACACAAACCTGTTTAAGCCCGCCGCAAATCGCTTAACGGCGTGGCAAGAATTGGGGTTCGGTGGGACGCGAGGGATCGCATCTGTCGGACGGGTTCGTCCTGAGAAAGGTACCGATGTCTTTGTCGAAGCGCTACTAAAGGTACTGCCAAACGCTCCGGACACAGTCGCCTTAATTATCGGCAAAATTGCCCCGAAAGACACCGTATTTGCCGATAATCTAAAGGCAAAAATTGCGGCAGTCGGCCTATCAGATCAGATCATCTTTACCGGGGAAATACCTCCTGAAACGCTTCAAAAGATGCTGCCTGCGCTTAGCCTTCTGGTAGCCCTACCTCGCTACGAAGGCTATGGCATGACCCCTCTAGAGGCGATGGCCAGCGGAGTCCCCTTCGTGGGATCAGATACGGGATATTTCAAGACATTCAGCGATGCGGGACAAGCAGGTATCGTCGTGCCGATTGGCGAAGACGATCTGGCGGCGCAGGCGATCCAATCGCTTCTGAACAACCCAACAGAACTTGCGCGCATGTCTGACCACGCACTAAACACCGCTCGCACCCGCCACAGCGCGCAAGAAGAGATCAGCGGTATCGACACTGTGTATCAAGAATTGTGGGCCGAGGCTGCGAGTGCATGAACATCAAGGCCTTCATTATTCACCTAGAACGCGCAGCGGCTCGAAAACCTATTGTGGCGGATTTGATTACAGCTTTGCCGATACCTGCAGAAGTGTTTCCAGCAATAGATGGCGCAGCACTGGACCATGATACGCTGTATTCAAATGTTACGCGGACAAGTCATGTGAGACCGCACTATCCGTTCGAACTGTCGAAGGGTGAAATCGCCTGCTACAAGAGCCATCGCGCAGTCTGGCAAAAAATCGTGGATGAAGAGTTAGACGCGGCCTTTATCGTTGAAGACGATGCAGTGATAGACCCTCAAGCATTTGGGCCGGCTCTAGATATCGCTAGAGCACACATTGAGGAATTTGGCGTCATCCAGTTCCAAACTCGTCCTGCGCCAAACAACGCAACAGTTTTTTTGCACGATGGCCTCGTACAAATTTTGGGACCACGCATAACTATGCTGCGCACTACGGCAGCAATGATTTCCAAGAGCGCCGCGGCACGATTGCTTGCCACGTCCACTTTATTGGATCGCCCAGTCGACTCGTTCATGCAGCTCACAAATGTGACAGGCCAACCCGTAGCAGTTGTCGAGCCATCGGGTATATCAGAGGTGTCAGATGACATAGGCGGCACGACAATTCAGCAGCGCGAAAAGAGTACGACGGAACGAATATTTCGTGAGTTTCATCGCGCCCGTTACCGATGGGCTGTGCGCCGCGCCAGCATTGGACGACCATCAACTCTCTGCCTGAAAAACACTAACTACCGCGTACAGGCTACATTAATTCACGGCTTTCTAGGTGCAGCCAAGGTGCTGCCGCTGCCGCTACGCGCGGCTCTTGCAGGGCACTTGACCAATGCGGCTATTCACCTTGTGCCCAGTTTGAGGAGGCGCGCTGCAGACAACCTGCATCGTGTGTTTCCAGACATGGATCCAATTCAACGCCGCCAAATCTTGGGACAGGTCGCGCGCAATACAGGCCGGACGCTCACGGAAATCTTGTTTAATCAAGAATTTGCGGTGCAGGCTGAGGCGATACCGATCAACGGCCCTGGCCTAGAAGCCCTGCGCGAAGCGCGGGCAAAAGGCAAAGGCGCCATCATCGTCTCTGGCCATTTCGGCCAGTGGGAGGCCATCCGACACGCCCTCAAAGCGCAGGGCCTCGAAACTGGTGCCCTTTATCGGCCCAACAACAACCCCCATTACGAGCCTCTCTTTCGCCGCGGGATCAAGGCAGGCGGGGCGCCCATTATTGCGCGTGGCTCTGTGGGCAATCGCAACATGATCAAGCACATCAGATCGGGTGGGTTTATTGCCCTTTTGATGGATCAATACATCCAAGACGGCACAACGTTAACATTTATGGGGCATCCCGCCGTGACCTCTTTGTCAGCAGCACAAATGGCTCTGCGTTATGATTTACCCCTGGTTCCTATTTTTTCCAAGCGCACCCGCGATGGATTTGAGATTATCGCTGAGGAGCCTATTCCGCACACCCATGCGCGCGAAATGATGCAGACCTTTAATGACAGGCTCGGGGAACAGGTCCGAGCCGCACCCGGACAATGGCATTGGCTGCATAATCGCTGGAAAATTGGCCGATGGAATGACCCCACCCCGTCGCACGAAGCGTGAAAAACGTCGCTCAGAGAAGCCGTTTGTCTGGGCACGCACCGTAGTCTTTGCACGGGAGGAAGCGCCATGTTTCTAAGTATTTTCGATATCTTCAAAATCGGCGTTGGGCCGTCATCCTCCCACACGATGGGCCCTATGACTGCGGCGGCGCGGTTCTTGGACGATTTACGCGGTGGCCGCGAAAAGGAACCCGGAGCGGGCGAACTGGCCTCGGTTGCGGCATCGCTGCATGGCTCGCTGGCGTTTACGGGCAAGGGCCACGCAACCGACCGCGCGGTGATCCTAGGATTGATGGGCTTTCTGCCTCACACGCTCGACCCCGACGCCGCTGAGGCACTTGAAGCCGAGTTGCGCACGCAAAAAACGCTCTCTCCCGAAGGGTTGCCAACCCTTGCCTTTGATCCCGATGCTGACCTTGTATTCGACTACGGCCCCGCCCTTGAAGGACACGCAAACGGTCTGATCCTCAAGGCGTTTGACGCCTCTGGCCTGCTCTATATGCAGGAAACGTATTACTCGATCGGTGGCGGTTTTGTGATGACCGAGGCCGAACTTGCAGCCAGCAAACATGGCGGCGCAGATGAATTTCACGCTGAAAAAGAGGAAGCGGGCTACCCCTTCCCCTTTGGCTCTGCCGAAGAAATGCTCGCGATGGGGGCGAAAAGCGGCAAGACGATTGCACAGATGAAATGGGCCAACGAAGTCAGCCACATGGATGCGCAAACGCTTGACCGTCGGATGAGTGAAATCTGGGGGGCCATGGACAGCTGCATCGAACGCGGGCTGCGGATGGACGGCATCCTGCCTGGCGGCCTATCGGTCAAGCGCCGCGCGAAGGCGATCCATGAACAGTTGCGACAAGAATCGGGGCAGAACCTCGCACAACCTCATGTCGTGAATGACTGGCTCTCGGTCTACGCAATGGCCGTGAATGAGGAAAACGCCGCAGGTGGTCGCGTCGTGACCTCCCCCACCAATGGGGCGGCGGGTGTCGTCCCGGCGGTGCTGCGCTACTACCGCGATCATTGCATTGGCGCGACCGAAGAGGGGCTGCGGACTTTCCTTCTGACCGCCTCCGCGATCGGTGGGTTGATCAAGCACAATGCCTCCATCTCGGGTGCTGAGGTCGGCTGTCAGGGTGAGGTCGGGAGCGCGTCGGCGATGGCAGCGGCCGGGCTATGTGCCGCCCTAGGTGGCACGAATGAACAGATTGAAAATGCAGCCGAAATCGCGCTGGAACATCACATGGGTATGACCTGTGATCCAGCGGGCGGGCTTGTGCAGGTCCCTTGCATCGAGCGCAACGGACTTGGCGCGATCAAGGCTGTGTCCGCCGCGTCGCTCGCCCTACGGGGTGACGGCACGCACTTTATGCCACTGGACAACTGCATTGAGGCCATGCGCCAAACCGGGCTGGATATGAACATGAAGTATAAGGAAACCAGCCTTGGCGGATTGGCCGTAAACCTTCCGCAATGCTGAGTTTTTAGGCCTCCCAGACCTAGAGCTTCTGCCGCATTGTATCGCCCGCACGGATCGTGGGTTTTAGCTCAATCCGGCGGTCCGCGCCGGGCTCAAACACATGCTGGCCAGCGATGATCCGCGCCGCCTCAATCCCGGTTTCACGACGACAGCTTTCAGTGGTCGCCAATACGCGCGGCAATCCCTCAAGCAGGGTAAAACCGTTGAACCCTGCCATCCCCAGATCACCACCAACATCCAGTCCTTGCTCAAGGCAATACAGCAGCCCACCGGCCCCCGTCAGGTCATTAGAGTAATAGAGAAAGTCGAGGTCTTTGGTCCGAGTGAGCATCTCATTTGTCATCTCACGGCCTTTGGCAAAGCCAGAGTTGCCCGAATAGAAAATTTGATCTGCCAGGGTCACACCGGCCTCGCCCAAGGCGCGCTCCAGCCCCTCCATCCGCTTGCGTGCACGGTGATCACCTTCGGAGGTTGTCGTCATGAACCCAATGCGCCGATATCCACGGCTCAGGATTTCTTGACCCATTTCATAGCCCGCACGCCAATGGGAAATCCCCACCGCCACATCCACCGGCTCACCATCCACATCCATGACCTCGACCACAGGACAGCCCGCGTTGGCGAGCATCGCGCGTGACGCCTCAGAATGCTCCAACCCCGCGATCACAACGCCCGACGGGCGCCATGACAGCATTTCGTACAGAACTTTTTCTTCTTTTTCTGGATCGTAGTACGTGGCCCCGACAACAGGCTGTAGGTCCGTACCTTCGAGCTGTTCGTTAATCCCGGCCAAGACCTCAGGGAAGACCATGTTGCTCATCGACGGAATAATGACCGCAACCAAGTTGACCCTATTGGACGCCAAAGCCCCCGCAATTTTGTTGGGCACATAACCCAGCATACGCGCCGCTTCGAGAACCTTTTCGCGCGTCTTCGCAGAGACATCACCCTGATTGCGCAGCACCCGGCTGACGGTCATTTCTGATACGCCCGATGCTTCCGAGACATCCCGAAGTGTTAATTGCCCGCGCCGCTCGTCGCCGTTGCGTCCTGCCAATGAGGTATTCCTTGTTCTCTGCCCTATTTTGTTAGCGCTATAAGCCTAGGCTGATCAAGCGAAAGCCGGCTTTGAGAGCGTAGCCACAAAAATAAACTGGCGAGGCCGATCTATGAGCGGTAATGATCCCACCGCAGGCCCCGTGGCTCAACTGGATAGAGCAGCCCCCTCCTAAGGGGCAGGTTGCAGGTTCGAATCCTGCCGGGGTCGCCACTACCCTACTTAAAATCAATTAGTTAATCAATCTTTCGGCACCACATGGAGCCGCCCCCTAAAATTTGGCAAGCTCCTGATAAGACTCTATAAAAACATAATGTTAGTCTTCCAGTGAGCGTGATTTTAGTAGCTAAGAAGTGGCTAGGATTAGTTGTCCACAGGGGCTGGTTGCAGGATTTCACGTCTGTGGCACCATGAGGCTGTATGAAAAGAGAAATCAAGTTCAGAGCATGGGAACGTCAGATGAAGGAGATTATACCCGTCTACGACATCCAGTTTCACAACCCAAATGTAGTTGAGGTGGAGGGTATCAAACTTTACCCCAAAGACCAGCAACCCTTGATGATTAATACTAATACAACTTGGAGGGACGCAGGTGAAATTTACTTGATGCAATTCACGGACCTCCACGACAAGAACGGAAAAGAGATTTATGAGGGGGATATTGTGCGTACGACCTCAGATGGCGAAACCCATTACAGGGATAGTAAGGGAAGACAATTCAAGTGCCCTGACTGCGGAGTTGGAGAGGTATCTTTCAACTACGGATACTTATATGTTGCTGGCGACGTTCATAACAGCGTTTACGAGTTAGTGGAAATCGCTGATGTCGATGTCGATGTCGCAGTCATCGGCAACATTTATGAAAACCGGGAGTCATTAAATGAGCGAACAACAACCTGACCTTCAGTACGCTCGTTGGAAGTGGGAACAAGACCGGATAATCGCTGAGCGGTATCACGATAAGGAAACTGTGTACGCTGAGTGGAGCAACAAAGCTGCGATAGACAATGCTAATCACGCGCTGCGTACTCTAATTCTTATTAATGGAGGCGCCGCAATTGCAATCCTTGCTTTTCTGGGCGCAGTCATCTCCTCCGACACAAACCAGTTTGCTGATGACATCGTTGTTGTGACTTCTCCCATCGCTTGGTTTGCATGGGGTGTGGCACTCGCTACCCTTGGAATGGCGTTTGCTTATTTCACCAACTACTGCATCACTACGTCGATCCAAGAAAGAGAGCACTTTTACGAGCACCCTTACGTTCGCGAAACAGATGTTTCAGAGAAATGGGGCAAGTGGGCGATTGGCTTACAAGTGACGGCGACCGCTCTGGCCGTTTCTTCTCTCGGATGCTTCTTGTTTGGGATGTACAGTGTACGCTCCGCTGCCGCACTGTTGGGGTAAAGCCAGTCCTTGGTAAAGTGCCGTATTCCACCTCATACCGACCATGTTTCCTCACATCAAATGGTAGCTAAAAAGAGGCCAATGCACCCTAAGTTATTGATATATAAAGGTAGTACGCCAACTCCTAAGGGGCAGGTTGCAGGTTCGAATCCTGCCGGGGTCACCAGCTTGGTGTTTCGCTTGCCTCCTACCACCGCCCAACAACAGGGGCGCGGCAAACCTGCGCAAAATCACAAATGGTATACCAAATTTTGATTGCCAAATGCACAGAGTGATGGTTCCCTCTGCGTAGAATTTAGGCAACCGGAATGTCCACCTCATGACCGAAACGCCCCAATCGAACCTCCCGAATGTCAGCCTTGCGCAGCGCGCTTGGGCAATCCGCCGCAATGCCCTTTTGATGGGCGAGGTGCAGGGTCAAGGCTACATAGGGCAGGCCTTGGGGGCTGCGGATGTATTGGCGGTCAGCTACTTTCACGCCCTGAACTACCGACCCCAAGACCCTGAATGGGAAGGGCGCGACCGGTTCTACCTGTCCATCGGCCACTACGCGATTGCGCTTTACGCAGCCCTGATGGAGGCCGGAATTCTACCCGAGGACGAGATCGGCACATATGGCATGGACGACAGCCGCATGCCGATGTCCGGCATGGCCGCTTACACCCCGGGGATGGAGATCACCGGCGGCTCCCTCGGGCATGGATTGGGTATCGCGGTGGGTGCCGCAATGGGGCTCAAGCGCAAAGATAATCCAGCGTTCGTCTACAACATGATGTCCGACGGCGAGTTGGGGGAAGGCTCAACTTGGGAAGCGGTCATGTCAGCCGTGCAATGGCGGCTCGACAACCTGATCTGTATTGTAGATTTCAACGACCAGCAGGCCGATGGCAAAACCACCGACGCCTTGGCTTCTGGCCCACAAGCCCCCCAATGGGAGGCGTTCGGGTGGCATGCCCAAGAGGTAGACGGCAATGACCTAGATGCGCTCACCGCCGCGTTTGATAAAGCGCGCGCGCTAACCGAGCCAAAGCCGCGCGTCATCATCTGTCGCACCCAGATGTGCAAAGGTGTGCCCTTTCTTGAAGACCGCGAGATGGCTCATTTTGTGCGGGTCGAGCCGGAGGAATGGTCCAAAGCGCTTCAGATTTTGGATGAGGGGAAACCGACATGAGCGAGCTGATCCCACCCCACTCCCGGCGCAAATCCAAATACGCACCGCGCAAAGCACCCGATACAGGGCTCGCAACATCCGCGATGATCGCCTCACTCGACGCAGAGGGGCGTGAGACGATTGCAGCCCCCTTTGGCCACGCGTTGGCCGAACTCGCCCCAACGCGGGACGACATCGTGGGCCTGTCTGCGGATCTGTCGAAATACACGGATCTGCATGTCTTTGCGAATGCGCACCCGGACCGGTTTTATCAGATGGGTATGGCCGAGCAGGTGATGGTGTCCGCTGCCGCAGGCCTCGCGCGAGAGGGGTTTACCCCCTTTGCCACCACCTATGCCGTGTTCGCGGCACGCCGGGCATATGACTTTATCTGCATGGCCATCGCCGAGGAAAACCTGCCTGTCAAAATCTGCTGTGCGCTTCCGGGGCTTACTACTGGTTATGGTCCCAGCCATCAGGCCACCGAAGACTTGGCGATCATGCGCGGCATGCCCAATCTGACGGTGCTGGACCCCTGCGATGCGATTGACACAATGCAGGCCACCCACGCCATCGCCGATCACCCGGGGCCGGTCTACATGCGGCTGCTGCGCGGGCAGGTGCCAAATGTGCTGGCCGAATATGACTACCAATTCAAGCTCGGCAAGGCGCAGATGATCCACGATGGCGCGGACGTTTTGTTCATCGCGTCGGGATTTATGACGATGCGGGTTCTGGATGCAGCCAAAGCGCTAGCCCGCGATGGGATATCGTGCGCCGTTCTGCATTCACCCACGATCAAGCCGCTGGACGCCGAAACCATCACCCGCGAGGCGCGCAAGGGCGGGCGGCTGGTTGTTACGGCTGAAAACCACTCTGTGACCGGCGGTTTGGGCGAAGCCGTTGCCGCCACCCTGATGCGCGCGGGCGTACATGTGCCGTTCCGTCAAATAGGCCTGCCGGATGAATTCTTGGATGCGGGCGCCTTGCCCACATTGCACCAGCAATATGGCCTGACCGTGGATGCGGTCTGCGCTTCTGTCAAAGACTGGCTTTCTCAGTGAACCGAATGTGAAGCCACGACCAAAGGACACCAGATGACCCAACTGCTTGCCAACAAAACCGCAATCATCACCGGCGCGGCCAGCCCCCGCGGCTTGGGCAAGGCGACGGCAACCCTGTTTGCCGAGCACGGCGC
>Ga0228674_1001511_pt1 | contig 13757 bp, 7 predicted proteins | sample 1D_rmetaG_FD_189054 | JGI IMG/M metagenome (GOLD analysis project Ga0228674, IMG submission 189054) | Seawater microbial communities from Monterey Bay, California, United States - 1D_r | ecosystem: Environmental > Aquatic > Marine > Coastal | place: USA: California | collected 2016-09-26
ATGGTGATCACGTCGGCATCCATCGCCGCGATGGACTCGATCACGTCGTTGAACTCGCTGTAGCACATGTGGGTGTGGATCTGCGTTTCGTCACGCACGCCACTGGCGGTCAGGCGGAAAGCTTCGGTGGCCCAGTCCAGATAGTGCTGCCAGGCGGCCTGACGCAGCGGCAAGCCCTCACGGAACGCCGCCTCGTCGATCTGGATGATCTTGATGCCGGCTGCCTCCAGGTCCACCACCTCGTCACGAATCGCCAGCGCCAGTTGCCGCGCCTGCACTTCGCGGGACACGTCCTCACGCGGGAAGGACCACATCAGCATGGTCACCGGGCCGGTCAGCATGCCCTTCATGACCTTGTCGGTCAGGCCCTGAGCGTAGGTGATCCACTCCACGGTCATCGCCTGCGGGCGGCTCAGATCACCGACTATTACCGCCGGTTTGACGCAACGCGAGCCGTAGCTCTGCACCCAGCCGAAGCGGGTGAAAGCGTAGCCATCGAGTTGCTCAGCGAAGTACTCAACCATGTCATTGCGCTCGGCCTCGCCATGCACCAGCACGTCCAAGCCCAGACGCTCCTGCACCTGCACCGCCTGGCGAATTTCGCTGTGCATGGCTTCGGTGTACTCGGCCGCACTGAGCTTGCCCTGCTTGAACGACTGCCGCGCCAGGCGAATGGCCGAGGTCTGCGGGAAGGAGCCGATGGTGGTGGTCGGCAACAATGGCAGTTGCAGGCACTCACGCTGTTGCTCGATGCGCTCGGCGAACGGCGATTGACGCTGGGCATGGCGCGGACGAATCGCCGCCAGACGGGCCTGCACCTCGGGTTTGTGAATACGTTTTGAAGCTGCACGAGCAGCCTGTACTGAGCGGCTCGCTTGCAAGGCGGCTTGCACAGAAGCGTCTTCCGGCACCTCCAGGGCCTTACCGAGCAATGCGACCTCCTGACATTTCTGCACGGCAAAAGCCAGCCAGCCTTTCAGCTCGGCATCGAGCTGGTCTTCACGAGCCAGATCCACCGGGCTGTGCAGCAGCGAGCAGGACGGCGCCACCCACAGCCGTTCGCCCAGGCGTTCGTGAGCGTGACGCAGCACCTCAAGGGATTTCTCCAGATCGCAGCGCCAGACGTTGCGCCCGTTGACCACGCCCAGCGACAACACTTTATAAGCCGGCAGACGGTCGAGAATGGTCGGGTACTGCTCCGGCGCACGTACCAGGTCGATATGCAGGCCATCTACAGGCAGGTTGGCGGCCAGACCGAGGTTGTCTTCCAGGCCGCCAAAGTAAGTGGCGATCAACTTCTTGCACGGCTCGCGCTGGATCAGGTTGTAGGCGCGCTCGAAAGCGTTCTTCCACGCCTGCGGCAAATCCAGCGCCAGAATCGGCTCATCGATCTGCACCCACTCCACCCCCTGCGCGGCCAGGCGCTGGAAAATCTCGCCATAGACCGGCAGCAGGCTTTCCAGTAATTCCAGCTTGTCAAAGTCGCCACCCTTGGCCTTGCCCAGCCACAGATAAGTCAGCGGACCGATCAGCACGGGCTTGACGCTGTGCCCGAGGGCATGTGCCTCAGCCACTTCCTCGAACAGCTGCTCCCAGCTCAGGGCGAACTGCTGGTCCGCGCTGAATTCCGGCACCAGGTAGTGGTAGTTGGTATCGAACCACTTGGTCATTTCCTGGGCGTGGGCACCTCCGCAGCAAGTGCCACTGCTCTTGTTTGCAACGGCCCCACGGGCCATGGCGAACAGGGTATCCAGCGTCGGCTTGCCATCGGCCGGGCGAAAGCGCTCGGGAATCACGCCGAAGGCCAGGGAATGACCGAGCACCTGGTCGTACCAGGCGAAGTCGCCTACCGGCAGCAGGTCGATGCCCGCATCCTTCTGCAGTTGCCAGTGTTCGGCGCGCAGGCGCTGGCCAACGGTGCGCAGGCCGGCTTCGTCCAACTCACCTTTCCAGTGGGCTTCAAGGGCTTTTTTCAGTTCGCGGTCGCGGCCAATGCGCGGGAAACCGAGGGAATGGGACAGGGCCATGTCGTGACGCTCCAGAATCAATCGAGATGGCGCCATTCTCGGCATCGACACCGAATGAGACAAACTCAAGATTTTCGCCTTGATCTATAGATTTACTCATGTAGGCTGTATGAACCATTTTCATCCATTTCTGGCATTGGATGAGTGAAACCTTTGCAGAGACCCGCCATGCTCGAGCTACGCCACCTAAAAACCCTGCACGCCCTGCGCGAGACCGACAGCCTGGTGGAGGCCGCCGAACGCCTGCACCTGACCCAGTCGGCCCTTTCGCACCAGTTCAAGGAGCTGGAAGAGCGCCTCGGCCTGCAGCTGTTCGTGCGCAAGACCAAGCCGGTGCGCTTCACCAGCGCCGGCCTGCGTCTGCTGCAACTGGCCGACGCCACCCTGCCCCTTCTGCGCGGCGCCGAGCGTGATTTGGCGCGTCTGGCCGGTGGCACTGCTGGCCGCTTGCACATGGCCATCGAATGCCACAGCTGCTTCCAGTGGCTGATGCCGACCATCGACCAGTTCCGCGATGCCTGGCCGGAAGTGGAACTGGACCTGGCCTCGGGCTTCTCCTTCGCCCCGCTGCCCGCGCTGGCCCGGGGCGATCTGGACCTGGTGGTGACCTCGGACCCCATCGAGCTGGCCGGCATCACCTACGTGCCACTGTTCACCTATGAGGCGATGCTGGCTGTCGCCAATCAGCACCGCCTGGCGCACAAGGCCTTTATCCAGCCGCAGGATCTGGCCACGGAAACCCTGATCACCTACCCGGTGGAACGCGACCGCCTGGATATCTTCACGCGCTTTCTCGAACCCAACGATATCGAGCCGGCCCAAGTGCGCACCTCCGAACTGACGGTGATGATGATGCAGCTTGTGGCCAGCGGCCGTGGCGTGTGCGGCCTGCCCAACTGGGCGCTGCACGAGTACAGCTCGCGCGGTTACGTCAGCGCCAAGCGCCTGGGCGAGAAAGGGCTGTTCGCCACGCTCTATGCGGCGATTCGCACCGACATGCTCGACGCGCCGTTCATGCGTGACTTCCTGCTCACCGCCAAGGACACCTCCTTCGCCAGCCTCGAAGGCGTCAGCGTGGCGCGTTGAGCGTCGCTTCATGGGGCAACAATCAAGCAAATTTCGTAGGGCGGGTTAGCCGCCTGCCACCTTCCGCAATCAACCCCGCAATGTCTGTTGCGGCGTAACCCGCCATCGATGCAACGCGTTTCATCGCCTGATGAGTTAGAAGCTTCGCCCCGGGGCGGGGCTCCTACACTCATGTATCCCCTGTAGAAGCCGCCCCCTCGCGGTGAATGAAGCAGTGAACGGCTACCCGCCAATTGCCTTGTTACAACTCCCGTCTTGCCGCATCGTGACCAGCAGTCATAGCATGACCACCGGTCACGAAACCCGGAACCGTCATGCGCTACCAGGATCAACTCTTCCAGCAACGGGAAAACGCCCTGCTGCAATCCGCTCGCCAGCTATTTCAGGAGCAATCCTGGGATCGCGTCACCATTGCCGAAGTGGCGCGTCACGCCGGCATCGGCAAGGGCACGGTGTACAAGCACTTTTCCAGCAAGGAGGCGCTCTACGCGCGCCTGGTGCTGGACTGCTCGCGCCAGCATCTGAGCGAACTGCGTGAGACCGCAAACCAGGCTCCGCCTCGCGAAGCCATGCGCCATGTGATTCGTCGCGCCTTCGAACAACTGCTGGCCGACCCACTGCAAGCCCAACTCTGCCTGCTGTGCGACCGCCCCGCCTTCCAGGAACGCCTGGACGCGCCCTACCGTGAACAGTTCCTCGAGCTGGAAGGTCAGTACATGGCGCTGTTCAACCAACTGCTGCAAGGCAGCTTCAGCGAACTGCAACTCTCCCCCACTGATTGCCAACGCCTGCTGTGGGGCGTGGAGGCTTGCGTCAACGGCGTGATGGCCCGTATCGCCTCCGGCGGCTTCGCCCATTGGGCCGAACCCATCGAGCTGGACGCCTATTTCCAGCGCGTCACCGATTTCATCATTGCCGGCCTGCAAGGCCAGGCCGCCGCGCTGCATGCAGCGCCTGCACTCAGCGAGTAAACCCACATGTTCGCCCAACTCAGCAAGCGTCCCTGGATCATCGCCATCGTCATTGCCGTCCTGCTGCTGGCCTGGCTGTTCAGCGGCGATCGTTTCGTCGCTCGCGACGATGTCGAGCCCGACCAACCCGCCACTACCAATGATCTGGCGCGCGTCGAAATTCAATGGCTGGAAGCCCAACCCATGCAGCGCCAGCATGTAGTGCAGGGGCAGATCGAAGCCTGGCGCCGCGTGGAACTGCGCGCCCAGGTCAGTGGCAGCGTGCAGAACCTGGATCAGGACAAGGGCAACCGCGTCGCGGCCGATCAGTTGCTGCTGAGCATTTCGCCTGACGACCGCCCGGCTCAGGTCGCGCGCAGCGAGGCCGATGTGCGCCAGCGCCAGAGCGACGTCACCGCCGCCAAGCGCCTGCGCGAACGCAGCCTGGTGTCGGCCAACGAGCTGATGCGCCTGGAAAGCGAACTGGCCAAGGCCCGCGCCGAACTCGACAGCGCCCGCCTGCAGCAGCGCAACACCAAGATCAAGGCGCCATTTGCCGGTATCTATGACCAGCGCATGGTCGAACTGGGCGATTTCGTCCAGCCCGGCCAGAGCCTGCTGACCCTGGTGGATATCGACCGCCTCAAGGTCAGCGCGCAGATCGCCCAGCAGCAGGTCACCCAGCTCGAACTGGGCCAACCGGTAAAAGTTGAACTGCTCGACGGCCGCACGCTGCAAGGCGAGCTGCACTTTATCGCCGCGGCCGCGGACCCTGGCTCGCGCAGTTTCCGCATCGAGGTCAAGGTGGACAACCCGGACGGCCTGCGCCTGGCCGGCGCCAGCGCCACCCTGCACATCCAGACCGGCGAAACCATGGCCCATCGCCTGTCCCCAGCCCTGCTCAGCCTGGACGAAACCGGCCGCCACGGCGTCAAGTGGGTCAATGACGCGCAGCGCGTGGAGTTCACCCCGGTGCAACTGATCAGCGTCGACAATCAGGGCGCCTGGGTCAGCGGCCTGCCGCCGAAGGTGGCGTTGATCACCCTCGGCCAGGGCTTCGTCCAGCCCGGTCAGCAGGTACGTACGCAACTCGCGGCCGAGGGCAGTTGAGATGCACGCACTGATCGCTGCCGCACTCGACCGTAGCCGTACCACCATCCTGGTCCTGCTGTTCCTGCTCTGCGGCGGGCTGGTGGCCTACATCGCCATGCCCAAGGAATCCAACCCGGACGTGGTCATTCCCATCATCTATGTTTCGGTGACCCTCGAAGGCATCAGCCCGGAAGATGGCGAACGCCTGCTGGTGCGCCCACTGGAGCAGGAGCTGCGCAGTCTCGAGGGCGTCAAGGAAATGCGCTCGGTATCCAGCGAAGGACACGCCTCGGTGACCCTGGAGTTCGACGCCGGCTTCGACGCCAAGGTGGCGCTGGCCGACGTGCGCGAAAAGGTCGATACCGCGCGCAGCAAGCTGCCCGAGGAGGCCGACGAACCGACCGTTAACGAAGTCAACGTGGCGCTGTTCCCGGTCCTGTCGGTGGGGCTGTCCGGGCCGATTGCCGAGACCGAGCTGGTGTACATCGCCCGGCACCTGAAAGAGAACGTGGAAGGCATCGCCGAGGTGCTCTCGGTGACCATTGGCGGCGACCGTGAAGACCTGCTGGAAATCGTCGTCGACCCGCAGGTACTCGACAGCTACGGCATCGACTACAACGAGCTGTTCAACCTGGTCAGCCGCAACAACCGCCTGGTCGCTGCCGGCAGCCTGGATACCGGCGCAGGCCGCATGAGCATGAAGGTGCCCGGCGTCATCGAAGACCTTGAAGACGTGATGCGCATGCCGATCAAGGTGGTCGGTGACAGCGTGGTCACCTTCGCCGACGTCGCCACCATTCGCCGCACCTTCAAGGACCCGACCGGCTTCGCCCGCATCAACGGCCAGCCGGCCATCGTGCTGGAAGTGGCCAAGCGCAGCGGCGCCAACATCATCGAGACCATCGACCAGGTCAAGGCACTGATGGAGCAGGCCAAGCCCCTGCTGCCGCCGGGCGTTGAAGTCAGCTACATCATGGATCAGTCGCAGGAAGTGCAGAGCATGCTCGGCGACCTGCTCAACAACGTGCTCACCGCCATCGTCCTGGTGCTGATCCTGGTGGTAGCGAGCATGGGCATGCGTTCGGCGCTGCTGGTCGGCCTGACCATTCCCGGCGCCTTCCTCAGCGGCATCCTGCTGATCTGGATGCTCGGCTTCACCCTCAACATCGTCGTGCTGTTCAGCCTGATCCTGGTAGCCGGCATGCTGGTCGACGGCGCCATCGTCGTCTCCGAGCTGGCCGACCGCTACCTGCATCAGGGCCAGACGCCCCGTCAGGCCTGGGCCAACGCGGCCACGCGGATGGCCTGGCCGGTGATCGCCTCCACCGCCACCACCCTGGTGGTGTTCCTGCCGCTGCTGTTCTGGCCCGGCGTGGTCGGCCAGTTCATGAAGTACCTGCCGGCCACGGTGATTCTCTGCCTGCTGGCCTCGCTGGCCATGGCCCTGATATTTCTGCCGGTGCTCGGCGCCGTCACCGGCGGTCAGGCACGCCCACAGGCCCCCAGCGCCAGCCGCGCCGGCAACGCCTACCGCAATCTGCTGGTGGTGCTGCTCAAGCGCCCGGGCCTGACCCTGCTCGGCATGCTGGCGCTGATCGCGCTGATCTACGTCGGCTATGGCCGCTTCAATCATGGCGTGGAGTTCTTCCCCGACGTCGAGCCGGAAAGCGCGCAGATCTGGCTGCGCGCACGCGGCGATCTATCTGTGCAGGAGAAGGACGCCCTGCTCCAGCAGGTGGAAAAGCAGGTGATCGGCATGCGTGAGGTCAAGGCGCTGTATGCGCGCTCCCTGGCCCAGCCGGAAGGCCAGCAAGGCCAGCTCGGCGCCGACGTGATCGGCACCCTGCAATTCCAGTTCGTCGACTGGCACCAGCGCCGCCCGGCCAAGGACATCCTCGCCGAAATGAGCCAGCGCACCGCCGGTATTCCCGGCGTGGTGCTGGAGTTCCGCAAGCAGGAACAGGGCCCCACCGACGGCAAGCCGGTGAAACTGCAGATCAGCTCGCTGGACCCGGCACTGGGCGAGCAGTGGGTCGAGCGTATCCGCGGGGAAATGACGCGGCTCGGCGGCTTCGCCGATATCGAGGACGACCGCGCCCTGCCCGGCATCGAATGGCGAATCAAGGTCGACCGCGAGGCTGCCGCGCGCTTCGGCGCGGACGTACTCAGCGTCGGCAACGCGGTGCAGATGATCACCAACGGCCTGAAACTGGCGACCTACCGCCCCGAAGATGCCACCGACGAAGTGGACATCCGTGTGCGCCTGCCCGGTAACTGGCGCTCGCTCGACCAACTCGGCCGCCTGACGCTCAACACAGCGGCCGGCCAGGTGCCGCTGAGCAACTTCGTCGACCTGCAGCCTGCGCCCAAGGTCGGCACCCTGCGCCGCGTCGATGGTGACCGCACCATCACCCTGCAGGCCGACCTGGCCGAAGGTGCGCGCCTGGACGAACGCCTCAAGGCGTTGCGCGAAGCGCTCGGCGATGTACCGGCCGAGGTCAAGGTGAAATTCGCCGGCGAGGATGCCGACCAACGCGAGGCGGCCACCTTCCTGATGACCGCCTTCGTCGTCGCCATCTTCCTCATGGCGATCATCCTGGTGACCCAGTTCAACAGCCTCTACCAGGCGGCACTGGTGCTGTCAGCCATCGTCCTCTCCACCGCTGGCGTGCTGATGGGTCTGCTGGTCAATGGCCAGTCGTTCGGCATCGTCATGGTCGGCATGGGCCTGATCGCCCTGGCCGGCATCGTGGTGAACAACAACATCATCCTGATCGACACCTACAACCAGTTGCGTCGCCAGGGCCTGGAACCGCGTGAAGCGGCGCTGGAAACCGGTAGCCTGCGCCTGCGTCCGGTGCTGCTCACCGCAGTGACCACCATCCTCGGGCTGATGCCCATGGTGCTCAGCATCAACGTAGACCTGGTGACCCCGAGCCTCGGCTTCGGCGCGCCCTCGACCCAGTGGTGGACCCAGCTGTCCAGCGCCATCGCCGGCGGCCTGGCCTTCGCCACCGCGCTGACCCTGCTGCTGACGCCCTGCCTGCTGGTGCTCGGCGCCCGTTTCGAGCGGCGTCCGCCGCCGCTGGAGACCTACGACACCGACCTGCTCGACCTGCCGGAGCACCTGATCGCCACCAAACCCGACAGGGCGCAGGTGCAGCGCACCAGCTGACGCCGAACCGCCCAGAAATACATGGCAAAACGCCAGATATCGCCTAGGCTAACCAGCAACGATGCTTAGGGCGGGAATGGAAAGGCAGCAGGGATGCTTTTAACAGACAGCAGACGCGCAAGGCGTCTTGCAGAAACGACAAAGCCCTCTCTCGGAGGGCTTTGCTTTTCCACTCGCTTGGCATTGGCCAGCGCAAGGAAGAAACACCGAGCTAACGAAGTGTATGGGGTCGGCATCCTGCCTGTTGACCACTTCGTTAGCCCGGTAACCGGAGAGTAGTTCAGGCAGTGGCACTGTGCCAAGCCTCAATTGCGCGGCATATTTCACAGAGCGGAGTGCTCCCCTGGCAACTCTCGCCCCCGCCCGAAATCCCCCAGCACGCTCGCATGGCGGCTGATCAGCACCCTCTCTCGAGACGTTGAGAACAGCACAGCGCTCTTATGCACAACTTACGAGCAGGGTCTTACTCCAGTGCCATACAACTAAGCACAAAAGATAATGTTTTTATGGCGCCATAAAAATAACACACTAAAAAGCTGTAACTATTTTTTGGCGCCTAAAAAATAGCAATTTTAAGTAACTGTTTTAACTAGAAAAAATATTAAAGGAAGTGATCGATACACAATTCATAACTTTTGGTTCACGTTTTGCTTGAAATGCCAAAACAGCCAACTTAGTATCCGCGCCAATTCGAGCACGCCATTCGATTGCAGTAACCATTACGCAATCTTAGTGGCGTACTTAATGAACACGGATGTTGGCCAGTTCAAATCGGCCAGCTCAATTATATGAGAGAGGGATCTATGCGAATCAGCATCTTTGGATTGGGTTATGTGGGCGCCGTATGCGCCGGTTGCTTGTCGGCTCGCGGCCATGAGGTCATCGGCGTCGACGTATCGCAAACCAAGATCGACCTGATCAATCAAGGCAAGTCCCCCATCGTCGAACCCGGCCTCGCCGAATTGCTCGAAGCCGGCGTCAACTCCGGCCTGCTGCGTGGCACCACCGATGTGGGCGCCGCAGTACTGGCCAGCGAGCTGTCCTTCATTGCCGTGGGTACGCCGAGCAAGCGCAATGGCGACCTCGACCTCGGCTACATGGAATCGGTATGCAAGCAGATCGGTGCCGCCCTGCGCGACAAGCAGGAACGTCACACCGTGGTCGTGCGCAGTACGGTCCTGCCGGGCACGGTAAAGAACGTGGTGATCCCCCTGATCGAAGCAGCGTCCGGCAAGAAAGCCGGTGTCGATTTCGGCGTGGCCACCAACCCGGAATTCCTCCGTGAAAGCACCGCGATCAAGGATTACGACTTCCCGGCCATGACCGTTATCGGTGAACTGGACGAACAGTCCGGCGACCTGCTGCAGGAGCTGTACAGCGAGCTGGACGCTCCAATCATCCGCAAGTCCATCGAAGTGGCGGAGATGATCAAGTACACCTGCAACGTCTGGCACGCGGCCAAGGTCACCTTCGCCAACGAGATCGGCAACATCGCCAAGGCAGCCGGCGTCGACGGCCGCGAAGTGATGGATGTGGTCTGCCAGGATCACAAGCTCAATCTCTCCAAGTACTACCTGAAGCCCGGCTTCGCCTTCGGCGGCTCGTGCCTGCCCAAGGATGTGCGCGCCCTCTCCTACCGCGCCGGCAGCCTGGACGTGGAAACACCGCTGATCAGCTCGCTGATGCGCAGCAACGCCGCTCAGGTGAAGAAAGCCTTCGACATCGTCACCCACTACGACAAGCGCCGCATCGGTCTGCTGGGCCTGAGCTTCAAGGCCGGCACCGACGACCTGCGTGAAAGCCCTCTGGTCGAGCTGGCCGAAATGCTGATCGGCAAAGGCTATGAGCTGCGCATTTTCGACAGCAACGTCGAGTACGCCCGCGTGTTCGGCGCGAACAAGGAATACATCGAATCGAAGATCCCTCACGTTTCCTCGCTGCTGTGCAAGGAGCTCGACGAGGTGGTCTCGCAATCCGATGTACTGATCATCGGCAATGGCGAACAGCGCTTCGCCGAGGTCATGAACAGCGTCGGCGACGACAAACAGATCGTCGATCTCGTGGGGTTCATGGCGCATGCCACCCAGGCCAACAAGGAAGGCATCTGCTGGTAGCAGAAAGCTAACAAGAACAGAGGCGGCACCGGTCGAGTGCCGCTTGATTGGTTATGGCGTGTCGCCCGTTCACTGCCCATACGATCCGAGTCGATGTTTACAGGAGTGACAGCATGATTCCTCTGATTTTGTCCGGTGGTAGCGGCTCCAGACTCTGGCCGCTCTCGCGCAAGCTTTATCCCAAGCAGTTCCTGGCCCTCACCGGCAGCGAGACCCTGTTTCAGCAGACACTCGGCCGCCTGGCAATCGAGGGCATCAGCAAGCCCATCGTAGTGTGCAACGAGGAACATCGCTTCATCGTCAGCGAGCAACTTGCCGCTATCGGCGGCGAAGCGCAGACCATTCTGCTGGAGCCGTTCGGCCGCAACACCGCGCCGGCCGTGGCCATCGCCGCCATGCACCTGCTCGCCGCCGGGCGCGACGAGCTGATTCTGGTGCTACCGGCTGATCATGTGATCGAAGACCTGCAGGTGTTCCACAGCGCACTCGGTGTGGCTCGCAAGGCTGCAGAACAGGGCGAGATGGTGCTGTTCGGCATCCCCGCCGAGCGACCTGAAACCGGTTACGGCTATATCAGGACCGGCGAGCGATCCGGGCTCCCAGGTGGCGTTCTGTCAGTCGAGCAGTTCGTCGAGAAACCCGACCTGGCCACCGCCAGCGAGTTCGTGGCGCAGGGCGACTACGTCTGGAACAGCGGCATGTTCCTGTTCCGCTGCAGCCGCTATCTGGAAGAGCTGCAACGCCACGATCAGGACATCTACGACACCTGCCAGCTGGCGCTCAGCCGCAGCAAGAGTGACCTGCAGTTCATCCGCATCGACCCCAGTTCCTTCGAATGCTGCCCGGACAACTCCATCGACTACGCGGTGATGGAGAAGACCGATCGCGCCTGCGTGGTACCGCTCGCAGCAGGCTGGAACGACGTCGGCTCCTGGTCGGCGCTGTGGGACGTTCAGGACAAGGACGAGCAGGGCAACAGCCGCTCGGGCGATGTGGTGATCCACGACAGTCAGGACTGCCTGGCCCACAGCCAGAGCAAGCTGGTGACCTTGGTCGGCCTGAAGGACGTGGTGGTGGTCGAGACCAAGGACGCCGTGATGGTCGCCCACAAGGACCGTGTGCAGGACGTCAAGCAACTGGTCAACACCCTCACCTGCGACGGGCGCGCCGAGGCGCAGAACCATTGCCAGGTCTATCGCCCGTGGGGCAGCTACGACTCCATCGACAGTGGCAACCGCTTTCAGGTCAAACGCATCGTGGTCAAGCCAGGCGCCAGCCTGTCGCTGCAAAAGCACCACCACCGTGCCGAGCACTGGATCGTGGTCTCCGGCACTGCGCGGGTGACCTGTGACGACAAGACCTTCCTGCTCTGGGAGAACCAGTCGACCTACATTCCCATCGCCGCCGTTCACCGCCTGGCCAACCCCGGCAAGATTCCTCTGGAGATCATCGAGGTCCAGTCCGGCAGCTATCTGGGCGAGGACGACATCGAGCGCTTCGAGGATGTCTACGGCCGCACCGACACCACGGTCAACTAGCGACTTTCAGCGTCACCGCGCCTGACGCTCGTACACGGCTTCACTGGAGGAAGCACGTCACATGCCTAGGTTATTCAATGGGGTCGATACCTCATCCGGTTTCGGCAAGCTGTGCGGTTGGGCGTGCCTGATCGCGCTGATCGCGCTTGCCTCGGAAATGGTCGACCCGAGCTACCTCGACCCGTCACATCAGAAATTCATCTTTCTGATCGGCGCACTGGGCATGTGGCGTTACGGCAACGCCGCCACTCACTACCTGCGCGGCATGTACTTCCTGCACTGGCGTTTCCCACGCATGCGCAAGGCCGTCGAGCGCATGGGGGCCGCGGCGCTGCCCGAGCACATGTTCATGGTGGTGACCAGCTTCCGCATCCCGACCCACACCACCTTCAAGGTGTACCAGTCGGTGTTTCAGGAAGTGCAGCGCATGCCGGTGCCCTGCACCGTCATCGCCTCGATCGTGGAGAAAGGCGACGAGAACTTCATCAAGGACATCATGCGTCAGGAAGTCCGTGACCGCGACGACATCAAGCTGATCATCGTGCGCGCCCGCGGCACTGGCAAACGCGACGGCCTGGCGCATGCCTTCCGCGCGCTGTCCCGGCAGATGCCCCTGGAGAACGCCGTGGTCGGTGTGGTCGATGGCGACACCATGATGCTGCCCGGCTGCGTCGAGCGCGCCGTCAGCATGTTCGCCTATCTGCCCAGCGTCGGCGGCATCACCACCAACGAGTTCTGCGAGGTGGAAGGCAGCAAGCTGATGCAGGAGTGGCACACCATGCGCTTCGTCCAGCGGCACATCAACATGTGCTCGATGGCACTGAGCAAGCGCGTGCTGACCATGACCGGGCGCCTGTCGTTCTTCCGCGCCAGCGTGATGACCAACCCGGAATTCATCAAGGACGTGGAAGCCGACTTCCTCGATCACTGGCGGCTGGGGCGTTTCCAGTTCCTCACCGGCGACGACAAATCCTCCTGGTTCAGCCTGATGCGCGCTGGCTGGGACACCTTCTACGTGCCCGACAGCCACACCCTGACGGTGGAGCATCCACCAGACAACAGCTTCCTGCGCGCGACCCGGCAGCTGATGTACCGCTGGTATGGCAACTCGCTGCGGCAGAACTTCCGTGCCACCCGACTGCTGGGCCTCGACCGCCTGGGCCTGTTCACCATGTACGTGCTGTACGACCAGCGCGTGTCCATGTGGACCTGCCTGATGGGCCTGAGCGCCTCGGTGGTGGCCGGCCTACTGTTCGGCATCCAGTACCTGTTGCTGTACCTGTTCTGGGTGCTGTTGTCGCGCACCCTGGTAACGCTGTTGTTCTTCTTCGCCAAGCACCCGGTGCATCCGATGTACCCCTTCGTTCTGTATTACAACCAGATCGTCGGCTCGGTGATGAAGGTTTACACCATGTTCCACATGGACCAGCAGAGCTGGACCCGGCAAAAGACCACGCTCAGCAATGGCAGCGTCAGTTTCGATGCGGCCCTTAATCGATGGACGTCGAAGACGATGTTGTTGTCCTCCATTGCCATCTTCTTCGGGGTCATTTCGGTCCTGCTAGAACTCACGCAACCTTAAGTAAAGGCGCGAATGCTATGAGTAGCACCACTGTCTTACCTGTAAACGTTGTTCACGAAGCGATTGATGAGCGCCAGTTCGTCCGCGCCAAGATCCCCGCCCGCATCAGCCTGCAAGGTCACGGCCTGAACGGCGTGGAATGCGAGATCCTGGACATCTCCCTGGGCGGCATCGGTCTGTCCTACGAGCAGCC
>Ga0228674_1001523_pt1 | contig 13705 bp, 8 predicted proteins | sample 1D_rmetaG_FD_189054 | JGI IMG/M metagenome (GOLD analysis project Ga0228674, IMG submission 189054) | Seawater microbial communities from Monterey Bay, California, United States - 1D_r | ecosystem: Environmental > Aquatic > Marine > Coastal | place: USA: California | collected 2016-09-26
ATCTAATCCCTCTGCATAATAGATGGACGCGCCATTGTACATGTAGAGATACTGAATAAAGCGTTCAAAACTGTGACAAACTGGGAGAAAACTCAATGTTTTTGCCTGTCCTTTGGTGAGGCCTGGAATTCTTGGCGTTGAAGCAATTACAGTGGTGGAAATATTCGCGTGACTGAGCATTACACCTTTGGGTAATCCAGTGGTGCCTGAGGTATAAATGATGGTGGCCAAATCTTGTGGTTTGACAGCAGACATGAAATCCTCTACTTCACTTTGTCTTTTAGGATCTGTACCAAGTTTGGTAACTTCGGACCAGTGATTTCGCCCTTCGTATTTTTCAAATGAATATACTTTTTTCAATGTAGGGCACTTGTCCAAAACATTACTCACTTTATCATAGAGTTCGTCATTGGAAACGAAACAATAGATGCTTTCAGAATGATTGAAAATATACTCATAATCATCCTCTGTCATAGTTGGATAAATTGGCACATCTACGGCGCCGATTTGCAAAAGCGCATGATCCATTATATTCCATTCACATCTATTGTTATGGGCGATTAAAGCTACTTTATCTCCATGTTTAATACCTAATTCTAGCAACCCACGAGAGGCTTCATTAACGGCATCAATAAATTCACTGGTACTATAGCTTTTCCATTCTCCGCCAACCTTGGAAGATACCATGACTTCTAATGGAAAATGTTCTTGTTGGAATCTAGGGAAATCAAATAAGCGCGTTGGTTCGTTCATGATATCTGGTATGTGGTTAATTCTGAGTTTTGTGATTGTCAATATAGTAAAAAAGGTCAATTTGACACTTACTCTATTACCTTGAATATACCAAGTCCCCGGAGATTATAGTATGTTCAACTTTACAGGTCTTTCGATCTCGTTGGATTGAATCAAATAGGTTCTGATTTAATACGGTGAAATTTGCTTTTTGCCCAATGGTAATGCTACCATAATCATTTTCCCCAAAGGCGCTATAGGATGCTCCGTAAGTCATCCCATGCAGTGCTTGTTCAGCGCTTAATTTTTGGTCAGCCAAAAAGCCGTTTTCTGGCCAATTATACTTATCCGTCCTATCTACAGCGGCAAAAAAAGTATGTAATGGATTTATATCCTCAATGGGAAAATCAGTTCCTAGAGCAATTAGACCAGAAGCATTTAATATTCTCTTATAGCTATACGCATGATTCATTCTTTGCGCACCCAATCTGTTTTCTGCCCAATACATATCACTTGTAGCATGGGTGGGTTGAATAGAAGCAACAATATTTGGATGGGAATAATAGGCGCTGTCTTCCGGAGTCATAATCTGAGCGTGTTCCACTCGAAAACGCAAATCAACGGTGGTGTCCAACTTATTAAAGCTTTTCAATAATATGCGGTGCGCACTATCGCCAATAGCATGAACGCAAAGTTGCCAGTCATTTTTTACGCATCTATCTCTTAGTTTATTCAGTTCTTGTGGACTTAGTAGCGGAAGTCCATAGTGTTGAGGCAGATCATGATAAGGTGCTCTTAATAGTGCACCTCTTGAACCAAGGGCACCGTCTAAATATGCTTTTACGCTTTGAACTCGCAGCAGGTCTTTGAGTATGGGGCCGTTTTCTTCAAAGTAGTTTAAATCACTTTCTGAATTTGAAATCATTGCATTTACCATTATGCCGAACGCTCCTTCTTCCTGCAATGAATCAAGTATCAGGATTTTATCTGTAGATAGACCTGCATCGGTCATGGCTGTTAATCCGTATTTCACCAAACTGTCTTGCGCTCGCAAAAGCGCCTTCCTCCAGAATTTGGAGGAACGTTTGGGTAGAACAACCAAAGATTCGGCGTTATCTATCAATATCCCGTTTAGGATGGAACCTCCTTCAACTATAAGTTCATTGGATATATTGAAAGCTTGTAGAACCTCTTTATTCACCCAAGCGGCATGGCCGTCAATTCGCGTCAAATAAATTTTAACACCTTCAAATTGGTCCAAGTCCTGTGAAGTTGGAAATTCTTGACTGGGCCAATCGTTTTGGTCCCAACCTCTTCCTATAATCCATGGGGTCGAAGGATTATTTTGAATGAAGTCAGCGATTCGTTCAATGCACTCATCTTTGCTAGTAGCACCAAAAAGATTCACCATGTTGAGCATTTCTGCGTAACCAAATAAATGTCCGTGAGCGTCTATAAAACCAGGATATAAATACGTACCAGAAAGATCAATAACCTCGGTAGCAGAGGGAGGATTATCATCTGTATAAAGGGTGCCCATGTTGGCTATAATGCCGTCATTAATTCCTATCCATTGTCTAGGTCCGGTTTTCTCACTATTGGGGATGTTCATATCATAGAATACCACATCGTATTGAGGAGTTGCTGTGCAACTAGATAGAATGATTAGCAGCAGCAGGTTATAAACAAAAAAGCCGCGAAAAGTGTGAGAAAGATTGCGCATTTGATTCAAATGTGTTGGTATTAGAATATGTAAATTTGCACAAAATCTTTTCAACATGAATAGCACAGCTGTTGCCACTTTGAATCAGGCCAAAGAAATGGGCCTCCTGCCAGAGGAGTTTGATAAAATCAAGGAAATATTGGGCCGCACTCCAAATTATCTTGAACTCTCTATTTATGGCGTGATGTGGAGCGAGCATTGTTCATATAAGAACTCAATTGTATGGCTAAAAAAATTACCTAAAAAAGGCCCTCATATGCTTGTGGAAGCAGGAGAGGAGAATGCGGGTTTAGTGGATATTGGTGACGGCTTAGCCTGTGCATTCAAAATTGAGAGTCATAATCACCCTTCAGCGGTTGAGCCTTATCAAGGCGCTGCCACAGGAGTTGGTGGGATAAATCGAGATATCTTTACAATGGGAGCAAGACCTATTGCTCAATTGAATTCTTTGCGCTTTGGAAATCCAACTGAGGAAAGAACAAAATGGCTGGTGAAAGGAGTGAGCAAAGGTATCGGTGATTATGGAAATAGTTTTGGTATTCCTATAGTTGGTGGTGAAGTATATTTTGACGAATGCTATCACCAAAATCCTTTAGTAAATGCTTTTTCTGCGGGTATAGTAGAGGTTGGAAAGCAAATATCAGCTACTTCAACTGGAGTCGGAAACCCCGTGTTTATTGTAGGGTCCGCAACAGGAAAAGACGGAATTCATGGAGCTTCTTTTGCTTCCAAAGATTTGGATGAAGATAGCGCGGAGGACATTCCTTCCGTGCAGGTTGGAGATCCATTCCAAGAGAAACTCTTGCTTGAAGCTACTATGGAATTATCTGAAACTGATGCGGTTGTAGGTATGCAGGATATGGGTGCCGCGGGTATTACGTGTTCTTCATGTGAAATGTCTGCAGCAGGTGAACATGGAATGGATATCTGGTTAGATAGGGTGCCTCTACGTCAAAAAATGGAAGCCTGGGAAATTCTTCTTTCAGAATCTCAAGAACGAATGCTTGTGGTTGTGGAGAAAGGAAAGGAACAAAAGGTCTTAGATATTTTTGATAAATGGGATTTAGAATGTGAAGAAATCGGCGTTGTTACCGAAGGAGGCACAGTAAATTATTATTGGGGCAAAGAGCTCATGGGAAGCATTCCTGCAGATAGCGCAGTTTTAGGTGGTGGTGCTCCTGTATACCACAGAGAATGGTCAGAGCCTGCATATTATCAAGAGTTTAAGCAATTCAATATTCAATCCATTCAGGAACCTAGCGATTTACTTGCAGTAGCACAGCAAATGGTAGCCCTTCCAAACATTGCTTCTAAACGGTTTATTTACGAGCAATATGACAGTATGGTGGGAACCCGAAATATGAGTACCAATGCACCTACCGATGCCGGTATAGTCAATATAAAGGGCACCAATAAGGCCTTAGCGATGAGCGTAGATTGTAATTCGCGTTTTGTGCATGCTGATCCGGAAATAGGTTGTGCTATGGCTGTTAGTGAAGCAGCTAGAAATATAACTTGTTCTGGCGGCGTGCCTTCTGCGGTGACCAACTGTTTGAATTTTGGTAATCCATATAATCCAGAGGTTTATTGGCAATTTGTGGGATCAATTAAAGGCATGACTGCAGCTTGTGAGAAATTCGAAACACCAGTTACAGGCGGAAATGTGAGTTTTTATAATCAAACACAAATTGGTGATACTGTTGAACCTGTATTCCCAACGCCCACTATCGGGATGATAGGAGTTGTAGAGGATAAAAAATACATTACAACACTGGGCTTCAAGGATAAGGGCGATTTGATTTTTATGATCGGTAGTAATCATGATGATGTTTCTTCCTCACAATACCTGGTAAATATCCATGGCGTTGAAAATAGTTCTACTCCACACTTTGATCTAGAAGAAGAATATGCAAATCAAAAGCAGGTACAAATGTTAATTCGCAAAGGGGTAATTAAATCTGCGCATGATTTGAGTGAGGGGGGGCTTTTTATTGGTCTTTTGGAAAAAGCAATGGTGCATAACCTTGGTTTTGATATTACGCTTCCTGCAGAGTTCCGTAAAGATGCCGTGCTATTTGGAGAGGCTGCTTCAAGAATTATTGTTACGGTCAGTGAAGAACAAAAAAATCCGTTCATTGATTTAATGATGCTCAATGGTTGTGCCTTTGACCTGCTTGGTCACGTAACAAAAGGAAGTCTCCGCGTGGATGATGAAAATTGGGGTATGGTGGACGATTTTAAAACGATCTATGACCATTCATTGGGTAATCTATTGTCTTAAAAAAATATTATACTCGATCCATTGAAATAAATCGGGTCAATGCAAACCGTTCTCTTTCGAATAGCTTTTGAATCGAAACTCGAGGCCATAAAGAAAAGCTGGATATATATTTAAAGTCTTGCTGAAAGGGTAAGTAATGTTCCAACTTATTAAAACACTTCTGTTTATTGGAAAGCAATAGGCCAATTGCATGGCGGTTTCAATACGCATCTTATTGCTAATATTTGGAGGTTCTTCAGTTTGAACCAAGCCTCCTCCGAATTTTAATTTAGAGTTTTTAAAAGGGAATTGCCATACTTTTAAAATTGTAAGAGATCTCCAATCATTGTATTTATCTTCTTTCCAAATTGCTCCGCCGTCTGTAAGAGCCTGTCCTTCCAAGAATAAATTAGGCTTCAGTTGAAGTCCTAGCTTCACACCTGTGTAGGGATAAGCGATTCCAATACTTACATAATTATCACGATTAGAAGACATTTGTTGATAGCGTTGCGCATAGATGTTTTTAAAAGTACAGAGGAATGCTAAAGAAAACAGAAGTTTCATTTACAAAAAGTTAAAGAGGTATATCTTTAACGTGGTAAATGAATAAGTCGCATTGTTGAAAAACTTGGGTTTTACAGCTTTAGATCAGTTCTATAGATAATCCAACTTGAAAAAAAGGCGCTCTTGAGGCGCTGAAGTAATTTAATGTGGGTTGCCATACCTCAACAAACAAATGGGTTTGATTCATTAGTTTTTGCTGAATACTAGCAAAAAAATATGGTTCGAAGCTAGAACGTAAATTATTAGAAAAAACATTAGTCGTCAATCCACCTCCTACTTTTACAGTGATTTCAGCTAAAATATAGTTGTATGCCACACCAAGCCATTGAATATCCGGACGACGTGAGTATTGGTTGAAGAGGCCTCCGTATTTTGTAAACAATTGACCTCTTAATGCAAAGTGACTTTGTTTAGATTTTGATAGCTCTATTCCAGCAGCGGTATAATTGATACCTGATGAGGCAAATGCATCTATATATATCGGATTCTTCGACCTTACAGTTATCAATCCATTCGATTTACTGTGCCAATTTAAGTCAAAGTGGGTGGATAATTGAATAAGTCTATTGTTAGATCCAACCTGAGACTCACAGTGATTTACAAATTTGATATAGGTGCTGCCTAAAGAAAGCCAAGGTAATACTTGGTATTTGGCTTGAGCTACAGGGGAAATACTAAAATTTAAGTTACTGAATTCTAGTTTTGAAATTATTCCAGCTCCTAATTTGACGCTCCATTTTGGATTTACTTGAACCTTTTTTAATCCTCCAACAAAATAATTTGACGGGCAATCAAATTTTTCCATTTCTATTATTCCTAAATTTCTTTGAGCGTGTAATTCCCAGCTTGATTGAGCTAGTGGTACTGAACAGCCTATGCTTTGATAAGCATTTCCGAATGCGTTATAAACCGAAAAGGTTCGATTTGATTCTAAACGCTGAACTTTTTGGGCAAAAACACCTGAATAGGTAAAAACACATGTTAGGATAGAAAATAGTAAACGCATAATTCTATACTTTGATATAAAAGTATACTTACTGATACTTTCTGAGCAGTTAAGATAAAATAGTTATCACCAACCTAATCGAAATAATAAGCAGCCATTCTAAATGTATTGGCATGGGCTTCTATAATGTGTCGAATTTGAGGACTGTAGCCTCCACCCATACTCACGGCAACAGGTACGTTGTTTTTATGACATAATTCAAAAACCATTTGATCACGTCTTTTACACCCATCTATTGACAGGTGCATCCTTCCAAGCTTGTCACCTTTGATAACATCCACCCCGCTCTGAAAAAAAACAAATTCTGGTTCAACCTGATGGAATAGCTCATTGATATGTTGTTCTAAAATGCGTAGATATTCTTTGTCTTCAATGCAGTCAGGTAAAGGCACATCTAGATTGCTCTGTTCCTTATGGTAAGGGTAGTTTTTGGCTCCATGCATACTAAAGGTGAAAATTCGATCATCCTTTTGAGTTAGGGCTGCAGTACCATTGCCTTGATGAACGTCTAAATCAATGACTAATATTTTTGTAAGACCATGAAAGTCAATGAGGTGATGTGCTCCAATAACAATATCATTGAGAATACAAAAGCCTTCGCCTCGATCATAAAAAGCATGATGTGTTCCACCGGCAATATTCATTGAACACCCATACTTCAAGGCGAATTCAGTGGTGTCAATGGTTCCCTTACAAATGGTGCGCTCTCTATCTACAAGCATTTGGCTCAGTGGAAAGCCAATCTTTCGTTGAGCTTTCCCATCTAACGTAAGCCTATTTAAATCAGTCCAATAGCTATTACAATGCGTTCTAGTAATCTGCTCTTCGGTAAGCATACCTGGCCTAAAGAATGAATGCTCAGATAGTGTGCCTTCGTGAACAAGTTGTTCGGGTAGCAAGGAATATTTAGCCATCGGGAATCGATGGTTTTCAGGAAGAGGATGATGGTAAATAGGGGCCCAAGCTACCTTTAGCATGAACGGTTAACGCAATTTTGCGCCAAATCGTTCATTGAGCTGATGCACTATCTTATCTATGCTTTTATCAACCACTTTATCATTTAAAGTTTTCTGCGGGTCTTGGAATGTTAACCCGATTGCATAGCTTTTTTTACCCTTTGGTAATTTATCGCCTTCGTAAACATCAAAGAGAAAAACATCATGAAGAAGTTTGCGCTCTGTCTGAACAATGGACTCGGTAAGCTGAGCATAGGTTGTGGTTGAATCTACAAGAAGTGCCAAATCTCTCCTGATTGATGGGTATTTAGGCAACGCTTCAAAAGGCTTTGAACCAGAATTAATGGTGAGCGCTGTAATAGGCTCCCAAAGCAAAGAGGCATGATAAACGCCGTCTTTAATATCAAAATGTTGCTGAACTTTAGGATGTATAGAACCTAGATATCCCACTGTAGTTTTTCCTACTTTTAAACTTAGATATTCATTATAGAGACTGTGCTCTTTGGGCACCATCATCAAAGATAATCCCAACCTATTAAACAGCGCTTCAACCAGACCTTTCATGAAAAAGAAATCATTAGGCTTAGGAGGGCTATTCCAATGATTGGTATTTGAATTCCCGGTACAGAAAAGATCTAAGACTGCATTTTCGAAATAACCATTTTTACCTTTGCCATAGGTTTTACCTCTTTCAAAGAATCTAAGATTGGTTTGTTGCCGTTTTTGATTGAAACTGATGGCTTCAAGTCCCCCGAAAAGGAGATTATTACGCATAATGTTCAAATCTTGGCTTAGCGGATTTAACATTTCTATCAGCGTATCTGTAACGTCTTCTTGCAATGATTCATAGTCGGAACCTTTCGAAAGACTATTGTTCATGATTTCGTAGAAGCCGTTTCCTGTTAACTGATCTAGAATGGATTTCTCAATTTTGGCGGGCCGGGCGTCGTACTTGGCAATACTAATGCGCATACTCGATGGTACATCAACATTATTAAAGCCATAAATCCTTAAAAGTTCCTCTGCGATGTCCACATCACGAGTAACATCTACCCTATATGTAGGAACTTTCACGGTCCATTGGTCACCATTTAATGCAATGATTTCAAAATCTAGCCACTTAAGTATATCGGAGGCCTTTTCTATACTCATGGATACCCCAATAAGCCTACAAACCCTTTCAAAACTAAAAGTAATTTCCACCCTTGGAAAATCAGTCATCCCGATATGATCAACAGGACTTGCCGAGGCACCAGTCAATTCACAAATAAGCTCTGCGGCGTAGGTATGTGCTTGGAACGTAGTATTGGGGTCTACTCCTCTTTCATATCGATAGCTAGCGTCCGTGTTAACACCATGACGTTTGGCAGTTTTACGCACGCTAATAGGTTCAAAATAGGCGCCTTCTAAATATACCTCAGTGGTTTCGTTCACTACACCGCTGTTTGCACCACCCAAAACCCCTGCAATACACAATGGCTTGTTTTGGTCCGCTATAACTAGGTCCGCAGCATCAAGAGTTCGTTCTACTTCATCAAGAGTAGTAATTACTTCTCCTTGTGTAGCCTGACGAATTACAATCGAATCACCTTTAATTTTTGCTGCATCAAAAGCATGCAAAGGGTGTCCAAAAGTGTGAAGGACATAGTTGGTTATATCAACTACATTATTTTTAGGTGTTATCCCAACTGCTTTCAAGCTGTTTTTGAGCCAATCAGGACTTTCAGAAACTACCACATTGGTAAAGTAGGTTCCATAGTAGGAGGAACATGCTTGACTTTTTACGCTTAATTTGACAGGGTTCTTACCTTCAGTCTTTAAAACTCCCTTTGGAATGATTAATTCGGGCGCATGTTTTCCTTTGGATAAAAGTGCAGCTCTTAAATCACGTGCTACACCAATGTGTCCCATAGCATCAGTTCTATTTGGAGTCAAGCCAATTTCAAAAACGTGATCACTTTCAACATCTAGAATGGTTGCACATGCTGTGCCTGGCAAAAGAGTTTTGTCCAACACCATAATGCCCTCATGGTTTGTGCCGAGACTAAGCTCGTCTTCCGCACAAATCATTCCTTGGCTGATCTCTCCTCTAATCTTACCTTTTTTAATTTTAAGCTCCTTTCCATCTGGATAGAGCTTGGTTCCAACGGTAGCAACGGGAACTTTTTGACCAACAGCTACATTTGGAGCTCCGCATACGATTTGTAGCGGTTGATCCCCACCAACATCTACTGTGGTTATTTTCAAACGGTCTGCATTTGGGTGCTGAATGCAAGTCAAAACCTGACCAACAACAACACCTTTTAACCCTCCTTTGATACTTTCAACTTCAGTGAGTCCCTCAACTTCAAGGCCAGTATCAGTCAATAATTCATCAACGTATTTGGGATTTAAGTCAACCGCTAAAAAACGCTTTAACCAACGGTAAGAAATATTCATCGATAAGAATGTTCAATAGCCGTCAAAGTTACACTAATGACAGAGAATAAAAAGTGCTAAAAACGAGGCTTAAAACAATTTATAGAGAAGCGCCCCATAGATTGCGAATCGCAGAAAACGAACTAAGGTTAATAGCGCAAATTTGTGAAAGGGATAATTATTGACTCCACTAAGTTGACTCACAATGGGGTACGGTAATGGTGTTAAAGCAGCAAGAATAATCAGTAAACCTCCAAAACGATTTAGCTGTATGAAGGTCTCCTGGTAGCGTTCTAGAATAAAGTTTCTTACAAAAGCTCGGGTTCGCCAAAATTGGCCTAAAAAGTAACCTAAAATACCAGCTACATAGCTCAAACTAGCCAATAGGATAAGCATCCATGTGGGTTTTAAAGTTTCATCTGCCCATACAATAAGAAGTTCTGGAGTAATAAATCCAATACTGATTTCTGAGAAGAAAAAGAGACTAATTAAGCCCAATGGTGAAAGCAATCCGGTCGCCCAAGCAGCTGCTGAATCAATATCCAAAATGTAGGTGTCAAAAAAGTAAAAAGAGAGCAGGATGATTGTAATAGACAAAAGCAACTTGGTCACATTAGCCTTTATGAATGTGTATCCTCCGTTTCGTTGCATGATTAAATGCTGCAACCGCATGTATCGTCTGAAAATTCTAACCATGTATTATGAAATCCTGTTCCAGCCCCATTTATCCTTATACAGTAACTTCCAGTGCTGTTTTATAGGAACGTGATTTTCATCATTTAGTTGCGAATCAACGGCTAATAATTTTTCTACTACTTCGCGAGCCCAGTTTAAAATGGCTCCATCTTGGCTTAAAGAGGCCAATTTAAATTGCAATTGACCGCTTTGCCTAGTGCCCATAATATCACCAGGTCCACGGAGTTTCATGTCTACTTCAGCAATTTCAAATCCGTCTTGGGTGCGCACCATGGTTTCAAGTCTTGTTTTTGCATCGCTACTAAGTTTAAAGGAACTTACCAGGATGCAATAGCTTTCTTCGCTTCCGCGCCCCACTCGGCCTCTGAGCTGATGAAGTTGACTCAGGCCAAAACGTTCAGCATTTTCAACAATCATGATAGAAGCATTTGGCACATTTACGCCAACTTCAATTACTGTGGTTGCCACAAGAATTTGTGCTTTACCTGTGGCAAACCTCTTCATTTCTCCTTCTTTGTCCTCCGGCTTCATACGTCCATGAACCACCGCAATTTGATATTGTGGACGAGGAAAATCTCGAAGCAATTGTTCGTAACCAACTTCAAGATTTTTTAGATCAAGGGTTTCACTTTCTTCAATTAATGGAAAGACTATATACACTTGTCTACCTTTTGCGATTTCTTGCTGCATGAATCCATTTAGCTTCAACCTATTCTTTTCAAATAAGTGTTTAGTAGTGATAGGTTTTCGCCCAGGAGGCAATTCGTCAATGATACTAATATCAAGGTCCCCATAGAGGCTAAGCGCTAAGGTTCTTGGAATGGGTGTAGCTGTCATAACCAACATGTGTGGAGGATGCTCGTTCTTTTTCCAAAGTTTTGCGCGTTGGGCAACACCAAATCGGTGTTGCTCGTCAATAATGGCGAGTCCAAGATTCGCGAATTTGACCGTTGGTTCTATCAATGCATGCGTTCCAATGAGGATTTGCAATTCCCCACTTTGTAGGCGTTGATGAATAGAGTCACGTTGTGCACTTTTTGTAGACCCAGTGAGCAATTCAATACGTATACCAGCAGGTTGACACATTTCATTTAACCCCTCAAAGTGCTGCGTAGCTAGTATTTCCGTTGGAGCCATTAAGGCAGCTTGGAATCCATTGTCTATGGCCAACAACATGGCAAGTAGAGCCACAATTGTTTTTCCGGACCCTACGTCACCTTGAACAAGTCGATTCATTTGTGCTCCCGTCCCTAAATCAAACCTAATTTCTTTAACTACGCGCTTCTGCGCTTGGGTCAGCTCAAAGGGTAAATGGTTGTTATAGAAGTTCATAAAATTCTGCCCAACTTCTCCAAACTTATATCCCTTAATGGAGTCTTTGTTGCGAATCTTATTTCTTATTTGAGTGAGTTGAAGAAAAAAGAATTCTTCGAATTTTATACGCTTTCGTGCCGCATCTAGATGCGCTTGAGAGGAAGGGAAATGTATCCAATAAAGCGCTTGTTTTTTTGATATTAGGTGCTGTTGCTTGGCAAATTCTTCCGTAAATGGATCGGAAATTTCATCCAGTTCCTTTTTCAAGACGGACCTGATGACTTTGCTCAGGCCTTTAGAGTGTAGGCCTTTTTTTGTGAGTTTGTCCGTAGTAGAATACACCGGCTCCAAAGCCGATTGCAAATCGTTGGATAATGCAGGAGCCGAGATTTCAGGATGAGGAATGCTCTTTTTACCTTTAAAATTGTTGACTTTCCCATAGGCCACAAGTGGTGTATGAAGTTTTAGTGATCGTCTAATCCATGAGGCGCCTTTGAACCAAACCAGTTCAATAGAACCCGTTGCATCTTTGAGGGTTGCTACTAATCGCTTTTGCCTGGGTGGGCCTACCTCTTCAATTTTTGTGATTTCGCCCTTAATTTGAACCTCAACTGTTGCGTTAGATAGCTGAGCTACGGTATGAAACTGGGTTTTATCCACATATCTAAAAGGATAATGCTCAAGCAACTGCCAAGTAGTTCGAATACCTAATTCTTCCGTTAGTAATGCCGCTCTATCTGGTCCAATTCCTTCGGCATAGACTATGGGGTTGTTCGTAGTGCTCATCGTTGTAAAAGTAAGTATCTTTTGGCCGAAGAAAAATGCAAAATCAGAGTTCACAAATATTTCGCTTGGGCACACTTGTCATTGATGGTGTGCTAATAGTAACGTTGTTCGCAGCGGTGAGCTATTGGCGTTTTGCTGATTTACGGATTTCCAATCCAGAATATTATAATTACTACCTGCAGCTGTTCGTGTTGACCTTTGTGAGTTGGTATGCATCTGGCAGGTGGGCAAAAACATTCACTTACAGCAGTGGCTTGGAGCAGCGCAATGTACTGGCGAATGTACTAAGAGGTGCAATTGCCCAGTTCGCCATATTATCCATAATAGTTGTGGGATTAAAGGGGTATTACTACAGTAGGCTTTTTTTAGGGACTTATTTTGGCTTGTTGTATGGTACAGCAATAATGTATCGATTGATTTTTGTACAATTCCTTCGCCATCAAATGGCGAAAGGTAGGTGGCAGCGTACATTTATTCTTGTCGGCATGCACAGTACTGCACAAGCACTCATTGAATTGGTTAATATTCGGCCTGATTTGGGATTACAACATCAAGGTACGTTGGAAGTTACCGCACTAGATAAGCAAGATTTTCCCGAGAGTCAGGAGTTAATATGTGCTTTGGCACCGAGCACCAAGGCTTATGAGCTAGCTCAAGATTATGCCTTAAAGCAGGGCATGCGATTCCGCTATCTTCCGGATATGGGACCAAATTATGTTGGACAGCTATTTTTGGAATCATTAGAAGGATTTCCTTTGTTTTCTGAAAGAAGAGACCCGCTATCCAATTGGTTCAATAAAATAGCTAAAAGACTATTCGACGTTTTTTTCACTGTAATAGGTATAGCGCTTGTTCTTTCTTGGATGCTCCCGTTATTTGCTATTATTTTAGTGCTAAGTGGTGCAGGATTTCCCTTTTTTACGCAACGTCGCGAAGGATTAGAAGGTAGGAAGTTCACGGTACTTAAGTTTCGAACCATCAATTCAAAAGGCACCTCAAATGCCATACAACGATGGATGAGAAAACTCGGAATAGATGAATTGCCCCAATTATTCAATGTTTTGGCCGGTCAAATGTCATTAATTGGTCCTCGTCCACACACAGAAGGAGATGGTTTCAATTATGCTGCAAAAATCAGGCAATATAAAATTCGTCATTGGGCAAAACCAGGTCTCACGGGTTTGGCTCAAACTCGTGGCTTGCGTGGTGGAAATGCTGCGGCGGACAAAGGGCTTTTAGAAGCACGTATT
>Ga0228674_1001527_pt1 | contig 13679 bp, 15 predicted proteins | sample 1D_rmetaG_FD_189054 | JGI IMG/M metagenome (GOLD analysis project Ga0228674, IMG submission 189054) | Seawater microbial communities from Monterey Bay, California, United States - 1D_r | ecosystem: Environmental > Aquatic > Marine > Coastal | place: USA: California | collected 2016-09-26
CTTTAGCCGTTAATTTATGTTAAGCACCGTTAGTCCATCGATATACAGGTATAAGAGTCTTGGTTCTACCAACGATTTAATGAAAGAAATGCATAGTGAAGTTGGATTATCAGAAGGGGCTGTTGTTGTTTGTGAAAATCAGGAAAAAGGGAAGGGTGTTAGCGGAAGATGGGAAAGCGAAGATGGAAAGAATTTGACGTTTTCAATCTTTTTAAAACCGCAGTCATTAAACATAAGTGATCAGCAATACCTCAATTACATTGTGGCATTGAGTATAAGTCAATTTTTAGATCAGTTTGTTTCAAAAGTTCAAATTAAATGGCCTAATGATATCTTAATAGATTCTAGGAAGGTTGCAGGAGTATTGATTGAAAATGCTTTTGAAGGGAAGAAAATAAAGCACAGTATTGTGGGGATTGGCTTGAATGTTAATCAAATGGATTTTCAGGCGTTCTCTCGAAAAGCTACTAGTATTGGAAAAGAACTGAATAAAGAGTTTGATTTAGAGTCTTTTCTTAAAGATTTTCTGGAGCTGTTTTTTAGAAATTATTCTAGGCTCCAATACTCAATGGAAAAACTGAAGCAAGAATATTTGGAACGTCTCTACTTAAAAGGGATTAAATCAAACTTCGAGATTGATGATACTAAACAAGAAGGAATAATAGTTGGACTAGACCTCCATGGTTTGTTACAAGTAGAACTGGAAAGTGGTATAAGATCTTTCGACCTTAAAGAAATTAAGTTTCTAGATTAAAGTTGACCTTCAACAGAGTGAACCAATTTGTTAAAGAAGGCTGTTAATGGCTTTTCAACCATCATTTTAACAAAAGCATTCATTTCCGCTTTAAAAATCAATTGTAATGCAGTAAGGTTTTCTTCTTCCTTCGAAGCTTCGATAACGATATCAATATCAAATTTGAAAGGAGCTTTTGTTCCTGATTTTAGTTTAATGTTTTCAGGAGATTGTAACGATTTAACCTCCATTTCTATAGTAGACATTCCTTTTAATAAGAAAGAACATGCTTTTTCAGTAGCTGTCCAGTTCTTAATTTTTTCTGCAGGAAATAAAACTTCGTAGTTTCTTAAGTCCTTTAATAAATTAAAGATGGACTCATCACTAGCGTTGATTTTTACAATGTCTGTTTCTATAGTAGTCATTACTTATTCCATTTGTCTGGTGCAGATCTCCAGCTTTTCAATGATTCTAAATCTTCATGATTCACATATTCTGAATCTAGCGCCTTTTCAATTAACACATCGTAATCAGTTAATGAAATCATCGGACAATTAGCTTTTTTGAAGTTGTCAATAGCTAGATCAAATCCGTAAGTGAATATGGAAATAAGACCCTTAACATTCACACCAGCTTCTCTTAAAGCCTCAACAGCTTTTAAACTTGAACCTCCAGTTGAAACTAAATCTTCGATAACTACAGCATTTTGACCAGCAGTGTAATGACCCTCAATTTGATTACCCATTCCATGTGCTTTCGCAGATGAACGAACGTAAGCAAAAGGTAGACCTAACTCTTCAGCAACCAATGCGCCTTGAGCAATACCTCCAGTAGCAACACCAACTATGATATCAGGTTCTCCAAACTCACTTGTAATCTTACTAGCCAACTGTTGACGAATGTAAGTACGTATAGCAGGGTATGATAATGATACTCTGTTATCACAATAAATTGGTGAATTCCAACCAGAAGCCCAAACGAAAGGATTATTTGGTTGTAATTTTATTGCTTTTATTTGTAGTAAATACTCAGCAATTTGAAGCTGTGATTCGTCTGTTTTGATCATGATACAAAGGTATAAAGTTTTTATTTACGATTTACCCATTCATTTCCGAAATACCAGTGATATTTTGGACTTAGAATGCAAAGTGCTTAAGTATAAGGACTTAGATTTAGAAGAGTTTTTTCAACAGTTAACCAACAAAAAGTTAACGGGTCCTTTAGCACTGATTGGCGAGGATGTAGAAATGATTTGGTCATCCTTCTCAAAAATGTTTAAAGGAGTTATAGCTGCTGGGGGTGTAGTCTTTAAAGAAGACGATGTGTTGATTATCAAGAGGCTGGGAAGAACTGATTTACCAAAAGGAAAATTAGAAAAAGGGGAATGGATAGATGAATGTGCCATTAGAGAAGTAGAGGAGGAGTGTGCTATTGATCAATTGAAAATTGAAGAGCGTTTAACCTCCACTTTTCATTGTTATGAAATGAAAGGGAAATGGCACTTAAAAGAGACGTATTGGTATAAAATGTCTTGTAATACTGACCTTAAACCAATGCCTCAAGTGGAAGAAGATATTGAGTGGGTAAAATGGATCAATAAAAAAGAGGTAAGAAAACTTACCTCTGATACTTATAATTCTATTAAAGAAGTGATCAATCAAGTATTTGATTAATCCATCTGATTCAAGTAATTGATGTATTGCTTTTCGAATCTTTCGTATGGACTATTAGCTGGAGAGAAGATTAACTTTCCATCAGGTCCGATTAAAAAGTAACTAGGGTAGTTGTTTAGTTTGTAATCTAAAGTTACTGTTGGTACTAAACCTGCATGTAATACAGACCAATCCGGTTGGTATTTCTTCATGAATACTTCATATGCCAAACGATCTTCATCAACTAAAACAGTGATGATTTGAAGTTCAGGGTATTTTTCTTTCCATTGCTTCATAATTTTGATGTCCATTTCAAAAGGTCTTGACCAAGATTCAGCAAATCCTAAATACACATAGTTTCCTGCATAATTAGACAATTGAACAACATTAGAATCTAAATCATATAACGCAAAATCAGGTGCTGCAGAACCAGGAGTTAACTCTTTGATTCTTCTTTGAATATTAGTAGCTACTAATTTATTCTCTTTAGATCCACTTTTATTAATCAATTGACTTATGCTATTTTCAACAGCTTCCTTTTTGATTCTAGGATTACCATAGTTTTCATAGAACACGTGAAGAAGAAGTAATTCTTTAAAATCCATTCCGTAACTCTTACTAGAAGGGAATAAGTCTTCTAACACTTGATCATAGTTATTTGCATTGATCAAATTGTAAATGTTGTCTGCAAAAAGATGGTCAATATTCGTTCTAAGGTGATTATTAAACTCCTTTTTAAAGATCTTCATGTATGCAGGATTATTAGGATATGTTGCTTTTCCTAATAAAAACTCAATAGCGAATAAATCTGGAGAAGATTTATAAGACAGTTGATATAACTGAGCTAATGAATATTCTACATAAATAGAGAAAAAGTTAGACTGATTTACTGGATACTTTCTATTCAACTCAGCTGCGAAATCATCAATAAAATCCTTTTTAGCCTGAAATAACAATTCATTTCTATGTTCTAAACTGAATCTTGCAATGTCACTTTCAACTCTTAATAATAATTCATTTAAATCTGTAGAGTCTGCATTGGTTATGGTAATTGGTTGCTCATCTGTAGCATAAACACTTTGACTAGCTTGAATGTCAGAAGCAATACCATCGATACTAACATGGTATGTTTTACCAGGTTCAATGAATAGGTAGCGTTCAACTCTTCCAAAATCTAAAAGCACATATTGTACATCGGTGATATCAAAGTCAACTTTGAAGCTTCCATTTTTCCCAGTTTTTAATTCTGCTGCTTTGTTTTTAGTACTTGTCAAAAATTCATTGACAGTATAAACAGTGAAAGCTTTGTTTTTAAAAGAAGGAGCGATTCCTTTTATGAATGTGTCTTTAGCTAATAGCATTGAGCTACTTAGTAGACAAACGGCGAATAAAATTTTATTGATCATTTAATATGTCTTTAATTTCTTTAGCAATGTTTTTTGGAACGAAACCATCAATGTTTCCTCCGTTTCGAGCAATGTCCCTTACAATAGATGCATTGATAGCAGTGTATTCAGGATCAGTAATTAAAAAGAATGTTTCTATAGATTTACTGATGTCTCTGTTCATCATCGCTATACTTCTTTCATAATCAAAATCCTTGCCATCTCTTAATCCTCTTAAGATGTAATTCGCTCCCTCTTGTTTACAAAACTCGACCGTTAAACCTTTAAAGGACTTAACTTCTACTTGAGGAGTGTTGTTGAACATTTCAGCGATCAATTCCATTCTTTTCTGGACAGGAATAAAACCAACTTTTTGAGCATTAACACCAATTCCAATAATTACTTTATCGAATAGCTTAATTGCTCTGTGAACAATAGCCTCGTGTCCAAGCGTGAAAGGATCAAATGAACCAGGAAATACAGCAATCTTTTGCATAGTCTACTCTTGAGACTGAAAAATACTAAAATTCACTTTTGAGTAGGTTCTTTGCTCTACGAAATTACGAACATCACTAAGTGGAGTATCTGAAGAATGTTCAACAATAAGCCATCCACCAGGTTTAAGTAAGTCACTTTTGAATACCAATTCAGGAATATCTTTTAGTCCTCTAATATCATATGGAGGATCGGCAAAAATTAAGTCGAACTGTTCATCTTTATACTTCTTAAGTACCTTGAATACATCTCCATGATAGACTTTCCAGTTATCAATTTCTAGTTGTCGTTTCGTTTGATTTAAAAACTGAAATGCCTTACGATTCATTTCTACCGATAAAACGCTTTCAGCTCCTCTCGATAAAAACTCTAAACTGATTCCACCAATACCGGCAAATAAGTCAAGTACTTTAATGTCTCTTAACTCGATTTGATTAGAAAGGATGTTAAACAAGCTCTCTTTGGCTTTGTCTGTAGTCGGTCGGGTAGGCAATCCTTTTGGAGCCGATAATCTGATACTTTTATATTTTCCTGATATAACTCTCACTAGGCATTGAATAAATAGGGGAATCGATGAACTTCAGCTAAGTTAAGTTTAAAAAACAAGGCTTTAAATTTACTTAGGTCCAACCAGTCTAATTTAGATACATATTTACCTAAATCTTCAATTAATTGACTGTCTTTGTTTAATGCATTTCCTGTGATAGAGACTTCAGTTTCCTGTACTGATAATTGAAGTTTCTCTAAGGTGTAAACAATGAAGTAAATGGCATCTTCTTCATTTGAAAAATTAAAGCTATTATGGAATAACAACTGATTGTCTTTTTTGAAGCTGATACTTAATCTTTCATGAGAGAAATCTACGTGAAAAATAGAACGTCTCTCTGTATAACTTGATACCAGATTTAGAATCTCCTCAGCATATGAACTAAGCTCTAGTTTCTCTTCAAACGTTTCCTGTAGATATGATTTAAGTAAATCATTTATCGGAAATACAATTCGATGCTGTAGATCCGTGATTGATTTACTCTCTAGTTCTTCGTGAGCCAATAGTTGATTTTGCATTTTAAAAACAACTTCCATCTTAGATGCATCATAAATAGACTCCGGAATAAGAGTGAAGCGAGCTTCGTTAACAGCTACTTTAACCTTCGTTGAAGACTTGATTAAAGTCTCAATTTGTGGGTTGTTAAGTAAATCTTTTATTCTAGGGATTAATACTTGATAGATGTTGATTTTGAAATCAGGGAAATGAGCTAAATAAATATATTCATCATCTAAATTCGAATAGCCTGAAACAGAACAACCATCTGACGAAAGCCAGATGGTTGTTATAAAATTATATTTGTCACTCAGCCTATTGGCGTCAAAGTATTCAAATGCGGTATCGAATTTACTCACCCCAGTTACCGTTGTAAGATGGTTTGTCTAAATCTCCAATTTTAATAACTGCAGTTTTATCAAAGTTCTCTAATACGATATCAGATAAGTAATTCAACTTTAACGTTGATATTTCAAACACTGGAACCACAACACCGTTTCTTTCAACAGTTGCAGCCTTCATGATGAATTTGTTTGTATCTGTATGCGGAACATGAATCAATGAATCAACATTTAAGTTCGGAAACTTAGCTGCTGGGAATACAACATCAATAGCTGGTACCATAGAGATACTTTCTTCCATTGTTGAGTCGTTAATCTGAACTTGCTTCTTTTGTTGAACGCTATCTTCTTTTAACCATACAACTAAAGAATCAAAGCTTCCTGCGAACTTTCCTTTGTACTTTTTGTATTGTTTTTGAGCATCTCTCAGTGTCGTAAGATTCTCTCTAACATCTAATTCTCTTGTTTTAGAATGCTTTTCAAATTGAACCACTTTATCAATTCCAGAGAAAGTTGATTTAGACACTACAATTACTAGAACTAAAACCAATACTCCAGCTCCGATAACTCCAATTTTTTGTTGAGAGTTTAACATGTTCAATCCAAAAAGGATGATCAATAAACCTACAATTACAAAAGATAAACCTCCAATGATGAAAGGGAAAGCATCTTGCTTTTGAACCTTTTTCATTTCAAAGTCATTCCAAGTATAAGAAGTACCTAATTTACCAGAAACTAATTGACCATAGTATTTCTCCAAAGTTAACGTATCCTTAATAGATTTTAGGATAGTAGCTTTCTTTTCATCGTCTACAGAAAACTTCTCAGCCATTACTGACTCATAGGCCATAGAAATAACAGTATCAATTCTAGCAGCTTCTTTTTCTAAAGCTCTTCCTTCTTTTGCTTTTCTTCTTCCGAATAATGAATCAGCATCATGTTGTAATTGCTTACGATGTGCTTCTAAAGAATCTTTTTTGGCATTGTAAATGGCGTTGTACTTATTGTTCAATACTATTTCAACCATGTTGTTTTTAAGGTCGTCTTCGTATTTACTTGGTAATTTTTCAACTAAACCAATGTACTTTTCGCCAACAAACATTGCATCTTTACCTGAACTAGCAGGGATAGTGATAAATACTAGACCAACTAGTATCAATAAAACGGCTGTTATTAGTGTTCCTATACCAAGGTTCTTCATAGAGATTCTCTTAAAATTCACGAGCAAAAATACAATTTTTTTGCAATTAGCTTTACCTATAGATGCAATAGCTACGTTGATTTCATATCTTAATGTTAAATTAAAATTAGAGCATTGAATTTTGAGCTTAAAATAAGAGAAGAACTAGGATTTGAACCCACTTCAAATCAGTCTACTTTGATTCATGATTTAGATAGGTTTTTATCTGATGATGATCATCGTTTACTTTATGTATTGAAAGGATATGCAGGAACTGGTAAAACAACTATTAGTTCTGCCCTGATAAAGGCTTTGGAAAAGCTGAAAAGAAAATCCGTTTTGCTGGCTCCAACTGGTAGAGCAGCTAAAGTTTTGGCTGCCTATTCTCAAAAGGAGGCAATGACGATTCACAGAAGAATTTACTTCCATCAGAAGGTGGATGGTAGAATGCAGTTTATTCGTCAAAAAAATCTGTATAAAAACTGTTTGTTTATTGTTGATGAAGCTTCGATGATTGGAGAGTCTGGCGGAGTAGGAGGATCTTTTGTGTCTCAGCAAAGAAGTTTGTTAGATGATTTGATTTCCTATGTCTTTTCAGGTGATAACTGCAGGTTGTTATTTGTCGGAGACGTTGCTCAGTTGCCGCCGGTTGGTTTAAGTATTTCTCCTGCTTTGGATCCAGAAAGATTGAGAATGGCTTTTAATTTAAAGGTTTATCAAAGTGAGTTGAAGCAAGTAGTTCGTCAAGCTGAAGAGTCTGGTATTTTAGCTAATGCTACTGTTTTAAGGTCTTTTGCGACGGGAGAAGAATCAGAAGGACTCCAATTCAAAATTGATGATTTTTCAGATATTCATTACATCAATGGCGCACAGTTAGAAGAGGAAGTTAACTCTTGTTATGGCGAGTTTGGTAAAGAGAATACGCTGATCATCACAAGAAGCAATAAACGAGCGAATGCATTTAATCAGCAAATCCGAGTAAGAGCGCTTTGGATGGAGGATAAGTTAAATGCAGGTGATTTACTAATGGTAGTGAAGAACAATTATTACTGGCTTGGAGATAAGGATAATAGATTCATTGCAAATGGGGATATTGTTAGAGTTGAAAGGGTGAATTTTATTGAAGATAAGTTTGGGTTTAGATTTGCAGATTGTGAGGTAATTTTACAAGATCAAGAGGATTTAGGAGAGGTAAACGTAAAACTGTTACTAAATGCTATAGATTCGGATGGACCTTCCATTTCTAAAAAAGAAAGTTCCTTATTGTATCAAGAAGTGTTGAATAGCTATGCTTTGGTTCGATCAAAGCCAGAAAGACATAAAAAGTTAAAAGCCGACCCTTATTTTAATGCACTTCAGGTCAAATTTTCTTACGCTGTTACTTGTCATAAATCTCAGGGAGGACAATGGGATGCAGTATTTGTGGAACAAGGTTTTATAACCGATGAAATGATTGATACAGAATGGTATCGATGGCTTTATACAGCGGTAACCAGAGCAAGAAAAAAATTATATATCGTAAACTTTCACCCCAAGTTTATTGAAGGAGATGTTGACGAATATATGTTTTAAGGTCAGCTTCTAGATGCTCGACTTCACTTTGTCGGTTAAGAAAAAGATATACTGTGCGGTCTTTCTGAGTGTATACTTCGACATGAAATCCATATGAACCACTTATATCCGGAATATTCGATTTGTCCTTATGTAAGGCAACAATATCTTCAGGTTTAGCATATAGATTTTTGTGTCCGATCGTTAAATCCACAAAAGGTAGTCCGAATTGACTAGCGTTATTCATAGGACTCACTTCTCCGTAATAATTTATGAACTGACCTTCTGCACAAGTTAGAATAGGTGAATTGTTCAGTTTCGCTTTAGTGTACTTCTTTAACAGTTCTTCGTAAGTGGTAAAAGAGCATATTTCTAAAACTTTCACCAGTAAGATTAAATTAAGCTCTGAGTAAGACGTTTTACTTTGTTTCAGATCAGCCAGGTTAGGCATGTTAAGGATAAGATCAACAGCACATTCATTATCCAGAACGGATTTTGTACAAAAGGTATTCGTGCCTCTTAAGACCTCGGTTTTGTATAATCTCCAAATATGACTGGGGAATCCGGTGCGTTGATTAATTAAGTCAGCAACCGTAAGTGTAGTGTTTTCGAATGTTTCGATGTAGGTTTGAATGGATTTTGAACAATCCAGTTTGCCTTCTTTCTGCAATGAATCGGCAATTTGAAAAGTGAAAAGAGAGGAGAAAAGTCCTGCGTTTACTAATGTATTGGTATCATGCATTAATTCAGGACTAAGCTGTGATAGTCCTGAATAATGATGAATAATAGTATCTGAATTTTTAATTATCAAATGTCCACTAAACTCATTCCATCTTGGGAAGGAATCTAATTGAGCTTGACATAATTCACTTAATAGTAAAAGTAAGAGTAAACTTATTTTACCCATTTCTTAGCAGCTTGCTTATGCACAGTGATTGTCATCATTTTAAGCTTAATATAGCTCTCATGAAACATCATGTATCCTGAGTATTTACCATTTCTAGAGCTTGATCCAGAATCTTTGATTAAGTACCATCTTCCATTTTTACTGTCTTTATAACCAATCAAATGCATGGCATGATCATCAGTAGTACTCCCATTATCAAATCTCAATTGTCTAGCATCATCGTTGATGTTATCATGAGAAATGTCAAATGCTGGAACATAAGCCATATCGTTTAATGGTAAATAACCAGGCTCACTAACATCTCCACCAATAGAGATGGTATATCTATTTTCTAATGCATTATCAATGACAGCCTTAAAATCATTCATGGCTACGTTGTAATACTGATCAGAATTCCACCAGTTATCCGGCACATCGTATTCCGCATAGGTATTAAATGGCTTTACCTTTAAAGACATAAACTCCATGTAATCATTAGGCTTTAATTTGCAGTAAGATTTGATGAATGAACCAGGAGAATAAGAAGTGCCATCAATTTTGATTGCATCTGGCGGAGTACCTAAATGATGGTTTAACATGTCTTTAATAGTAGCCGTTACTATTTCCTCATTCCATGCACTGTTTTTCTTCACGCTTTGTAAATAAGTTTCCATCTCCTCGAACATACCTTCATGGTTATGGTGTTGGTTATGACCTTTTTTACCGTCGTATTCGTTTTCCGGAAGAGCTCCATATTGCTTCATTACTCTTAAAACAGCGTTAGTTTCAGAACCTTCTCCAAAGTGAGATGTACCTCTTGATTTTACAAACTCTCTTGCTTTTTCAACATATTCCCAATAAACGATATAAGCTTCAGAAAGATTGACCTTCTTTTGGCTTAAACGAAATATTTCAGCTTCAAAAAAGGAGTTAGTTGAAAAACACCAACAAGTCCCTGTATTTCCTTGAGAAACAGGTTTGTTACACCAAGCTTGAGTAAAGCTTTCTGGAGCACCAGGATGTTTTACAGAACTAGCGTCCATTTTGAATTGACTTCTCCCTTTTGGCTCTTGCTTTTGGGCATCAGTCATGATACTGTCTTTGTAATAATGGTTGAAGTAGTTGATGTAAGTTCCCTTTTCGTTTTGTGCGAATACTAATGAACTTGATAGAGCCAGAATGGCGAATAATATATTTTTCATGTTATAATTTTCTACTAATTAATAATCCATCTCGAACTGGCATTAAAACGTTTTCCACTCGAGCATCATTTTTTACTTTTTCTGCGTATGCAATTATCCCTTTTGTTTCTTTATCCTTTGGGTCTAGTTCTTGAACTACTTTACCACTCCATAAAACATTATCAGCAATGATATAACCTCCCGGTCTTACTTTGTCAATAATCAGATCAAAATAAGCGGCGTAATTTTCTTTATCCGCATCAATAAAAACCAAGTCAATTGGGTCATTTATGCCATCGATAACATTTAAGGCGTTATCAATTCTGAAATCTACTTGATTCGTAATTCCAGCTTTTTCGAAGAAAGATCTGGTAAAATCTTCTAATTCTTCGTTTACATCAATGGTTAAAAGTTTACCATCAGATTGTAATCCTTTAGCTAGACAGATAGCAGAGTAACCAGTATATGTTCCAATTTCCAAGATGAAACGAGGTTGAATCATTTTAGAAAACATTTCAAGAATCTTACCTTGAAGATGTCCTGAAAGCATTCTTGGTTGTAGTATTTTCTGATTTGTTGCTCTATTTAACTCGTACAGAACTGGATCTTCAGCATCTGTATAGTTACAAGCATAATCATCAATTTCTTTAGAAATAAACTCCATGTTAAGCCTGATATGTTAATGAATGAATAAGATCTTCTTTAAACAACTCGTTAGCAAGTTCGAATATTTGTGCTTCACTAATACTTTCAATTTTCTTCACTACTTCTTCAATAGAATCTACTCTGTCATGAATTAGAAAGCTTTTAGCTAAAGCCAACATTAGGCTTGCTTTGTTCTCTTGTGCAAGAGATAGCTGACCTATCAGTTGTTTTTTTGCTGAGTGTAAAGTTCTACTCCCAATAGATTTACTACGTAGTTTTTTAAGCTCTTTCAAAATGATATTTCGAGTAGCATTTACGTTTTGAGAATCTGTTCCAAAATAAACGGAGAAGATTCCAGTATCTGTGAATGGAGAGTAATTTGATTCGATATTATAAGTGAAACCTCTTTTTTCTCTTACTTCAAGATTAAACCTTGAATTCATAGCTGGTCCACCTAAATAGTTACTTACTAGGGTTAAAGCAGCTTTGTTTCTGTGTTTTTGATCGTATGCTCTTAAGCCTATCATCTGATGACTTTGCATTACATCTCTTTTTAAGATAAGATCTTGTTTGCTTAATGCAGCAAAGCTTTGTTTAGATCGGGTAGATGTTGAACTAGGTATAGAAGAAAAGTATCTTTCGATAACAGATTTAGCCTGTTTAAATGAAAAGGGACCAACACTTGAGATGACCATTCTATTAGTCGTGTAGTTCCTTTTAATAAAGTCTTTAATCATTTGCTGATTAAATCCATCTAATTTCTCTTTTGTTCCAAGTATGTTCCTTCCAATCGAATAATCTTCAAACAACTGTTTTTCAAAGTCGTCAAAAATTTGTTCAGAAGGAGTATCTAAGTAATAGTTGATTTCATCGTAAATGACTTCTTTCTCCTTATTTAGTTCAGCTTCTGGAAAAGTTGAATTAACTAAAATATCTGAAATCAATTCAGCCGCTCTATTGTAATGTTCTTTTAAAACAGAAGCATAAATCACTGTATCCTCTTTACCTGTATAAGCATTTATTTCACCACCTACAGCGTCAAGTCTGCTTAGTATTTGTTTAGCAGATCTTTTGTTTGTCCCTTTGAAAATAACATGCTCAATAAAGTGAGCCATACCATGTTCATGATCTAACTCATCTCTACTCCCAACGTCAATCATTAAGCCAATATGTGCAATATTGGTACTGAAAGTCTGTTGATGAATGATTTTTATGCCGTTATCTAGTTGTGCAACTTCGAACTCCACTATCTTAAAATATATCTTATAAAGATAGTCCTTTGGTTTATAATTCCACCCAGAATATAAGAACGAGTCCTTTCACTTCGCCTCTTTCATCAAAGCTTTGCTTATACAGACCAATTCTTTCAACTGTTTTTTTTATTGCGCCTTGATTCGAATAATGCCAATTTTCCTTAAACTCAACATGAGTGATATGTTCTGCTTCTAGTTTTGAATCAACCGTTTTGTTTGTCTCAAATCCATTTTCATCTTCGATTTCAATTATTTCCGAAGTGTATAGAATATTATCAATCTCTTTTGAGCTAAGTTCATTGCTTTGATCAAGAGCAGAGTAAACCTTTAATTCTTTTGAATAGACCTTGTTTAAAATGGTCTGAATCAATTTTTCATATTCTTCATGAGAATTGTTTTTTTCATTCCATGACTTATCTTGATTTGCATCATTTTGTTCAGATGAAACGAATTGTTTGGAATAAACATTAATGATTTCGTTCTCAAACGAACTGTTATCATTTCCTCCACATGAGATAAGAAATACTGAAAGGGTAAAAAGAATTAGAAGGGTTTTCATATTAGTGTTTTTTTGAAATTAAATAGGAGAAAATCCCTCCAGAAAAAAACATCCAAACACTGTAAAGTGCTGCAGGTAAAAGAATTTCTGGATAATCACCCAGGATTCCGATTGTCCCTAAAGTCATTGCTAATGTTCCATTTTGAATACCTCCTTCAATTGTGATTGTTGCTACTGAAGCACTGCTTAGTTTGGACAATTTAGCTAGTGAAAAACCAATAGCCATGGTGCTAACATTTAGTAAAATGGCAGCCGTACCTACTTTTGGTAAAGCCTCCAATAGCTTGTCTTTATTTGTAAGAACAGCAACAGCAACAATTACAGCTAAGAAAACCACGGAAACGTATTTTACTGGCTTTTCAGATTTAGATGCAATGTTTTCGTTAAACCTTCTGATAACCATTCCGATTGTAACTGGAACTGCTATTAAAAGGAGTAACACTTTGATAAACTCCATACGATCTACAATATTGTCTGCTCCGTCTGCAATTAGAAACGATTGTACTGAGAAGTCAATGAAAAATGGAACGGTGAAAATCGTTACGAATGATGTGAAAGCGGTAAGACTAACGGATAGAGCCACGTCTCCTTTAGCAAGAAAGGTAAACATATTGGAAACTGCCCCTCCAGGACATGCAGCAATTAACATTATACCAACAGCCAAACCTGCTTCAAGATGAAATATTTTGACTAAAAGAAAGGCGATTAACGGAAGAATTACCATTTGAGCCAAAAGACCTATAATAACAGACTTTGGTCGTTTTATAATTCTAGAA
>Ga0228674_1001530_pt1 | contig 13675 bp, 10 predicted proteins | sample 1D_rmetaG_FD_189054 | JGI IMG/M metagenome (GOLD analysis project Ga0228674, IMG submission 189054) | Seawater microbial communities from Monterey Bay, California, United States - 1D_r | ecosystem: Environmental > Aquatic > Marine > Coastal | place: USA: California | collected 2016-09-26
ATAACGAACCCAATCTTAAAAATTTCAATGTTTACAAAAAAATATTCTATGTTTTATTCATCAAATATCAGATATACTGTCAATATCAACAAAGAACACGAAAAAAAGTGTCGAAGGAAAAGGAGAAAATGGCATATGAAGAAAAAAATTGTTTTGATCACAATGGCAGTATTGTTTGGACTTTCAGCTACCGCATGCGGTTCTGATAATTCCTCCACAGACAAGGCGGACACAACAAAACAGACAGACAAAGAGGAACCGGCAGCTGACACATCTGAGGTGGCAAACAAAGATAAACCTTTAGTATGGTTCAACCGTCAGCCGTCCAACAGTTCTACAGGAGCACTTGATATGGCAGCTCTTACTTATAATGATGATACATACTATGTGGGATTCGATGCAAATCAGGGCGCTGAGCTGCAGGGTGAAATGGTAAAAACATATATCGAGAACAATATTGATAAGATTGACCGCAACGGTGACGGCGTGATCGGCTATGTTCTGGCGATCGGTGATATTGGACATAATGACTCCATCGCACGTACAAGAGGTGTTCGTAAGGCACTTGGCACAGGTGTTGACAAAGACGGTGACATCAACAGTGAACCGGTGGGAACCAATTCAGACGGATCCGCATCAGCTGTACAGGATGGCTCCATTGAAGCCGGAGGAAAGACATATACCATCCGTGAACTGGCTTCCCAGGAAATGAAGAATTCCGCAGGCGCCACATGGGATGCTGCCACAGCAGGTAATGCCATCGGCACATGGGCTTCTTCTTTTGGCGATGAGATTGACGTTGTTGTTTCCAATAACGATGGTATGGGCATGTCCATGTTCAATGCCTGGTCAAAGGACAACACAGTTCCGACCTTTGGATATGACGCAAACAATGATGCAGTGGCTGCTATCGCAGAAGGCTACGGCGGAACGATCAGCCAGCATGCGGATGTACAGGCATATCTGACCCTTCGTGTTCTCCGCAATGCTCTTGACGGAGTAGATATCGACACAGGTATCGGTACAGCCGACGAAGCAGGGAATGTCCTGGGCGAGGATGTATATGTGTACAAAGAGGACGAACGTTCCTACTATGCACTGAATGTTGCAGTTACCGCTGACAACTATAAAGACTTTACAGATTCAACTAAAGTTTACGAGCCTGTTTCCACACAGCTTGAGGAAAGCGCACATGCGACTAAGAAAGTATGGCTGGATATCTACAATGCTTCTGATAACTTCTTAAGCTCAACATATCAGCCGCTTCTTCAGAACTACGATGATCTTCTTAACCTGGATGTAGATTACATCGGCGGTGACGGACAGACAGAGTCCAATATCACAAACCGTCTCGGAAATCCAAGCCAGTACGACGCATTTGCCATCAACATGGTTAAGACAGACAACGCAGCTTCTTATACATCTTTACTGAATCAGTAAGCAGCTGTGACGGTACCGGATAATTATATCATTTGGTATCCGTTCAAATGGGATTATTAGGGAGAAGAAATTCTCCCTAATTGCTTGAATACTGAAAATATCAATAGACATATACAGGAGTAAAAATATATGGAAGATAAGAAAGATGATATCGTCTTATCCATACGCGGTATGAGCAAGTCCTTTGGCCGAAACAGAGTTCTGGACCATATCAACCTGGATGTGAAACGCGGAACGGTTATGGGACTTATGGGTGAGAATGGTGCCGGTAAGTCAACGATGATGAAATGTCTTTTCGGTACATATCAAAAGGATGAGGGTAATATCTTCCTTGAGGGCAGGGAAGTGAGCTTTTCCGGACCGAAAGATGCTCTTGAAAACGGTATCGCAATGGTTCATCAGGAATTGAACCAGTGTCTGGAAAGAAATGTGGTTGATAATCTGTTCCTTGGCCGTTATCCCACCAACTCCATGGGTGTGATCGATGAAGGAAGAATGAAAAAAGAAGCCTCCGAGCTTTTCAGGAAACTCGGTATGACTGTAAATCTAACACAGTCTATGCGGCATATGTCAGTGTCACAGAGACAGATGTGTGAAATTGCCAAAGCCATATCCTATAATTCAAAGGTGATCGTTCTTGACGAGCCGACATCCTCCCTGACAGTGCAGGAGGTGGATAAGCTCTTTGAGATGATGAGAATGTTAAAAGAGCAGGGGATTTCCCTTATCTATATTTCTCATAAAATGGATGAGATTTTTGAGATCTGTGATGAGATATCCGTACTTCGTGACGGTAATCTGGTCATGACAAAGCCTTCTGATGAGACAGATATGAATGAACTGATCGCAGCTATGGTTGGCCGTTCTCTTGAAAACAGATTTCCGCCGGTTGACAATACACCAAAGGATGTGATCTTGTCTATCCAGCATCTGTCCACAAAGTTTGAACCTCATTTACAGGATATTTCATTTGACGTAAGGGAAGGAGAAATCTTCGGACTGTATGGTCTGGTTGGGGCAGGACGTACAGAACTTCTGGAGACCATCTTCGGTGTCCGCACCAGAGCTGCAGGGCGTGTTTATTTTAATGGCCGCCTTATGAATTTCGGCAGTGCAAAGGAAGCTATGGAACATGGATTTGCCATGATCACTGAGGAGAGAAAAGCCAACGGACTTTTCTTAAAGGGAGATCTTACCTTTAATACTACCATTGCAAATCTGGAACAATATAAGTCCGGTCTGGCACTTTCTGACTCAAAGATGATAAAGGCAACTTCCAATGAGATCAAAATCATGCATACCAAGTGCATGGGGCCGGATGACATGATCTCAAGCCTTTCCGGCGGTAATCAGCAGAAGGTTATTTTCGGAAAATGGCTGGAACGCGGTCCGCAGATATTTATGATGGATGAGCCTACAAGAGGAATCGATGTGGGCGCCAAATACGAAATATATGAGTTGATCATCAATATGGCCAAACAGGGAAAGACAGTCATTGTTGTTTCCTCTGAAATGCCTGAGATCCTGGGAATCACCAACCGAATTGGTGTAATGTCCAATGGACACCTTTCCGGAATTGTGAATACAAAAGAGACAGATCAGGAAGAACTTTTAAGGCTCAGCGCAAAATACCTATAATGAGGGAGATGAATGGATATGGCGAAAGGAAACAGTAAAATTCTTACGGCTGAACAGGAAATACAGCTGCGTCAGCCAATCGAAGATCATGTCGGTAAAATACAGACAAAGATTGACAGCTTAAGGGCAGATGGCATAGATAAAGTTATCTCTCTTCAAAATAAAATTGACAGTATAAAGAGAGACCGCAATTTTAATAAGCAGGAAAAAGAAGCCGAGATCGCTAAGATCAGGGGCGAAATGGAAAAGGCCAAAGCAGTTGAGGCGAAAAATAAAGATGAGATTTCCAGATTGATCGCTGACGCGGAAACTTATCTCAAAGCACACTTTGACAAGGATTACTATGAGCCGGTCAAAGAAAGCTGTGTGCAGGAAAAAGCAGCCGTACAGGAAAAACACCGCAGAAAGATTGCGGAGCTGGAAAGAGAGCATCAGGAGATCCTGTCAAAACTTACGGACCATCAGGAGATAAAAGATGAAAAGTATGTTTACAAAAACAGGCTGTTTGATGCAAAAATGCAGTTGGAAAAAGATCTTCAGCAGGTAAAAGACAGAAGACATATGGCATATAACTATAGATATCATCTCATTGATATGCTTCGTATGTCAAAGTTCACCTTTATGGAATCCAGAACACAGAAATGGGAAAATTACAGATATACATTTAACCGCAGGGCATTTCTCCTGCAGAATGGTTTGTATATTGCTATCATTCTGATCTTTATCATGCTGTGTGCCATCACACCGATGGTAAAAAATGTACCTCTGCTTACCTATAACAATGTTTTAAATATTCTTCAGCAGGCTTCTCCGCGAATGTTTCTCGCGCTTGGTGTGGCCGGCCTGATCCTTCTTACAGGTACTGACCTTTCCATCGGACGTATGGTTGGAATGGGAATGACGACCGCAACGATCATTATGCACCAGGGTATTAATACAGGCGCGGTTTTCGGTCATGTGTTTGACTTTACAGGTATGCCTATTGGTGTAAGGGTGGTTCTGGCACTGGTGATGTGTATTGTTTTATGTACGTTCTTTACAGCCATTGCAGGTTTCTTTACAGCCAGATTTAAAATGCATCCTTTTATCTCAACAATGGCGAATATGCTGGTTATCTTCGGACTTGTGACATACGCAACGAAGGGTGTGTCCTTCGGTGCCATTGAACCGACAATTCCGAATATGATCATTCCTAAATTAAATGGCTTCCCAACCATAATTATCTGGGCAGTAGCGGCAATTGCCATTGTATGGTTCATCTGGAACAAAACGACATTTGGTAAAAATCTGTATGCTGTGGGCGGCAACCCGGAAGCAGCGGCAGTTTCAGGTATCTCAGTATTTGGTGTAACTGTGGGAGCATTTATTCTGGCAGGTATTCTTTACGGATTTGGTTCCTGGCTTGAATGCGCAAGAATGGTTGGTTCCGGCTCTGCAGCCTATGGTCAGGGCTGGGAGATGGATGCGATCGCAGCCTGTGTAGTGGGCGGCGTATCCTTTACCGGTGGTATCGGTAAGATCTCAGGGGTGGTAGTTGGTGTAATGATCTTTACTGCTCTTACTTATTCTCTTACCATTCTTGGTATTGACACAAACCTTCAGTTTGTATTTGAGGGTATCATCATTATCGCGGCAGTAACACTTGACTGTCTGAAATATGTTCAGAAGAAATAATTGCGAAAGGGTCAGAACACTTCTGGCCCTTTTATGTTACTATTTAGTCTTTCTGCTTCATAGCAGCAAAAGCATGTACACATTTTGACAGTGATTACATTTACATTTATTTTTGTATTTGCTATAATATTACAATACGAGGTGAAAAACACCTGCATGGAGACAAGAGAAATGGATACATATGAAGTGCTTTTGGTGGATGATGAGGAAGAAGTGATCCAGGTCATCATGAGGAAAATTAATTGGGAGGGGCTGGGGTTCTCAGTGATCGGATACGCCAATAATGGCATGAAAGCCCTGGAAATGGTAGAGGAATTTCAGCCGGATGTTGTGATGACTGATATTAAAATGCCATATATGGATGGTATGGAGCTGTCCAACCACATTAAGACGGAATACCCCGCAACCAAGATACTGATCTTTACAGGTTTTGATGAATTTGAATATGCCAAGGAAGCTGTCCATTTGGAGGTTGAAGAGTATATTCTGAAACCGGTCAATTCGGTGGAACTGACCAATGTACTCACACAGCTGAAAATAAAACTGGATCAGGAGATCAGTGAAAAGAGAAATGTGGAGATATTACAGAAGTGCTATATGGAATCCCTGCCGCTTTTGTAGGCTAACTTCTATTCCACATTGGTTGAGGGAAGAATCCATGTAGATGAGATTCCAAAGTATCTCTCTGATTATCAAATTTCTTTTCCGGGGCCGTTCTTTTGCTGCGTTGTCATTCACACATCGTCAAGTCAGGTGCCCAAGGATATGAATCCTCTGCTTTTATCCACATCAGTACATAATCAGGCCAAGGAACGCCTGGGAGAAAAATGGCAGGCAAAATGTTTTTCTTACATTGGAAATACCATATTGATCGCACAGCTTGAAAATGAATATGAGGTTTCAGAACTGACAGATGAATGCGACAGGTTCTGCAGATATGCCCACCGTATCATAGGTGCTGTTGTCACTGTGGGTATCGGTCAGGTCTGCAGTAATATCCTGGAACTATCCCAGTCCTACAGCAGTGCAAGAGAGGCTGTTTCTTACCGGGTGATCTATGGTGCCTCCAGGGCGATCAATATTAAAGAGATCGCACCCCAGGAGATGAGCAAATCCGATGCGGTCAGTGACTCTGAATTGTCTGAGCTGTTTAAAATGATCCGTCTAAAGTCCGCGGAAGAGATCACCCAGGCGGTCAACAAGTATTTGGACCATATATCCTTTCCGGCAAAATCATTACAGCAGCATCATATAGACGTCATGGAGCTGGTAAGTGCATTGTACAGGTTTTCGGCTAACAATGATATTGCTTCTGAAGATTTTTCCGGAGATATGAGGACGCTGTACAGCCGCCTGCTGGATTTGGGACCGGATGAACTGCGGAAATGGCTGATTGATATAAGCATTTCTTTCCGTGAAAAATTGATCAGTGCACGTAGCAGGTCAACCAAATCATTTGTATCCAAGGCTATGGAATATATCCGTAATAACTACGCAGATGAGGAATTGTCCCTGGACAATATCTGTGAGGTTTTGGGGGTGTCGAATTCCTACTTTTCCACAATTTTTAAAAAAGAGACAGGAAATTCTTTTATTGGCTATTTAACGGATTACCGTATGGATCGGGCATCGCGTCTGCTGATCGAGACAAATGAGAAGAGTTATATTATAGCAAAAAATGTGGGCTACACGGATCCAAATTATTTTAGTTATGTATTTAAAAGGCGGTTTGGCGTGTCACCTTCAAAATACAGAACGGAGCATACAGAAAGTGAAAAATAAGTATTTCGGACGTTTGAAGAATGTAAAGCCGAGAGGAATACAGTCAACGATCATGTTTGCCATTTCCGTGATATCTATTTCCATCATGCTGATCCTGGGAATTGTGATGTATATCAGATTTTCCTTTTTATCCCGGCAGGAAATAACACAGAGTACACAGAAGCTGATGGAACAGGCAGGGGAAAACCTGGAGGATTATCTGGGCAGTATGCGGCAGATTTCGGATGCGGTCTATTACAATGTGATAAAAGAGAACGATCTGTCCAACCAGGATATGGATATCCAGAGGGGGATGAACCTTCTGTATGAAGCAAACAGGGACAGTCTGCGGAGCATTGCCATATACAATAACTACGGGAGTCTGATGGCAGCGGAACCCCTTGCATCCCAGAAAGAGGACCCGGATGTGACCAGACAGGACTGGTTCAAAAAGGCTATGGGGAAAATGGAGAATATGCATTTTTCCACGCCCCACATTCAGAATCTCTTTGATGACGGCACATTGCGTTACTATTGGGTGATTTCCTTAAGCCGGGTTGTGGAGCTTACAAATAACGGGGATTCACAGTTAGGCGTTCTGCTTGTAGATATGGATTATTCCAATATTTCGCGGATGATGAAGCAGATCAATACCTTAAATAACGGACAGTATTATTATCTGTGTGACAGCAACGGGGAAATTATCTACCACATGCGTCAGATACAGATCAGCGATGGGATAGGAAAGGAAAACAGTAAAATCGCTGCAAAATACAAAGACGGCGTCTATGATGAGACCTTTGAGGGCGAACACCGGAAGGTGATCGTCAACACCATAAGCTATACCGGATGGAAACTGGTGGGTGTGATCCCTTATTCCACATTTACCCACGGAATGATCAATATCCGGTATTTTATTGTGGTGCTTATACTTCTGATGGCCATGATGCTTGTGATCATCAACCGTGTTGTCTCCGTCAGGATTTCCAGCCCCATTTTGAAGCTGAATAATTCGGTGATAGAATATGAGGCAGGGGAAAAGCCGGAAATCTATACCGGAGGTTCACTGGAAATCAGGCATCTGGGGTATTCCATTCAGAAGTCATATGAGCAGATCGATACCCTTATGCGGAAAATCGTTTTGGAACAGAACGAAAGAAGAAAAAGTGAGCTTGATGCGCTGCAGAGTCAGATCAATCCCCATTTTTTGTACAATGCATTGGAATCTATTACGTGGATGATCGAAGGGGAGAGAAATGATGACGCTGTATTCATGATCTCCCAGCTGGCAAAGCTTTTTCGGATCAGCCTTTCCAAGGGACGAACCGTGATCAGTGTGAAGGATGAGCTTCAGCATGCACAGAGCTATATGAATATACAGAAAGTCCGGTATAAGAATGCTTTTTCCATTGTATTTGATGTGGACCCATCCATATATTCTTATTGTACGGTGAAACTGATCTTACAGCCCATACTGGAAAATGCCATTGCCTACGGAGTCAGCAGTATGGACGACTGCGGAGAGATCAAGGTGACCGGAGTTCATAAAGATGATAATATTATCTTCGCGGTGACAGACAATGGGATAGGCATGTCCGAGGAGGAGGTAAGCCTTATACTCACGGACAGTAAACGGGTCCATAAGCACGGATCCGGAGTGGGTCTTGTGAATGTGAACAACCGCATTCAGATCCTCTTCGGAAAAGAGTATGGGCTCAGGGTTGAAAGTGAGCCGGATGATGGGACGACGGTTTCCATCTGTATTCCGGCAGTTCCCTATACAGAGGAAAACAGCAGGATCCTGGAGAAGGGATATATTTTCAGCAGGGAAGAAATGACTGACAGGAAAACACAGGGTAAATAGAGATGAAAAACAGCAAAAGATTGTTTATTCTGATAGAAGCGGTTTTGGCTGTAATGGTAGTCATACTGGCTGCCGTTATGCTTCGGGAAAAAAACGGAAAAGCACTTGATAAGGTTTCTGTGATCATTCAGAATTCGGATGACAACCAGTGGTCTGCGTTCAAATATGGGCTGAGAATGGCAGCAGAGGACCAGAAAATTGAGATGTTTGTAGTCAGCACCGGTGGCGGGCTGACGGCAGAGGAAGCAAAGAGCATGATCGAACGCGAGATTGAGAATGGAGCCGACGCGGTGATAGTACAGCCGGTTCCGGGGGCTGACACAGAGAGAATGCTAAGAAATATAGAAAAAAAGATTCCGGTCATGCTTGTGGGATGCACGGCGTCAAAGGAAAAAGAGACTTCTGCGCTTCCGACCACTGAACCGGATCATTATGCCATGGGCAGAGCTTTGGCAGAAGAACTGCTGAAAGATTATAACGGAAATATAAATGGAAAGACATTAGGGATTCTTTCAGAAACGGCTGATTCAGAAGCGGCGGTCAATCGGGAAAAGGGGGTCCGTGATGCTCTGAGAGACACCGGCGCCGTGGTAAGCTGGTCTGTCTACGATTCCTTTGAGGAGACAGAAGAAAATCTGTTGGGAGCACATCCAAGAGTGGATATCGTGATCGCTCTTGATGATAACAGTCTGACCACAGCCGGAAAAACGGCTGCGGCCAAGAATCTGCATGGAGCCTTAGTGTATGGGATCGGGAATTCTACGGAAGCCGTCTATTATCTGGACACAGGCTTTGCGGAATGTCTGGTGGTGCCTGACGAATTTAATGTTGGATATCAAAGCCTGACAGAAGCGGCAGAGAGTTTAAAGCATTCCTTCCCAAAAATGCAGGACAGAACCGTTTCCTATACGGTCATCCGCAGAGATACACTGTTTTCAAAAGAAAATCAGGAAGTTCTCTTTACAATGAGCCAATAAATCTGTCATGGCAAGTTGGAAGAAACCAGGGGTATACTATGAAAATGAAAAAGATATTGGCCGCAGGAGTGATTTTCTGCATGAGCACGCTGCTCTTATGTGCCTGCGGTGAACAGCAGCAGTCAGCGTCAGATAAGATTCACGCGGGAGTGATCTGTTATAATCAAAGTGATACATTCCTTGAGCAATTGATCACCCGCTTTAAAGAGCAGCTCAATGAGCTGGGAGGCCAGGAGTTTAAGACCACTGTGACTCTTCGGGATGCGGCCGGCTCCCAGAGGACACAGAACGATCAGGTGAAGGAACTGATCGATGCGGGCTGTAATGTTCTCTGTGTGAATCTGGTAGACCGGGCAGATCCGTCGGAGATCATTGATCTTGCCAGGGATAATGACGTACCTATCATATTTTTTAACAGGGAACCAGTGGCAGAGGATCTGATGCAGTGGGACAAGCTCTATTATGTGGGCGCGGAAGCAAAACAATCCGGTGTAATGCAGGGGGAACTGGCTGCCGACGTGATACAGGCCAACAGCCAGATTGACCGCAATAAGGATGGCAAGATCCAGTATGTGGTCCTGGAAGGAGAGCCGGGCCATCAGGATGCCATTATCCGCACGGAAAATGCGGTGGATACGCTGAAAAATAAGGGAATCGAACTGGAGAAGCTGAGCTATGGGATCGCGAACTGGAATCGTGCACAGGCACAGAACCGTATGCTGCTGCTTATAAGCCAGTATCAGAGTAAGATCGAGCTGGTTTTGGCCAATAATGATGATATGGCGCTTGGGGCCATTGATGCTTATAAGAAGTTAAATTATTCTGAGTCTGCCCTCCCGGTGTTTTTCGGAGTTGATGGTACAGATGTGGGTCTGCAGGCGATCCTGGATTCGGAGATGTCAGGGACGGTATATAATGACAAGGAAGGACAGGCGGAGGCAATGGCCAAGTTAGCTGTGGCACTTGTTTCAGGAAGGGGTATGGAAGACATTAAATTTGAAAAAGAGAAATATATTTATCTGCCGTATTCCAAGGTTACAATAGATAATGTGGGCGATTACCTCAGGAAAGAGAAATAGGTGTTTTTAAAAAGCTTTTGTCAGATTATTAGAATAGGCAGAGTTTCCGTATCAAGCGGCAAAGGAGTATAAATAGACGCGCATCAATTAAGAAAATGTTATATATCGTCTGCTCTGACCGGTGAATGCAGAATGCATTTACCGGTTAATTTTTGTGCCAAAAGTACAATTATGACAATGGATGCAAAACTTTACAAAAATCATACCAAACTTGTCATCTCATCATCTGTGATCCTCCTCCTTTTTTCGATAGAATAAATGCATACGAACAACAAGTGCAAAACTGCAAATGCACAATATATAGAGATCAGGGAGGATTATATTATGTTACAGGTGAATCATTTATACAAAAGCTATAAGACAGGAAATACCACATATGAGGTATTAAAGGATGTCTCTTTTTCCATCGAGGAAGGGGAATTCGTGGCAGTTATGGGACCGTCCGGTTCGGGGAAAACAACCCTTTTAAACTGTATTTCCTGCTTCATACCACACGACAAAGGAGAAATCCTGTTGGACGGAGTCAATATATCCAATATGAAAGAGGAACAGATCGCAAAAATAAGAAATGAAAAGCTGGGGTTTGTTTTTCAGGATTTCATGCTTCTGGATGGTCTGAATGTATTTGAAAATGTATGTGTGCCAAAAGTTATCCACCAGGAACCATACAGGCAGATGGAGACAAAAGCGGAAAAGCTCCTGAAAATGTTTGATATTGCGGATATTGCAAAAAAATTTCCGGCAGAGATATCCGGCGGACAGAAACAGAGAACCGCAGTGGCAAGGGCGCTTATGAATAATCCGCTTTTGATCCTTACAGATGAACCCACAGGTAATCTGGACAGCCGTTCCAGCGAGGCAGTGATCGGGGCTTTTTTAGAGGCTCAGAAGGAATTGAATGCCACTACATTTATGGTAACCCATGACAGTTTTTCCGCCAGTTATTGTGACAGGGTGATCGTGATGAAGGACGGAAGGGTATATACAGAATTGACAAGCAATGGCGATCACAGACAATTCATGGAAGAGCTTTTAGATGTTTTGAGAAAAATGAACGGTGGTGAGTAAAATGAAACTGAGCGGATTATTTGCAAAATTAAGGAAAAACAATAAAAAAGAATATCTGCAGTTCCAGTTCTGTGTGACACTTTCTATTCTGCTGATCACCTCCTATCTGGTCATATACGGTAGCGGCCTGGTGCAGAAAACTTTGCCGAACGGGGGAGACTCCAGAAAAATAGCAGATATGATCTTCTTTCTTGCAGCGGCAGGATGCGTAATGTTCAGTATCTATGCGGCCAGTCTGTTTTTGAGATATAAGAGCAGGGAGACAGGGATTTTCCTTGCGCTGGGGGCCGGAAAAAGGAATCTTGCCAGAGCATTATTCATGGAAATGGGCAAGATGATGGCTCTGTGTTCCCTGGCAGGTATTCTTATGGGAGTTATCTTTGGGAGTATCATCGGTGTTATATTTGAAAAAATAGCAAGCAGCGGGAATGATAATCACTTTTCTATTTCTATTTTCGGAGTTATAGGTGGTGTTGTTTACAGTCTCCTTTTGATCCTATGTGTGGGAGTCATGTGTGTGCGGTTCATGAAGAGGAGTAATGTCATGGATATCATCAATGAACAGCGCAGACAGGAGCCTTTAAAAAAGAGTGTGACATTGTCCTATCTGGTATCGGGCATTGTGATGATCGTCTTAGGTGTGGCAATAGGCTATTTTCTGCCCATTATAACCGTTAGAGTAAGCGGGCACTGGCTGGGATGGTGGACAAATCTGTTCTATATTTTTGCGGCAGTGGGACTTTACCGCATTTTGGTCTATTCCATAGCTGCGCACAAAAAGGGGAAAAATCCACAGAAATATTATGATAATGTGATATCTTACGGCATGCTCAAATTTCAAGGAGGCTCTATTGTAAGAAATATGCTTGTCATTGCGCTGCTGCTTATGGGAGTTATGCTGGGCATCTTTTATCTGCCTCTTCAGGGAGAACACGGTTTAGAAAAAGCCGAGGATGATATATCTTACCGGTATCCGGTTGATGTGGATGAATTGTCTAAAGAAGATGTGTTTTCTTTGGCAGACCAGTATCAGGTCTCTGTAAAGGCTTACAGGGAGGCAGAGTTCATCCAGGTTTTGGGGGATGGCGTGAGCCGTGAGGATGTGGATGAGAACAATAACCTTATAGAAGAATATAAGGAAAAATATTTTTACTATGAATGTATCGGCGCATCTCAGTTTGAGATTTTGACCGGAAAAGAAACAGAGGTTGCAGAAGGCCATTACAAAATAATACAATCGGAAGAGGCAAAGGAAAATATTTTTAACAAATTCGATGATATGACCAGGCTGTATATGCAGAATGATGAGGACTTTATTCCCATGGAATACGATGGTCTGGTGACATATCATTCTCTTGTGATGGACATGGGATTTAATGCCCAGACAAGGTATATTGTCAGTGATGCGGATTATGAAAAACTGAGAGCCGGTATCACGGATGACAAAATAATACGCCAGGTATTGTTCAATATAGAGGACAGTGAACAGACCTATGCATACTGTGAAAAACTGTTTGAACAGTTCTGCGGCAGAGCATCGGACAGTATGGATCACATTTCTGCTTATAATGCATATCAGTCAAAAGTTCTGGGAGACGATTATAGCTATAATTTACAGGGGATTTATGACGGAAAAAGACCTGCCCTGGAACAGGATTGGCTTTACAGACCAACGATTGTGCCCCTTGAAAAAGAAAATGCCGCTATGAGGCGTGCGATCTATTTACTGCTGTTTGCATATATTGCCATTATATGTCTGGCTTCTGAGAGCATTATTTTATATACAAGAAGTCAGAATGTGGCACTGAAAAACAGTCAGATTTTTATGGATCTGGAAAAATTAGGGGCAAATAAAAAGTACCTCCGCGGTCTTTTAAAAGGTCAAATCAGCAAATGTTTTGTCCTGCCTACGGTTATGGGATGTCTTCTGATGTTCATCTATGAACTTTTGATCATGTGGCAGAATGACGGTGTCATGACAGCAGGAGAAGTGGGCATCGCGGGTTTGATGGCGGTTGTGATTGCCGTTATATGGGGATACCAGTTCTTCCTATATAGGATTTCTTTGAAAAAGTCAGAGAAAATCCTGAAAATATAATAGACATATGTTTAAACTTTGAATAGAAAAATACCTGGCAGTAGTTTTGTATATGCTGTCGGGTATTTTTATTGCC
>Ga0228674_1001535_pt1 | contig 13648 bp, 29 predicted proteins | sample 1D_rmetaG_FD_189054 | JGI IMG/M metagenome (GOLD analysis project Ga0228674, IMG submission 189054) | Seawater microbial communities from Monterey Bay, California, United States - 1D_r | ecosystem: Environmental > Aquatic > Marine > Coastal | place: USA: California | collected 2016-09-26
GGTTCTTTAGTGGAGCAAGTGACGAAACGCATCGCAAAATGGTGCGTCAGCAGTATAAGGAGAATTAAATGGCTGAAGTTGAAGTAGGTGGCGTTAAGTTCACCGGTGGTAAAATGTTTGCTGTAATAACTGCACTTAGTACACTAGGTGGAGTAGCATGGGGAGGCTTTGAGTTCTATAACGATTATAGAAACATGAAAGAGCAAATACAAGAATACGTTGCTCCAGACCTAAGTGGTATGCAAGAAGAAATAAGCGTGTTAACAGAACGCCTTGCAGCAGCAGAATCAAACATAGAGACTAAATTAAAAGCAACTGATGAATCAGTAATTGCAGCATTAGATTACACAAGGGATATTAAGATTGATCTCAAAGCTGATGTGCAAACAATTGAAGTACAAGTAGATAGAGTTGAACAGACTGTTAAGGATACACAAGACAGTATTGACGCTACACTACGTGAAGTTGAAATTGTTAGTCGTGAAAGTGAAAAAGATACTAGAGATCGTATGCGTGAAACTGAAGAACGTATTGAAGCTGCTATGGATAAACTTGAAACTAAACTAAAAGAACAAGTTGAAGAAGCACTAGATAATCCTCTAAACGATATGAATTAAACACTTGACATCTATCCAGTTCTCTGCTATAATTAAACTTATATTAGAGATGTGCCTGTAGCTCAGCTGGATAGAGTACAAGTTTGCGGAACTTGAGGTCAAAGGTTCGAATCCTTTCAGGCACGCCAATTAGAGGATTTTAAAATGGCAACAACTGAAGAAAAAACAGAATTAGTAGAAACACTCAAAGGCCCACGCTTCTATCGTATCCAACTAAATGGCTACGGTGGCGAAAGTGCATACATGACTATTTCAAAGGAAGCACATGACTTTTGGCAACCTATTTGTGAAGAACATAGTGATTACGATCTAACCACATATATGAACAGTGACGGCGAAGAAGATGATGAGTATGACGTTATTGAAAGTGTTCCAGCAGAAGCGCAGTTCTTGCATGACGTAGATGAAGACAACTATAAGCGTCCTTGGTACGAGTCACACACAGAGTTTGAACACTCGTATGGTGTTGAATGGGGAAGTGCATACTTGGTAGTAGAAGAAGTTGATTCAAACGAATATATGTCAAACTTTGTTGCTGATGTTATTGAAGGCGAAAACTTGCAAGAGTTGCTGAGTAGCATTGAAGAAGAAAGCAACTGGGAACTTGAACTAACTACTATGGACTGCAACGACGAAGCACCTGAAGGCACAGAATATATTGCACAGTTATACTCAAGTGAAAAAGGTCAGTTCTTTGATGGCGTTATTGAAACTGTAGGTGACTTTGATCCTAAGAAACTTAAAGTGTCCACAATGGAATACATGAACGGTGAAGACACTGTTACTGGTCTTGAGTACGACGGCATTGACATTGAAAACAACGGCGGCGATACTACCGGTAAGGGTTATTCCGCAAGTGTTTGGAAGTATTAACAGTTACTTCTATGAAGTTACTTAAAAAATTAAAATGCGTAGCAAGTGTACTAAACAATTCAGGATTTTGCACTTCTGCAACTATTTCATATGAAGTAGAGCCAATGTCTTGATAGTACCTGCGATTGATTCCGTGTTTCTTTCCGTATTCAGGAAAAGCACCTGTTACAAACAAACAAGTATCAGCAAGGTGTTTGGCTTGGGTAGGATGTGTAATTCTAAGAAGAGTTTGTCCAAAACCGTCTTCAGGAAGAAAGTCTGGTTTGTCGACATAACTAGCAAGGAGCATAACGATGTATGCCTCAATCGGTTCAGGTAGATCATATCCGCGTGTTGCAGATGTTTTCTTTACAACGTCAAATAACGCTGAGGTATATGCATCATTCATATAATTATTTATGTAAGGAGAAACCATGACACCGCAAGAAATAAATGAATACAAACAGCGTTGGCTAGCTTCTGGTACATACTATCCAGTTCGTTTGCATAGTGACTTAGATACACAAGGCAAGACTTGGTGTCGACGAAACTTAGAAAGACACCAATGGAAAATGGATACATGGACTCACGTATATGAGCATACATTTATATTTGAATATAAACATGATGCAGATGAATTTTCTAAACAATGGCCAAAATTTATAAATCAGGAAAGAATATGAGCAAAGTAATAGAATACAAAGTAGAAGATATATTTCAAGATATTGAAGGCGATCCGGACAACATGAACATGACGATACCGCCCGAAGTGTCCGAACGTATGGGATGGACAGAAGGCGATATTTTACATATTACTGTAGAAAAGGGTGTAATATCTATTGCTAAAAAGGTTGACACTACAGACTAGATGTAGTATAATAGTAGTTCATTCACACAAATAAGGAAGGACTATGTTAAACAACTCAGCAGTAGAATATTGGAATAGACAGCCTACAGATCAACCATGGTTGTTGAACGGCTTTAATGGTACATGGGCATTTAGTGATCACCGCAGAATCCCCCAAGCATTACTTGAATTCTTATTAGAGTATTATCGCAACAGATTAGGCGACATGCGTAAGCACCATATCAAATCAATAGAACTTGATGAAATCAATGAGTTGATGAACGAAATATGGGATGGTCCGGGCAGTATGGCTAAAATTGTTAGTCAAATGTACGAAATGAGGCATAATAGGCTCGAAGATAACCCAATTGACACAACGAACGTGATGAAAGGGTACGAAATACCCACAATTGAGTCAAATCTAGGTGCAAATGTGGTTGACAAGCTCGAAAAGTAATGCTATACTATATGTATAGTTAATGCAAAAGCGAGGGTAATATGCGAGTTGTTATTAAAGGCGGCACCAAGTCTCAACAAAAGCACATTAGAAGTGTAACTAAATTCTGTGCTAAAAAGCTAATGCCACGCATGAGCTTAGAAATTGCAATCAACATTAAAACTATCGATGGCGAAACACTAGGTTACTGTCTTCCATTATGTGAAGATGGCGAACGTAGTGATCGTCCTCGTTCATTTGAAATTGAACTCAACAGTAAACTCAAACTACGTAAGATGCTAATTGCATTGTGTCACGAGATGGTACATGCAAAGCAGTTTGCAACGGGCGAGTTATATGACGGCATCAATATCGAAGGTACACGTTGGAAAGGCAAATGGTTCCGCAAGGAGCCTGACTATTGGGATCGTCCGTGGGAATGGGACGCAATGGGTCGCGAGGCAGCATTGTTTATTCAATGGGCTGAGCATTATGATTACGGTAACAGAACATGGACACAGGAAGAATATGCCTAAATATAAAGAAAAATTCTTTAAGCCAACTGACTTGTTTGATTTCTCAGATCATTGGGCAGTAGGACTTGAGTATCCTATCAAAGGCAGCAAAGACAATACTTATCTTGTTGCTATCACAGCTAAAGGCTTTACATGTGACTGTCCTGGATTTACATTTCGTGGCAAGTGCAAACACACAGAAGCAGTAGCACAACGATGGCGTGATGTATTGTCAGATGACTTTGAAGAAAAGTTCTTGACAACTAAAAAGTCTGAAGCTATACTATAAAAACTAAGGCAAACAAAAAAGGCAACTAACATGAGTAAAACAAACACCTACGCTGATACATTTAACGGACAGTACGTTAAAAGCGATAGTCACTTTGTAGATCTAGCAACACGTTTTGATACGTTTTGTAGTGAAAGCAAAGCAATTGAATTCCGTATGATGACACGAGAGTTTCGTCGACGTAATCCACAGTTTAAACAAATTCAAGATGTACGCAAGCGTATGTCTCGTGCATTAGCCGCACAACTAAGCGACATTGAAATTGATACAACAATGCAACGTTTGCTTAATCTAGAACATGTATTGGGCATGTTAGAAAACTTTAAAGCAACTAAAGTACAACCAATTCAAGTATATGAAGATCCAGAACGCCCGGGTAAGTATATTGCGTGGGATGGCCAACATACAGCAATTTTGTTATATGTACTTGCTGTATTAGTATTTGAGATCCCAACAAGCGAATTAGAAATTCCAGTTAACATCTATGACGTAACTACTAAAGCAGAAATACGTGAAAACTTTGTTGGACTTAACGGTGAAGACAAGTTGCCACTAGATGCAATTGACATGTTCCAGCAAAAGATCTTTGGTGTGCGTGTTGATGGTAGTGTTAAGCCTGATTGGATTGTAGCAGAGAAAAAGCAAACTATGTTAGAACGACATAAGTTATTTGCTACAGCAGACAAGTTTGACAACACAGACGAAGTAGGTGCTATTTCACGTATGGCAGAGCTTGATAAAGCAAGTCCAGAAGTAGTTGAACAGTTTGGTATTTACTGGAGTGCAATACGCAAGCAACGTGCAGTTGATGCTAAAGAAATCTTTATGATGATGACTTGGTTGATGATTGCAGAAGTGCAAAATATTAATATTGACGAAGACTACTTGTTGGATCTTGCAGATATGAACTTAGGTTTATTTGATGCTAACTTTGCACCAGGCGGAGGCTTTTGGGCCAAATGCGAAACAGCATATGAAAACTGGTATCAAACTTCTCCACAAGCACTTGCTGGTATGGAACCTTCAATGCAGAAGATGCCAAGTCATGGTATACCATTTCTAAATGCACAGATTACAAAGAGCTTAGGTCGTAAGGTACCAGACTTTTTTGCTAACAACGGCTTTACGCCAGATGAAAAGGATCTTTGGTAATGGATCGTTTAGGCGACAATGACGTATTGAAGTCTAAACGTGATCGTGCTAAGATCATCAAAGACAACATATGTTGTAGTATACCTGGATGTGATGAGTTAATTACATTCTTTAAAGGACCAAGTGCTGATCTATATTGTCGTGAACATCAACTAGAAGGTATCCCCTACGGGGGGTACGGACGACACGGAAAGGAACATACCTTTCATCGTTCAGATGTGTGCCAGTGTTGCGGACAGGACATTAATGATGATCCTCGTTGGAAACTAGCACAAGAATACTTTGGTCATACACTAACTAAGCGTGAAATACACGAAGTAAAAAGACGTTACAATCACGGTGACCATGATATGCGTAAAGCAGATGAAGGTAACGACAGTGCTGAAAACATCAATCCGTATTGTACCTTTTGTCACTGGGTCAAAACAGCTATTAATAACGATAGCAGATAATGGTTGACACAAGCCAGATCTAGTGCTATAATAGTTATATTAATTAGGCAAACACTAAGAGGCACACAATGACAACACTATATAATCCAATTGGTTGGGCAAACAGAGTGAAAAAAGTACCATTAAAAACAGTACCTACACAAGAAGCACTAGCTATTGCAGTGGCGGCACAACGTATTAATGGTAGTTACATCAAAGACACTCGTCGATTTAGCTGTGAAGAAAACAAAACACAGTTTAGCAACAAAGAGATTGTGAAGTTTGCGTTTCATGAAAATCCTACATATTTGCCTGGTGACTTTGAGCGTCCTATACCTACAGCAGAAGACTACGCAGAAGTAGCAGAAATCCACAAGTGGATGAAGCGTTATGTAATGCTTGGGCTTGGTGATTTAGATAGTTTCAAAAGTGAAATGATTGACAGTGTTTCACAAGACACAGTTGCTATAAACAACTTGGGCCGTGTTGCATTTATTCCTGAATTTGTAAAACGTGACAAACATGAAACAGGACTTACAAAAGAAATCCGTATTGAATATAGAGACTCCCAATATTTGGGTAAGGAAAAAGATGTTGTTGAAGGAGTTGCTAAAATCCTCGATAAGCGTTATAGCCAACAATGGGAGTCATTTAACTATGTGGCTGTTATTGATGGTAATCTTGTATCTTTTATGAACAAGTTTGAACACGCTATAGGTGATATGAAACGTATCAAAGCAAAGGTCAAAGCACAGACCAAGAATAAAATGTTTAGTGCTAACGAAACTCGACTTAACTATGTAAAACTATATAAGGTATAATACTATGAGCAAGATTGGAAATTGGGTACTAGAAATGCAAGAAGATGCCGCATGGTCAAGCAAAGAAGTGTTTTGCCGCAAGCATGGTGTTGCACATGGTGATGTATGGGAAGAAGTACAGCGCCAAATGGATGAAGATTTAGTAGAGCCAGACGCCTACTGGGGACACTTTGAAATGGATGACGGCGCATGATGTATTACTTTAATGTATATGCAGGTAGCAAGCACATGGATCTAGTAAGAGCGTTCAATGAAAGCGATGCTATTAATCAGGTATATATGAAGTTTGGATCAGCAAGCAAGTATAGCGGATTAGGACTTGATAATTTTAGAGCGGAGAAAGCATAATGTTTACAGACAATATGATGTGGTTGTTAGGAGCATATCTAGCAGGATCAGGTGCAACATACTATTTGTTCCTGCGTTCAAACTTCTTAAAAGCAACCGAAGCAACAATTGACCAACTAATTGAAAAAGGTTTCTTGCGTTATAAGAAAACATCAGATGGTGAAGTTGAAATCCTAAAATGGAATGCTGTCGATGACTGAAGACGAACATTCAGAAGGTAAGGCAATCATTGGACTAATTCTATTAATCGGAATGGGTTTGTATTTCTTAAGGACGGTTCTCTTTACATGATCAAACTCCAAGGTAAACTTCCTAGAGAAGTGTATGTTGCATGTTCGGGTGGTGTAGACAGTATGGCTATTGTTGACTTCCTAAAACGCAATCATCAAGTTAACATCTGTTTTTTTGATCATGGTACTGTAGATAGTAAGGCAGCACATTCTTATGTTGCGTCATACGCTACAAAACATAATCTACCATTCTTATATGGCACTACAAATAAATTCAAACACGAAAAACAAAGTTGGGAAGAATACTGGCGTGTTGAACGATACAAGTTCTTACACAGTATTAATGCTCCTGTTATTACAGGTCATCACTTAGATGATTGTGTTGAAACATGGGTATGGTCAAGTATGCACGGAACAGGTAAAATTATTCCTTACGCATACAAAAATGTTATCCGTCCGTTCCGTTTAAATAAAAAACGAGAACTAGAACTTTGGGCAGACATTAACGGTGTTAACTATATTGAAGATGAAAGTAATCAAGATACAGACTATACTCGTAACTATATTAGACATAAAATGATGCCAAACGTACTTAAAGTAAATCCGGGTATCCACAAAACTGTAGCTAAAAAAGTAACTGATGATTATTCAGATACGCTAAATACTTACACACATTAAGATCCAAGGCAATACTAATCACAGTATTGCGTAAATGAATTACAACTTAGGAGATTACCATGAGTCACAAACTACTAGAATTTAGAGAATCGCTTACATCATCAGACTATGGATTAATTGTTGGCGACCAAGGCGAATTAAAAGGTATATGGATACCTGAAGGCAAGCAAGAGGACTGTATACCAGATAGCATTGTAAGTCTGTGTGTAGCAAAGTTTGGAATCGATCCAAACGGCAACGGACATAGTGCAGTTTTACAATAATGATTACAAAAGAACAAGTTAGTTTCTTGGTAGACATTGCCAAAGAATGTAATTTAGCAGATCCTATAGATTGGGGTCTGCTAAAAATTACTGAAGAAGAAGCATATCAGATGATGGCTTCGAGCGTTCTTGAACAGTTCGAGCATATGGAAACTGATCAACAACGAACAGTTATGTTAGCAACTATGACAAAGATGCTAGTTGAAAATTTTGTACTAAACTTAAAATTAAAAGGTGCAGAAAAACTCCTAAAAGATATAGATAATACTTGACAATTATCAAAAGATTTGTTATAATAAATTAAGTTAAAACAAACTTGAGGTAAAAATGAGCTATCTAAGCAAGACTGCAATGTTAACAAACACTCGCAATGATAAAGCAGTTGAGTGCGAAGTTGATCACGTTAAAGAAAAAGAATCATTAGACGCTTTCGTAGGCGGTAATAAAATACACATGAGATGGAACGGAAAAATCTTCGTGGGCAATGCTCTCGGTATGGAATTCACTACGCCCGGGCCGACTGAATATGATAAGCGATAATAGGAGAAAAAAATGAATAGTAAGTACGACGGACCATTTGTAAGTGCGTTCGAAACAGACCCAGAAGGTGTAATTAAACAAGAACTAATTACCTATCGAGTCAAAAACGGTTTCCTGCGCAAGGAAATAACATCACGTAAATTTAATTCAGATCAAACTGACTGGCACGATTCGCAATCAGTTGATCCAATCTTGGAGATCAAATAATGCCTTTAGTACCAATGGTAGTAGAACAAACTGGAGCAGGTGAACGTTCATACGATATCTACTCACGTTTAATGAAAGACAGAATCATTATGCTTAATGGTCCTGTAGAAGATAACATGGCTAACTTAATTGTAGCACAGATGTTGTTCTTAGAAAGTGAAGAACAGAACAAGGACATCAACTTGTACATCAATAGCCCAGGCGGCGCTGTAACAGCAGGATTAGCTATCTACGACACCATGCAGTACATCAAATGCGATGTGCGTACAATTGTAATGGGTCAAGCATGTAGTATGGGCTCGTTCCTAGCACAAGCAGGTACAGCAGGCAAGCGTGTAGTACTACCAGAGTCACGTACAATGATTCACAGAGTAAGCTCAGGCACACGTGGTACAAGCGGTAGTGTACACGTACAAGAGCTACAGTTTGAAGATGCACAACGTGCATTTGAAGAGTCTAAGAAAGTCAACAAGCGTCTTACAGAGCTTTACGTTAAGCACAACAGCGTAGGTAAGCAGTATGACGAACTGTTTGAAACAATGAAGTTTGATACATTCCTTACAGCTGACCAAGCTGTAGAGCATGGACTTGCTGACATGGTTGTGGAGAAACGATAATGGCAAGAAAACTTATTGCGCCTGAAGTAGAACCTAAAGATCCAAGCAAGAAACATTTTTATATTAGTCTAGTTAAAAGTGCTGTACGTATCGTAGGATGCGTAGCAGTACTAGCTGGCTTTGGTATCACATGGCTTGCATTAGCATTTTTAGCTGCCGAAGTACTAGGTATTGTGGAGGAACTATGAGCCAATGGCACGGCGGCAAAGGCAGCGGAAAACGTAAAGGAGCAAATGATGAAAAATACAGAAACGGCTACGACAGAATCTTTGGTCAGCGAAACAGTAGCGGCACTAAAGGGAATTCCGACACGGGAAGAACTGATGGAGACACTACGCAAGGAAGTAGCAGAAGTAACATTTCTAAAACTTAATGGCGACGAACGTAAGATGCCTTGTACACTTATTAAAAGCTTCTTACCTCCTGCTAAAAAAGACGATCCACTAACACAACGGAAAGTTCGAGAAGTATCGGACAAAGTATGTGCAGTGTGGGCAGTTGAAGCAAAAGGATTTCGTAGCTTCCGTTATGACCGTGTAACTAAAGTAGAAATTATCGCAAAAGAAGACTACAAAGTAAGATTAGGCGAATTTTGGGAAGATTTAGAGGTTGACACAGATAAGTAATTGTGTTATTATATACTTAGTAATATAATTTTATGGAAGGAAATGCAATGAATAAACTATTAGCAACTGTAGCAGTAATTAGTTCAATTGGTTTTACGTTGCCAGCTAATGCACAGACGGAATATGCAACAGTTACGCACGTTAAAGCAAACTATCAAAATATTAGTGTACCAAACACACGTCAAGAGTGTCGTACAGTAGAAACACCGATCTATGGAAGTGTACAAGGTAACGGCGCATCAGGCGGCGATGTACTAACCGGAATGATTATTGGTGGTCTATTAGGTAAAGGTGTCACTGGTAAAGATAAAGGAGCGGCAGCTGGTGCTGTATTTGGCGGCATTATTGCAGCAGATCAAGGACAGAAAAACGGACAAGCAATTGTTGGTTATCGTCAAGAAAACAGATGCAGTGACATTACATTCTATGAAACACAAGAACGTATCAAAAACTATACAATCCGATATGAATGGAATGGTGTTAGAAGCAGAAGCGTTACATATAATCAATATACTGTAGGCGACCGCATTCCAGTAACAGTATCAATCAACGCAAACTAAGGTGTTAAAATGAGTGATAAATTTAAAGGTATCAACTACAAGTTTACACAAGACTATCCAGGTTGGGAGAATAACTTTATCAATGCACTGTACAACAGTGTAGCAAATGATCAACCTAAGCATCCACCGTTATCAGAAGCACAGCGTATCGAGACAGAAAACGAAATAGCTTGGCTCGACTACATAGAAAGTGAGTTCATGGCAGACATGACTGAATATCCAGATGCAGAAAGGTTGTTGTCAAACATCTTAAAATAATACGGAGAGTTGGCCGAGTGGCTTAAGGCGGGGGATTACTAATCCCTTGAACGTTTATGGCGTTCCATGGGTTCGAATCCCATACTCTCTTCCAATTGCGGGTATCGTATAATGGTATTATTACAGATTTCCAATCTGAAGACAGGAGTTCGATTCTCCTTACCCGCTCCATAACAATAAGTAACATTGAAAGGTTACAATAATGAGTGCATATGTACAACAGGCAATACAAGTATCGGGCGTTAACAGGACAGAATTAATAGCAGTATGTGCTTTCTTAATTAGAACAAAGAGAGCAACTGGCCAACATGATGCAATCAAACAACTTGCATCTGGAAAATACAACGCTAAAGATTTAACAGAAGAAATGATACGTTCATTTCAACTCGAAGTTGAGGAAGAAGTTGTAGAAGAAGAATAAGTACTGTATGACAAAGAAATGTGCAGAATGTAAATTTGAATTGGACAGCAATGATTTTTGTCCAATTTGTAGAGTAAAAAGATAACGCCGCAATAGCTCAGTTGGTAGAGCAACTGATTTGTAATCAGTAGGTCCCGAGTTCGAATCTTGGTTGCGGCACCATATAATGCTCCGATGGTGGAATTGGTAGACACGCAGGTTTTAGGTACCTGTGCCGCAAGGCGTGAGAGTTCGAGTCTCTCTCGGAGCACCATAAACGTTCAAGGGGCTCTGGTATGAAGGCCAATAGAGAAGTTCAACTCTTTTCGGCTCCACCAGTTACCGGCAATGGGTTGTAGCATAACGGCAATGCACCGCTTTTTGGTAGCGTAGATTGTAGGTTCGAATCCTACCAACCCAGCCAAAATAAAAGGTTGACATGTTTTGTTAGATATGCTAGTATAGTGTATAAGCGAAACAATAGAGAGCAACTAATCAATGTACAAAGTTACGGCATACTTTAAAGACCGCAAGGTGTCACAAGAGTTTCATGACGTTAACGATGCAATAGAGTATCGTGATGATGTTGACGCTCACTATCCTACAAAGGTAATATTTAGAAAGGTAATATCAATGAGAGAATGGGTATATAATTGTTGGAATGTAGTAATGGATCACGAAGTAAATCCGTTAAGTGCAATTCCAGACTTCAGCACACGACATATGATTATGCAAGTACTTGCATGGATGTGGTGTATTGTGTTTGCTATCATCGTAGGTAGCATGTGGGCAGGCGTCATTAGTATGCTTCTACACGTATTACTACTAGCCGCAGTTGCAGTAACAGTAGCAACATTTGAAACAGCAAAACGCAATCCAAAAATGTTTGTACGTGATAATGTAATTAACTCTCGCGGTGTTGGTGGCGAACATGAGTGAACAAACAAACTATTGTACAACTAAAGGATTAGGCTGGGCTTTCTTGATTATCATTATTGGTATGGTTGGTATGCCTATACTTGGATCAGCAATTGCTTATCCAGACAACTGCAAACAATCAATTCTCATTCCGTGTTTAGGATTAGAAAAATAAACTAAATACTTTTACAATGTTTAATGCAGTAAAAGAAATTATATGGCATTTAACCTGCACTCAATGTAAGGGCTGGTTTACATTTGCTACTATGGAAGACAAGTATTGCATTGAACGAACAACTTTTCATTGTCCACACTGCGGGAAAAAAGGCAGAGCAGACACATTAACGGTTGACACAACAGAATAAAGAGTGTATTATAAATACATAATAACAAGGAATACTAACATGTCAAAGACTAACACAGTTTATATTACAAATTGGCCACCGAATAACCGGGGTATGTCTTGATGTGACTTTTTAACAAAAGTTATTTTAGAAGCCCCTAGCAGTTAAATCGGTTAGGGGCTTTTTTTATGACTACACTACGCCTTACTGCAATAAGGTGTTTTTGCAGAGACAGAGGCCTCGAAAGGGCTAAAGATAGTGTAGTTTTAAAAGAAGTTTTATGTGAGTGGTGTTAATGGTAGCACAGCGGTCTCCAAAACCGTTAGTCGGGGTTCGAATCCCTGCTCGCATGCCAACCTTTTAAATAAGTAAGTGTAAACAGTAAAGGTAACACATATGAACATTCCCTACGTACCCGAAGATTTGCTTGAAATTGGCGACTATGAAGTTGTTAGCAATGAAAACAATATATTAGTTGTTGACAATTGGTATAAAAACTTTGAAGAACTGCATCAAGTAGTAACTAATATTCCTGTACCAAGATGGAAGTGGAAAGAAGGTAGTCGTAACTTTGTAGATTATTATGATTGCCGTCCATCACTTAATATTAACTTTCCAGACAATAATAAGATTGGTTCTTTCTTTAATCATATTGGCGACTTAGTACAAAATCATCTTCAAGAACAGGAACCTTTTCAGTTCGTAGGTAATCTATTAGATTTTAATTTTTACAAAAATATTAAACAAGGTGTTCCTAACACAATGCAACATCATCCACATACAGATTTTAAATTTAATTGTGTAGTATACATGGACAAAGTTGCATCTGGCGGCACAGCATTGTATGAAAAAATTGATGGGCTTCCTAATAACGAAGATGAAAATTTACTCATAGATATTTCAAAATACGAAAAGACTATAATACCTGCTAAACCAAATAGATTAGTTATATTCCCCGGGCATATATTCCATGGAGGATATATTGAAGACCACGATAAGTATCTTGAAGATTGGAGAATTAACCAAGTCTTTTTCTTATCCCCGCCACAAAATAACACTTGACGTAAGCCTAGTTCGGTGCTATAATAGTTATATTAATTAGGCAAACACTAAGAGGCACAAGATGGCAAAAACATTCGTAATAAGTGATACTCACTTCAATCACGCCGGCATTCTTAGTTTTAAAGATTACATCGGTAAACCTGTAAGGGATTTTGACTCTATTGAGCAAATGAACGAAGCAATGATGGACAACTGGGTAAGTGTTGTTGGTCCAAAAGATACTGTTATCCACTGCGGTGACGTTCTTTTTGGTATGGACAAAGCTGACTGGATGGCTGCAAACTTTGCGAAGTTACCGGGTAAGAAAAGACTTGTTGTTGGTAACCACGACAACTTGAAAATCCTTGCTCCGTTCTTTAAAGACATGCAGATGTGGATTGATATGAGCGACAAAGGTTTGTTGTTTACACACACTCCACAACATGAAAGTACACTTGCTGAGAGTCATAGATTTGGTGATAAGCCGTTGTTAAACGTTCACGGACACATCCACACTAATCCTTCACCTGAAGGGCCTTTCAAGTGTGTTTGTGTTGAGCAAATCAACTTTACACCTTTAGACATCGAGGAGTTAGTATGATGGCTAGAAGTACTAGACGTCCACAAGCACCTAAAGTGCGGAACTTTGAAGCAAAGG
>Ga0228674_1001540_pt1 | contig 13632 bp, 12 predicted proteins | sample 1D_rmetaG_FD_189054 | JGI IMG/M metagenome (GOLD analysis project Ga0228674, IMG submission 189054) | Seawater microbial communities from Monterey Bay, California, United States - 1D_r | ecosystem: Environmental > Aquatic > Marine > Coastal | place: USA: California | collected 2016-09-26
CTTATAGCTGCTCCTAAACCAATGGCTGATCTTGTTGCATACTCTCCAACGGTACCTGCTCCTAAAACCATTACTTTAATAGGAGGTACTCCAGCTACTCCACCAAATAAAGTACCTCGACCACCTATAGTGTTACTCAATAATTCTGAAGCAATTAAAACAGAAGTTCTTCCTGCTATTTCAGACATAGCACGTACTACTGGAAAAATACCACTAGCATCCTTAATATAATCGTAAGCAATTGCTGTTACTTTCTTTTCAACCAGACGCTTTAAATACTCATCTGATTGTGTAGATATTTGAAGAGAAGAAATCAAAGTCTGACCTCTTTTCATGAATTCAATTTCTTCTATAGTTGGCGGAGCAACTTTCAGTATTAAATCAGCTTGATATACTTCTTGTGCATCATAAGCTATTTTAGCTCCAGCTTCAGAGTAATCTTTATCTACAAAATTTGATCTTTTACCAGCTCCTGTTTCTACAACAACTTCGTGTCCTACCGAAACTAAAACCTTAACCGCATTAGGAACCAAAGCAACTCTATTCTCTTGAAAAACACTTTCCTTCGGGATTCCGATATAAAGTTTTTGTCCTTTATTCGCTACTTCTAACATTGACTCTTGAGGCCGAAGAGCCTGATTAGACAACATCTTCAATAAATCATCGCTATAATTCATAATCCGGTATTTTCAATAAAGATAAGGCATTTTTGGAAGTCTAATATTCCTGACATTGAATGTTACGAACACTATCTTGTACATTAATTTTTATCACCACAAAATGCTCTGGCAAGAGACTTTCTATGCGTTCAGGCCATTCGATAAAACAATAGTTTCCGCTATCCAAGTAATCTATCATGCCTATACTTTCAGCTTCTGATTCGTCCTTCAATCTGTAGCAATCAAAATGATAAGCCAGTTTAGAATTGACTTCATATTCATTAACAATTCCGAATGTTGGACTCCCTCCAGGATTTGATACTCCTAGCTCTTCCAATAAGCGTTTGGTAAAAGTCGTTTTACCAGCCCCCATCTCTCCATGTAAAAGAAATACTTTATGCTCTTTAAAACGACTTAATACTTCGCTTGCTATAGACGTGTAATCTTCAAGTGACTTGGCAGTATAGTTCATTATTTAGGATCCAATACAATTAAAGGCACCATCATCTCCTCCATAGAAACACCACCATGTTGGAAAGTGTTCTTATAATGTTTAACGTAGTAATTGAAGTTATTTGGGTAAGCAAAGAAATCAGTGTTTCCTGCAAAAATATACTTCGATGATACATTTAACCTTGGTAAACCAATTTCATCAGGATTATTTATCTCAAACACTTCTTTTGCCTTGTACCTTAAGTTTCTTCCTTGCTTGTATCTTAGGTTAGTAGAGACTTCTTTTTCTCCTTGAACCTTCAGTGGCTTCTTTACTTGGACAGAACCATGGTCTGTGTTCATTACAATCTTACCTCCTTTTTTGGCAATTTTCTTCATCATTTCCCATAACGGTGAATGTTCAAACCAAGAAGCAGTAATATCTCTATACGCTGCAGAATCATCTGCTAACTCTCTAACAATTTTGAAATCGGTTCTTGCATGAGATAAAGCATCTACAAAGTTGTACACAACAACGTTTAGGTCATTTTCAAACAGATTATTCACAGAAGATTCTAACTTTTTACCTGAAGCTAGATTAGTCACTTTATGATAAGACATTAAAATGTCTTTTCGAGATCGTTTAATCAGTTCATTCAAGAAAAATTCCTCGTGAAGATTCTTTCCTTCCTCTTCATTTTCATCCACCCATTTGTCCTTATACTCTTTCTTTATATCTGCTGGTAATAAACCTGAAAAGATTGAATTTCGACAGAATTGAGTGGCGGTAGGTAGAATCGAAAACATAATATCCTCTTCTACTTTATATAATTCAGAAACCTTTTTCTCAATAACCTTCCACTGATCATATCTCAAACAATCCAAAAGAATATAGAATACTGGTCTACCCCTTTCCATTAAAGGAAAAACCCTTTCTTCCATTACATTGTGTGATAAAAGTGGCCCTTCATCTTCTTGAATCCAAGATTCGTAATTATTAGAAACGAATTTGAAAAATTCATTATTGGCTTCCGTTTTCTGCATTTGCAGTACTTCTTCCATTCCAGACCCCTCACTCTTGTCTATTGCCAATTCATGATAGGTGATCTCTTTATAGATATCCTTCCACTCCTCATCATCTAGATCTTGAGTAAGCTTCATGCCTATATCACGAAATTCACGCTGATAATCTGAAGACGTCTTGGCGCTTACCAACTTTTTCTCATCGATATTCTTTTTAACTGTAAGCAACAATTGATGAGGATGAACAGGCTTAATCAAGTAATCAGCAATCTTTTGTCCAATCGCCTCTTCCATAATAAACTCCTCTTCACTCTTAGTAATCATTACTACGGGAACATGAGGATGAGATTTCTTAATCGAAGCTAAAGCTTCAAGACCTGAAACACCAGGCATGTTCTCATCTAAGAAAACCAAATCAAAGTAATCGTCGGCAATTAAATCCAAAGCATCATCCCCACTATTTGTGCTTACCACTTCATATCCTTTCTCTTCTAGGAACAAAATATGAGGCTTGAGCATTTGGATCTCGTCATCCGCCCATAAAATCTTAACTTTACGCATATATGAATTTCTTAATCTTGAAAATAACAAAAGGGTGAATAAGAAAAAACTATTTAACGATCCGGTATATGGTTTTATTTCCATCCCTTTTGATATCGTTTTCGATTTAATTGAACATCCTTACTTTCAAAGGCTTTGGAGGATTAAACAATTGGGCTTAACTCACATGGTTTATCCTGGGGCTTATCACACCCGTTTTCACCATGCTTTAGGTACAATGTACTTAATGACTCAAGCTATAGACGTGTTGCGTTCAAAGGGTCATGACATCAGTGAAGAAGAAGCTAAAGGTGTTACTATTGCTATCCTTTTACACGATATCGGTCACGGACCTTTTAGTCATGCTTTAGAGAGTACAATTGTAAAAAGCATTCACCATGAAGAATTATCTATTCTTTTCATGGAGCGTTTAAATAAAGAGTTTGATGGGCAACTTACTACTGCTATCTCCATCTTTAAAAACGATTATCATAAAAAATTCTTACATCAGTTGGTTTCGAGTCAATTAGACATGGACCGATTAGATTATTTACGAAGAGATAGTTTTTTCACCGGAGTTAGTGAAGGAGTTGTTGGTACTGGTCGTATCATTAAAATGTTGACCGTACATAACGATCAATTGGTTATTGAAAAGAAAGGAATACATTCCATTGAAAAGTTTTTAATTGCCAGAACAATCATGTATTGGCAGGTTTATCTTCACAAAACCGTTTTGGCTGCTGAGTTTTTATTGGTTAGAATTCTTGAGAAAGCAAAGACACTTGATTCAAGTGCGCTATTTATGACTCCAGCTCTGAAAGGGTTTATAGACAATCAATACTCATTAGAAGACTTTAAAACCAATCCAGAGTTATTAGACAGCTTTGCTGAATTAGATGACACTGATATTTTGTCGGCGATTAAAGTATGGTCTAAGCATGAAAATGCATCACTGGCTCAACTTTGTCAAAGATTAATCAATAGAGAACTGTTTGGAGTTAAGATTCAAAATGAAGCTTTTTCAACTGAAGAAATTGAAGCATATAAAAACAACATTGATTCTTCCATTCCAGAAGAAGATCATAAATTCTTTCTTTTCTCAGAGCAGATAAATAACAGAATGTATAATCCTAACGGAACTAGTATCAACCTAATAGATAAAAATGGTAAAATAGAAGATATCGTAGAGGCATCCGAGCAGCTAAATTTGTCGTCTATTAACCAAGCAATACATAAGCATTTCATATGCTTTCCTAAAAAACGAGATTAAATGGAATTTTCAGCAGAACAAATTGCAACGTTATTAAATGGAACAGTTGAGGGTAATCCTGAAGCAACGGTTAATAATATTGCAAAGATTGAAGAAGGATCAGAGGGTAAACTTTCATTCTTAGCTAATCCAAAATATGAGTCTTACCTATATGATTGTAAGTCTAGTATTGTATTAGTAAACAAAGACTTAGAATTAAGTCAAGAAGTATCAACTACCTTGGTAAGAGTTGATGATGCTTATGGAGCATTTGCTGGTATATTAAGAGAATATCAAAAGCTTAGAGGACAGAAATTCGGAATTCATCCAACAGCAGTCATTGAAGATTCAGTAAGTCTTGGAGAAGACTTATACATTGGTGCTAACGCTTACATCGGTGAGAATACGGTTTTAGAAGACGGTGTTAAGATTTATGCAAACACTAGCATCAATGACAATGTTAAAATTGGTAAGAATACAGTAATCAATAGTGGCGTGAATATTTATCATGATACTGTGATTGGAAATAATTGTACTGTTCATAGTGGAGCTGTAATTGGAGCCGACGGATTTGGATTCGCTCCAAACGACAACAACGATTACGAGAAAGTACCACAGATTGGAAATGTGATTTTAGAAGATAACGTGGACGTTGGAGCTAACGCAACTATCGATAGAGCAACCATAGGATCTACCTATATCGAACAAGGAGTTAAAATTGACAATTTAGTTCAAATTGCGCATAACGTTAGAATAGGTAAAAACACAGTTGTTGCCGCTCAGTCAGGCATTGCTGGATCTACTAAAGTTGGTAAAGACTGTATGTTTGGCGGACAAGTAGGAATCTCAGGTCATTTAGAAATTGCCGACGGTGTTAAAGCTGCTGCTCAGTCAGGTATCCCATCTAGCATAAAGGAAGAAGGGAAAATTGTTCAAGGAACGCCTGCTTTCGACGTGATGGATTTTAGAAAGTCATACGTGTATTTTAGAAAGTTACCAAAAGTCCTTAGTGAGTTAAAAAAGTAGTACTTATCTCTAATAAAGATTAAAACAATTAGTTTTGTACGAAATCATTTTAGATGTCAGATAAACAAAAGACTATAAAATCAGCTGTATCCATTAAAGGGATTGGTCTACATACTGGAGAAGAAGTAACGCTTACTTTCAATCCAGCTCCTGTAAACCATGGTTTTAAATTTCAAAGAATTGATTTAGAAAACCAACCTATAATTGATGCATCTGTTAAAAACGTTACTGATCTATCTAGAGGAACTACGTTAGAGCAAAACGGCGGAAAAGTTTCTACTGTTGAGCACTCGCTAGCTGCTTTAACTGGATTAGAAGTAGATAACGTTTTAATCGAAATAAACGGTGGAGAGGTTCCTATTTTAGACGGTTCATCAAAACCATTTCTTGAGGTATTAGAGCAAGCAGGAATAGAAGAGCAAGAAGCTGACCGTGATTACTATGTGGTTAGAAAACCTATCAAATACGTTGATAAAGAAAGAGGTGTAGAATTAATGATTGTACCTGATGAAGGATACAGTATTTCTGCAATGATTGATTACAATTCAGAGGTATTAGGTTCTCAGCATGCTGCTATGAGCAGTTTAAGTGAGTTTAAAAGCGAAATATCTAGTTGTAGAACTTTCGTTTTCTTACACGAGCTAGAAATGCTTTTAAGTCATAACCTTATTAAAGGTGGAGACTTAAGTAATGCGATTGTAATCGTAGATAAAAAAGTAGAAAAAGATGAACTAGACCGATTAGCAAAGCTTTTTAACAAGCCAAGCGTTGAAGTAAAATCGGAAGGAATTCTAAATAATATTGATCTGCATTTTGCCAATGAACCTGCAAGACACAAGTTACTTGATGTTGTAGGAGATTTAGCATTAGTAGGAAAAAAGATAAAAGGAAAGGTTATTGCAAAAAGACCTGGACACGCAGCAAACGTTGAATTAGGAAAATTAATACTAGAAACTATGAGCAAAGAATCGAAAGAAGTTTATTTTGATTTGACAGCCGAGCCACTTTACGACACTGTTCAAATCATGGGCTTATTACCTCACCGTCCTCCATTCTTATTGGTTGACAAAATCATGGAGTGTGAAAACGACAGGGTTATCGGTGTGAAAAACGTAACAATGAATGAACCTTTCTTTGAAGGTCATTTCCCAAAGGAGCCTGTAATGCCAGGTGTATTACAGATTGAAGCAATGGCTCAAACTGGTGGTATTTTAGTATTAAGTCAAGTTGAAGATCCTGAGAACTACATCACTTATTTCATGAAAATTGACAAAGTGAAATTCAAAAGAAAAGTGGTTCCTGGTGATACTTTAGTTTTTGATTTAAGTTTACTTTCTCCAGTTAGAAGAGGGATCTGTCACATGGGTGGAAAAGCTTATGTTAACGGAAAAGTTGTAATGGAAGCTGAGATGATGGCTCAGATTACTAAAATGAAGTAGTATGAATCAACCTTTAGCATACGTACATCCTCAAGCCAAGCTAGCAAAAAACGTAGTTATCGAGCCGTTTGTAACGATCGATAAAAATGTTACCATTGGTGAAGGTACTTGGATCGGTAGTAATGTAACTATCATGGAGGGTGCTAGAATTGGAAAGAACTGTAGGATTTTTCCTGGAGCAGTTATTTCTGCTATACCACAAGATTTAAAGTTTGACGGAGAAGACACAACTGTTGAGATTGGTAACAATGTTACCATTAGAGAGTGTGTTACTATTAACCGTGGAACAAAAGATAAAATGACAACCAAAATTGGTAACAATGTGCTTTTAATGGCATATGTTCACGTTGCTCATGATTGTCAGATTGGAAACAATTGCATCCTTGCGAATGCAGTAAACTTAGCAGGACACATTACTATTGATGATTTCGCAATCGTTGGTGGAATGTGTGCCGTTCACCAGTTTGTTAAAATTGGTAAACATGCCATGATTTCTGGGGGATCTTTAGTTCGTAAAGATGTACCTCCTTTCACCAAAGCAGCAAGAGAGCCACTTTCTTACGTGGGTATCAATTCTGTTGGAATGAGAAGACGTGGATTTACAAGCGAGCAAATCAATCAAGTTCAAGAATTATATAGATGTCTTTATTTAAAAGGACACAATAACTCTGCTGCATTATCTATCATGGAAGCTGAGTTTTCAGCAACTGCAGAAAGAGACGAAGTAATCTCCTTCATCAATAACTCAAGTAGAGGTGTTATGAAAGGATATTTCCAGAGCTAAATGATAATAACATTAAACGATACGGGAAAAAAGTTTGAACGAGAGTGGATTTTTAAATCACTCTCGTTTACTTTAAAAGCGGGTGATCGTATAGTTGTTAAAGGAGGAAATGGTTCTGGAAAAAGTACCATCCTTCAAATCTTACTTGGTAAATCAATACCTACCAAAGGAAGCATTGAATACAAGTTAAACGATACGGTAATTGAACCTCAAAAAGTTTTCTATCAAACCTGTATCGCTTCTCCTTTCTTAGAATTAATAGAAGAATTCAACTTAGAAGAAACTATTGATACTCACTTCGGATTAAGGAAGCTACATCCAGAAATTACAAAAGAAGAGATTCCAAGTTTGCTTTATTTGGAAAAAGATCAAGCCAAACCACTAGAGCTTTTCTCGTCAGGAATGAAACAAAGAGTTAAACTGGCCTTAGCTATTTTAACTGATGCTCCTATCCTACTTTTGGATGAACCATGCAGTAATTTGGATCAAAAAGGAATCGATTGGTATCACAGTATGATTGATAGATTTGGTAAAGACCGAATTATTGTAGTTGCATCAAATGAAAAGAAAGAAGAATATCCTTTCTGCAACCAAGAATTAAACATTGAAGATTTTAAATAATAAGTATTTTTATACTTACTAAAGAATAAATTATGGCAGATACTTCTGATATCAAAAATGGACTTTGTTTTGAGCTAAAAAGTCAACTTTACAAAGTGGTTGAATTCTTACATGTTAAACCTGGAAAAGGTGCTGCATTTGTTAGAACGAAAATCAAAAACTTGAATAACGGAAAAACAATTGATCATACTTTTAACGCTGGTACTAAAATCAACGTTGTAAGAATTGAAAATAGAGATTACCAGTTTTTATACAAAGATGACATGGGGTATAACTTCATGAATACTGCTGATTACGAGCAAGTATCAATCATGGAAGAGTTAATCAACGCCCCTAAGTTTTTAAAAGAAGGTGAAATTTGTGATGTAATGTTTCATGCTGAAAATGAAACACCATTATCAGTAGATCTTCCTCAGTTTGTTCAAGTGGAGATAACTTATACTGAACCAGGTTTAAAAGGTGATACTGCTACAAATGCAACTAAGCCTGCAACAATTGAAACTGGTGCGGAAGTTAGAGTTCCATTATTCATTAATGAAGGAGATTCTATCAAGCTTGACACCGCGAAAGGTGCATACGTTGAAAGAATTAAAAAGTAATGAAGTTTCAACAAACTTTAACACTTGAAGATATAGCGTCACAACTGAACCGAAAGTTCATTGGTGAAGCTTCTTTTTTGGTAGAAGGAATCAATGAGATTCATCGTGTAGAAAAAGGAGATATCTGCTTTGTGGATCATCTTAAATACTACGATAAGTGTTTGAACTCAGATGCTTCTATTATCATCATTGATAAAGAAGTGGAATGTCCTGAAGGAAAAGGGCTTATTATTTCTCCTGAACCAGCTTTTGACTTCAATAGAATCAATATTCTGTATAACCCTTTTATAGCTTCCAAACATAGCATTGCAGAATCTGTAAAAATTGGAGAAGATACGATCATTCAACCGAATGTCTTTATTGGTCATAATGTTACTATTGGAGATAATTGTATCATACATGCTGGAGCTTCCATCATGAATGACACAGTAATTGGTAACAATGTAATTATCGGAATGAATTCAGCTATTGGTTCGGACGCTTTCTATTTCAAGAAAACGGATAAATACAACAAGCTTCATACTGCTGGAAAGGTTATCCTTGAAGACTTTGTGGAAATTGGAGCCATGTCTACTATTGATAGAGGACTAACCGCTGAAACCATTATTGGTGAAGGATCTAAACTCGACAATCAAGTTCACATTGGTCATGACACTGTAGTTGGTAAAAACTGTCTTTTCGCTGCAGGAACTGCTGTTGCAGGTTGCTGCGTTGTTGAGGATGATGTTATGATGTGGGGTCAAGTTGGTGTTTCGTCATCAATTACAATTGGAAAAGGAGCTAATCTATTAGCTCAATCGGGTGTTACTAAGGATTTAGCTGGAGGAAAAGCCTATTTTGGTACTCCTGCTGCTGATACGAAAGAATACTATCGCCAGATGGCGTTTCAAAAAAGACAGTATAAAGAGTCTTTAAAATAATCTCGAATGGAATCATTAAGTGTATTTGATATTTTCAAAATTGGCGTAGGTCCGTCTAGCTCTCATACTATGGGACCTTGGCTTGCGGCACTTAAGTTTATTGAATCCATTGACTCTAACTTTGATAAAATTGAAGTACATTTATTCGGATCCTTATCTAAAACGGGTAAAGGACACGGAACGGACTTAGCAGTGATGCTAGGTTTAGAAGGATATCATCCTAAAACAATTGACACCGCATTAATTAATACGCGTGTTGATGAAATTATTACAAGTAAAGTTATTCGAATCAAAGATCAAGAAATTGAATTTGACAAAGAGAGTAATATCATCTTTCATAATACGCGACTAGACTTTCACCCAAATGGAATGCAGTTTAAAGCATTTTATAAGGACACCGAAATAGCAAATCAAACCTACTTCTCGATTGGTGGAGGTTTTATTTGTCAGGAAAATAAAATTCGAGAAAAATTAGATAAAGAATCTTGTCCTTTTCAAATCAACTCTGAAAAAGACTTATTAACCCATATTGACGGAACAGGCTATTCAATCGCTGAGCTTGTTTATCAAAACGAGTTAACCTGGAAGTCAAAAGACGAAATAACTAACGAGATATCGTCTCTTTGGTCTACTATGTTGGAATGTATGTTCATAGGATGTCACACTGATGGTCATTTACCAGGAGGTTTAAACGTTAGAAGAAGAGCTGCAGAATTAAACAAAGAGTTAATTGCTGATCTTAAATACGACAATGCTGACGAATGGCTAAAAGTAGTTCGTTACGGTAAGCATAGTTTTCAAAGAGTCACCAAATGGGTCTCTTGTTTTGCTTTAGCCATTAACGAGCAAAATGCAAGCTTTGGAAGAGTAGTAACTGCTCCTACCAATGGTGCTGCAGGAGTTATTCCGGCTGTATTAGCTTATATGTTATGCTTTACAGATCATCAATCTGAAGAAGATATAAAAGACTTCATTTTAGTCGCTGGAGAAATAGGATCTCTTTTCAAAAAAGGATCTACCATTTCTGCTGCTCTAGGTGGATGTCAAGCTGAAATTGGGGTTTCATCTTCAATGGCCGCTGCAGCTTTAACTCATTGCCAAGGAGGTACACACAAACAAGTTCTTCAAGCAGCTGAAATTGCTATGGAACATCACTTAGGTTTAACCTGTGATCCTATTGGCGGACTTGTTCAAATCCCATGTATCGAAAGAAATACCATGGGCGCAATGAAAGCGATTACGGCTTCTGAAATGGCTTTATCCTCTAATCCAGAGGAAGCTAAAGTAACTTTAGACGGTGTAATCAAAACCATGAAGGAAACCGCTGCCGACATGAATGAGAAATACAAAGAAACTTCAGAAGGAGGTTTAGCTATTTCTGTTATTGTACCGGAGTGCTAAACATAGGGGACGCAACCCTATTTAGGGTTGCGTCCCCTATGTTTATCCTGCCATTTTTACTTGAGACACTTCTCTTATTGGATAAAACGGATTACAAACATTGAATTCAATAGTTACTTCCAATCCAGGAATTAGATAGTCAACGTAAGGAATCACATTCTCTTCTTTCCAAACAAATCGCTTATAACTGGTTCCATCCTCTACCTCAACATGGTATACTCCTCCTCTATTTTCTACTGAAGTGATTTGACATTTTACGTTCAAGCGCTTATCCGGATATTCCCACCAATGATAAACGTACTCTGATAACTTTAACTGTATGCTCTTTTCCATATTCCCTTACGATTTGAAAACAAGTTAAAAGAGAAGAACGTAAAGAATTTACGGTGATAAATTATTCCGGAAATACTATTCTATTTTGAAATAAGCTTTGCTCTAATTTCTACAAGTAAAACTACCCCAACGGTAAGATACTCTAGTAATACCAAATACAAGTTCTCCTTGTAAACGTCACTTAAATAAGTAGCATAAGTCAATAAAATCAAAAGACTCCATAATACCATGGATCTAAAATTATTAAGTAATCCGAGTAACAAGGCTAAAGAAACATACCACGGATGAACAGTTGTACTAAACAATAGAAAAACCAGAAAGATGACCATACTACGCCATACAAAATCCTTCATCTCCACTCCCCTTTTCTTCCAAGACACAATCAGTATGGTCAACACAGACAAAAAAGAAAGTATGGGTCCAACCGTTTTTATAACATCATAAGCTAAAACACTAAATCCTACTTCTCTTATCAGGTAAAACAGACTTGCATTGAACTCAAAACTCTGGAAGTATAAAGTAAAACTGGATTGCATGTTTTGAATCAATTCCAAATTAATGAAGGGTAGAAAACTCATCATCAGTAAGAATCCAAAAACCAGAATGAATTTCAGAAACTGTTTAAAGGGTATAAAAGAGAGTAGCAATGGAATAAACATTAAGGTGTGTAGTTTTCCATTCACAGATATAAAAAAAGCCAAAGCGGCTATTAAATATTGCTTTCTAAACAAGAAGATTACCATCCAAACAAAGCCAGCTAACATGATGCTTTCCATATGAACGTTAACGAATAACTCCATGATAATCATAGGATTCAAAAAGTAGTAAACCACCAAAGAGGTATCTAGCTTTAAACTTTGCAACAATTTAACAAGTCCTTTAAACAATAGAATTTCAGAGACTAAAAGAAATATCCTGATTACTATCACTCCTCCTAGCACATTCGATCCAGATATTAAATTGGCCAAGTAAAAGATCAATTGATTTAAAGGAGGATACACGCTGAAATACGCTTTTGAGTTCATCCCGTTATAGAGTTCTTTCAGATAGCTTGAATGGACAAACTTATCGATATATACTTCTGGTTGACACTCGAATGGACTCACCCCGTTCATTGTCATTGAACCATCCCATAAAAAGCGAAAATAATCATCGGACAACATCGGTATTTCAAACATACACAGCAATCGACAAATAAGTCCGATCCAGAAAACTTCTTTAAGACTAAAGCTTAGTCTTTTCATCATTTCCATGACAACAAAGGCAATAGTGAATAGTAAGATTAGAAGGGTAAATTGCTCTCTCGGAACAAAGTAGGTCAAGCCAAAAAGCAAGCCAATAAATGAAATGAATAACAGCTTTTTCATTAGGCCAATTTTCTGTAATCTCTGATAGAATGATAACTTACGAAGGAGAATCCTACTACTAGCATAATGTGATATATTAACAATCCGAAATCATTTATCCAAAACGCTAAAGCTATCCCCACCAAGGCATACATGGCCATTGCAATTTCCAAAATAGCTAATGGGTTTAATTGCTTTTTCACATAAACGTTATTATTCCACTTGTCTCCTTTTCGATTTACATTAAACTTTGGGGTCCTAACAAAAGGAGTCTTTTTCCCCATATAAGCCTCAATCACAGCGATTGAATTATGAAGACTTAAGCCCATTGACACACATAAAAAAAGAGGAAAATGAAGAAGAAAGTCTGCAATACTTTTTCCGGTAGATTTATTGATGGTTAAACGGGATACAAAATAATAGACAGCCAAAAACAAAGAACTCAACAGCAATATACTCGCCGCATTAAACACCCAAGCATATTCAGGATAAGAACTTTTGATAAGAAGAACAGGAACACTTAACAAGGCTGTTACAATAATGCAGATAAACAAAAAAGAATTCATTAGGTGGAAGAAACCATGAAATTTACTTCCAAGGTTTACATTATCACTTTTAAAAATCAATTTCAAGTTTTTTACAGAACACTCCGCAGCACCTTTTGTCCATCTATATTGTTGCGATTTTAACGCACTCATAGCGGCAGGCAATTCTGCAGGAGATTCAAATTCTTCTAAGTATTTGAACTTCCATCCTTTTTCTTGAGCTCGATAACTCAAATCTAAATCTTCAGTTAAAGTATCTGCTTGCCAACCACCAGCATCATTGATGCAGTCCAGTCTCCACACTCCAGCAGTTCCATTAAAATTGATAAAGTGTTTCCCGAAAGATCTACCCGATTGCTCTATCGTAAAATGAGCATCTAAACCAAAAGCTTGAAGTTTTGTCAATAAAGAGTAATCCTTGTTTATATGTCCCCACCTAGTCTGAACCACTCCTATCTTTTCATCCTTAAAAAAAGGAATTGTCTTTTTTAAAAAATCAGGAGGCGGAATAAAATCAGCATCGAATATGGCTATGAATTCACCTTTCGCAATTTCATTCCCGTATTTCAGCGCTCCGGCTTTGTACCCTATTCTTTCTGGTCTTCGAACATGCTGAATATCGATTCCTTCAAGTGTCTTTTCTTTTACTTTGGCAGCAATAATATTTACTGTTTCATCTGTAGAATCATCTAAAACTTGAAATTCTAATGCATCT
>Ga0228674_1001542_pt1 | contig 13619 bp, 11 predicted proteins | sample 1D_rmetaG_FD_189054 | JGI IMG/M metagenome (GOLD analysis project Ga0228674, IMG submission 189054) | Seawater microbial communities from Monterey Bay, California, United States - 1D_r | ecosystem: Environmental > Aquatic > Marine > Coastal | place: USA: California | collected 2016-09-26
GAATTGCATTTATTCACGCCTCGTTCAATAACACGATCATAACGATCGCCGACCGCCAAGGTAATGCGCTTAGCTGGGCAACTGCCGGTGGATCTGGATTCCGTGGTTCGAGGAAGAGCACGCCTTTCGCTGCTCAGGTCGCTGCAGAGCGAGCTGGTAAAGCTGCGATAGAGTTATATGGCCTCAAGAGCCTAGACGTGAAGGTCAACGGACCTGGCCCTGGACGAGAGTCTGCGGTTCGCGCGCTAAACAACTGTGGTTTGAAGGTTGGAAACATCACTGATGTTACTCCGATTCCACACAATGGATGCAGGCCGCCTAAAAAGCGTCGAGTGTAATACGAACACAATCAGAAGCTCTTCTGAAACAAAGAGCACAGGAGACCGAATATGGCCCGTTATTTAGGCCCGAAGTTAAAGCTTTCACGTCGCGAAGGAACAGATTTGTTCCTCAAGAGTGGCGTTCGTCCTTTAGATAGCAAGTGTAAAGCGGAGACCATCCCTGGTCAGCACGGCGCGCGTCGCGGTCGTCTGTCAGACTACGGTGTTCAGCTGCGCGAGAAGCAGAAAGTACGTCGTACTTACGGCGTTCTTGAGAAGCAGTTCCGTGGCTATTACAAGGAAGCCGCTCGTCTCAAAGGCGCAACTGGTGAAAACCTCCTGCAATTGCTCGAGTGCCGACTAGATAACGTCGTTTATCGCATGGGCTTCGGCTGCACGCGTGCGGAATCGCGTCAACTGGTTGCTCACAAATCGATCACTGTTAATGGCGTTGTTGTAAACATCGCTTCTTATCAGGTGAGCGAGGGTGACACTGTAGCAATCCGTGCGAAGGCTAAAGCGCAGCTGCGTATTAAGTCGGCATTGGATCTCGCTGCGCAGCGCACAGCAATCGATTGGGTCAGCGTCGACACGTCAAAGCTCGAGGGTACATTCTCTCGCAAGCCAGAGCGCGAAGACCTCTCTGCAGAGATCAACGAGTCTCTAATCGTCGAGCTTTACTCGAAGTAGTGAGCTAATCACACAGAAGGTGGATGACATGCAAATTTCTCTTTCAGATTTTTTGACGCCACAGCATATTCAGATCGATGAAGTGGACAAGTGCCGCTCAAAGGTTGTCCTGGAGCCGCTAGAGCGCGGATTCGGCCATACCCTTGGCAATGCGCTTCGCCGCATTCTGCTTTCTTCTATGCCAGGTAGTGCGGTTGAAGAAGTTGAGATCGATGGCGTAGTACACGAATACAGCACAATCGAGGGCGTCCGCGAAGACGTTATCGAAATTCTTCTTAACCTCAAGGGCATTGCAGTAGTGCTCAACGAGAAAGACGAAGTCGTTGTTACAATCAACAAAAAGGGCACGGGTATTGTTACCGCGGGCGACATCGTTTCAGATGGCAGCGTCGAGATTATCAATCCTGACCATGTGATTGCGAACCTCAATAAAAATGGCGAGCTAAACATGCGCCTCACGATCCGTAAGGGCCGTGGTTATTCGCCTGCAGACAGTCGCAGCAGCGAAGACGATGAGACGCGAGCGGTTGGCAAGCTTCTGCTAGATGCCTCTTACAGCCCGGTACTACGAGTGTCTTACTCAGTAGAAGCTGCGCGTGTTGAGCAGCGTACTGACTTAGATAAGCTCGTGATAGATCTAGAGACCAACGGCACAATCGATCCTGAAGAGGCGATCCGTCGTGCGGCTACAATACTGCAGCATCAGCTTGCCGTGTTCGTCGACCTGCATAGCGAAATCGTCCCTGAAGCGACGAAGGCCGAAGACGAGATCGATCCTATCCTGCTTCGTCCTGTCGATGATCTTGAGCTGACCGTTCGCTCTGCGAATTGCCTCAAGGCCGAAGATATCTACTACATCGGTGATCTGATTCAGCGCACCGAAGTAGAGCTGCTGAAGACTCCTAATCTCGGTAAGAAGTCGCTCACAGAAATCAAAGATGTGTTGGCTACTCGTGGACTCTCATTGGGTTTACGTCTAGAAAACTGGCCTCCATCGAGCCTCAAGTCCGACGATCGCGCTGCTTAAGCAGTCCGTCTGAATAAGTATATATAAGGTAATGAGTTATGCGTCATAGACAAAGCGGTCGCCAGCTAAATCGTAACAGTTCGCACCGTCAAGCCATGTTCCGTAATATGGCAATCTCACTCGTCGAGCACGAGCTGATTAAGACAACGTTGATTAAAGCGAAGGAATTGCGATCGGTCGCAGAGCCTTTGATCACGCTAGCCAAGGAAGATAGCGTAGCGAACCGTCGCTTAGCCTTCAACCGCACACGCGACAAAGCGACAGTGGGAAAATTGTTCACTGAGCTGGGTCCACGCTACAAAGAGCGTCCGGGTGGTTACATCCGCATTCTTAAATGTGGTCTGCGTGCTGGAGATAAAGCGCCGATGGCTTATGTTGAGTTAGTTGGCCGTCCAGCTGGCGTCGACGCGGCTGAGAGCAAAGACGACTAAACGCTCTTTTGTAGAGTTTAGTGGTAAGCAAAAGAGCCGAGTTTTCACTCGGCTTTTTTGTATCTGGCGTATCAGCCCCTCATCAATCATTGAATCATGTTGCGCATTAGTTATAAGCTCAACTGCTCCACCGATTATTAAACGTATCGTCCTATCCGCACGAGGCTCCCATGATCAATTCTTTTCATCCTCCCGTAAGAACACTCATGGGCCCTGGACCCTCCGACGTCAATCCGCGCATTTTGGAGGCTCTATCTCGACCGACTATAGGCCATCTCGACCCCGCTTTTATTCAAATGATGGACGAGGTTAAAGCGCTGCTGCAATACGCTTTTCAGACAGAAAATGAGCTTACTTTGCCGGTTTCTGCACCCGGATCGGCGGGTATGGAAACCGCGTTCGCCAATTTGTTAGAGCGCGGTGATAAAGCAATAGTCTGTCAGAACGGCGTGTTTGGCGGACGCATGAAGGAGAACGTAGAACGCTGCGGTGCGATAGCTGTGATGGTTCAAGACGACTGGGGCTGTGCTGTCGATCTAAATAAGGTCGAAGACGCATTAAAAGCTAATCCCGATGCGAAACTGCTGGCTTTTGTTCATGCAGAAACATCAACAGGCGTTAGATCCGATGCGAAGGCACTGTGCGCACTCGCACGTCAGTATGATTGCCTCGCGGTAGTCGATGCGGTGACCTCCCTTGCGGGTATCGAACTCAAGGTAGACGAGTGGGGAATAGATGCTATTTACTCGGGGACTCAGAAGTGTCTTTCGTGTGTGCCGGGTTTGTCTCCCGTGTCGTTTTCCGAGCGCGCTGCGAAGGTTATTCGGGAACGCAAGACACCCGTGCAAAGTTGGTTTCTCGATCTTAATCTCGTGATGGGCTATTGGGGCGGGAGTAACAAGCGCGCTTACCATCATACTGCCCCAGTAAATTCGCTTTATGCGCTGCACGAGTCTTTGGTGATCGTGCAGGAGGAAGGTTTAGAGCAGTCATGGCAACGGCACGACAGAAACCACCGTGCTCTCGTTGCGGGGATCGAAGCGCTAGGCTTAAGCTTTGTGGTAGATGCAGAGAATCGGCTACCGCAATTAAACCTCGTAAGATTTCCGGAAGCTGTCGACGACGCAGCTGTACGCAATACGTTGCTCAACGACTATAGCCTGGAGATCGGGTCTGGACTTGGCGCTCTTGCGGGCAAGGTTTGGCGTATCGGACTCATGGGTTTCGCCAGTAGTCAGGCGAATGTTTATCTGTGCCTCTCGGCGCTAGGTAACATCTTACGCCAGCAAGGCCTTGACGTTGACCCGGCTGCCGCCGTGCTTGCCGCGAAGCAGACTTACTAGCCCTGACCCTTCTCTTAGTGCGCGAAAGTGGCTTTGCCGCGCGAGGATTACTCTGTGAATGACAAGCTCGAATTGCGCGACTGGATAAGCCTGCTCGCGCTCTCCGCTATTTGGGGTGCCTCGTTTTTCTTTCTGCGTCTTGCCGCCCCTGTTTTTGGCCCCGTGCCGCTGATAGCTGCGCGTGTTTTTTTTGGACTTTGCTTGCTACTCCCGGTGTTTCTCTACCGAGGCCTTTTCTCTCAGTTGCTCGCTCACTGGCGCATAATTTATGTGGTGAGCCTTACCAATATGAGCCTACCTTTTTGCCTCTTAGCCTACGCTTCGCTCGAACTGAATGCGGGCATCACGTCGATATTGAATGCTACGGTTCCTTTTTTCGCTGCACTCATTGCGTTTAGTTTCTGGAAAGTAAGGCTTACACACGTCGCGCTTATTGGCATGGCGATTGGCTTTGGGGGCGTTGTGCTTATTGTGTTCGACCCTGAGGCAATCGAGTTCGGTGCTCGGGCGCTTTTATCGATCGGAGCCGGCCTGTGCGCCTCACTACTCTATGGTACGGCGAGCAATTTGGCTCAGCATCGCCTACAGGGAGTGAGTGGGCTCACAGTGACCGTGGGAAGCCTTGCTTTCGCCACGTTGACGCTCGCACCGCTGGCATGGTGGCAATGGCCAGAGGCCGCGCCCAGCACGTCGATGTGGCTGAGTGTCTTTGCGCTCGGTTCGCTCTGCACAGGCGTTGCTTACCTAATATTCTATAAGCTCATCGCCCGTATCGGCGCTGCACGCGCGTTGAACACGACGTTTCTCGTTCCTGCATTTAGCCTACTCTGGTCGAGTGTTTTTCTTGGTGAGCCGATCACTTTCTATATGCTTGGCGGCTGCGCGCTAATTCTTTTTGGTGTGGCGCTGACCACAGGAAAGCTCCGCGCTTTTTGGGTCAGGGCGTCTCAGGCTTAGCACCGCGCGCTTGCCATAGGCCGATTGCCAACATCGGCCAGATCCCCAGATGGATCATCACGTCTGCGGTGTTGAATACATAGTGCCAGTAGGGAATACCCTGAACGTCGATGAAGTCGATGACGCTGCCGTAAATTAGTCGGTCCAACACATTGCTCGCGCCGCCACCAACAATCAGTCCGAAACAGAGATATTCGGCGCGGGTGAGCGCCTCGCCAAACCTTAGGTAAGCGGCAACCCCACCTAGAAGAACTGCGCTGAACAAGCCGAAAACCCAGCCTTGTCCCTGCAGCAATCCAAACACGCCGCCGTGATTGCGCACGTGGGTAAAAAAGAGAAAGGGGTTTATCTCTATGCTGCTATGCAGAGGAATTGTCTCATTGACCCAATAGCCAATAGCTTGGGAAAGCGCTAAGACTGACAGCGCGACAACCGCGAAGAGGCCGAACTGGCGTGTATTTTTGTGCGGATGTTGATTCATAATCGGCGATAGTTGTCTGTAGTAAGCGTGTTTAGCCGCTTGGGATAGAGTGCTAGGGCGTGTCCATCAGCGCAAAAAAAGCACGCAAGCGATTGGCATTAGCACCCACATCACCGACCCCGACACGCGAGGTAGAGCGTGCGTTCACGACCACGTTATTGCTCTGCGTGCCGAATGTAATCACGATGTCATCCTTAAATCGAAACCATAAAGTGGTGTCTGTCGCCTCGATGCGGCGGCTGTCGAAGTCTGCAGAGACAATCTCCCAACCTAAAGTTTCCACTGCGTTTAGCGCGCGTCGATAGACATCGGCATGGCGCTCGTCGTACACCCGAGGAATCAGATCCGGATAGGCCTCTTTGGTGAGCGCTGCCAGTTCTTCGGCGGTAACATTCTCAGCGCCGCCATAGAGTACGCTATTCGATTCGGTCCCACGCAGAGGCAGAATGTCGACAAACTGCGGGGGATAGTCGGTATTGGTGGTGATGTCATGAATCATGGGGTAATTCACTCCCTCAGGAGGCCTGAAGCTCTCGGGGACAGCGTAGCCTAGTGCCGCAATTGCTGTGCCAATGCCTGCGTAGACGATGAGTCTTCCTCTATCTTGATGTGCCATCAACAGGGCAAACAACGCTGTGGCTATGCCAAGCGCGAGGCAGCTCCAAAAGAGATAGGGGGCTGCAGTATTCGCCATGCGCAAAATACCAAGGCCGGTACGAAAATCCCATGCCCCCACCCATATACCCACTGCAGAGGAGAGGGTGAAAAGTCCAAGGCTTACGCCCGCAAACAGAACGAGAAGAGCGGTTAAACGCAGTGGAATATCGAGCTTATTCGGCAGAGATGATTGTGCTATTGGGCTCATACATGGCCTCCTGTAAACGATGTGTTTAGCGAACAGGCTCGTCTGCGTATTGAACTATCTTAGCGCTACCGTCGGCCGCGATCTTTACGATGCTATGGCAGCAGTTATGCATTGTTGGAGGCTCCCAAAAGCGATCTAGCGGTCGACCCTCGACATGACAAAGATAGGACTTTATGAGCGCGCCATGGCTAACAAGTGCGACTCGTTCGCCCGCGTGCGCGGCGGCTATCTCTGCCACTGCGGCGACTGCCCTTCGCTGTAAGTCATGAAAACTCTCGGCGCCTTGCACAGCGAATAAATGCGGTTGTTCCCAAAAATGTTTGTAAGAGTCGGGCTCGCGTTCAGCCATGTCGGCGTAGAGATTTCCTTCCCAAGGACCGAGATAAATCTCGCGCAGCTCATCACGGAAACGAACGTCTGATGCAGCGGGAAAGGCGTGTTCGGTTGTTTGCCGCGTACGCACGCTACTGCTGCTGTAATGTGCAGCATAGTCGATTTCACGCAGGCGCTCGCCCAAGGCTCGCGCCTGACTAACGCCGAGTTCAGTTAGAATCGAATCGCTTTGGCCCTGTATCCGTTTTTCTTCGTTCCAGTTGGTTTGGCCGTGGCGGATGAGATGGAGCTGCATGCGTTGATTCCTAATGTAATGATGCGCTGGTGCGCGTTAACCGCGCGCTGAGAATGAGTGCTAGCAGTGCGCGAAGCACGCTTTAGTCACAGGGCTGCTGAGTCTACCCCGACTACCTCGTGCGATCTACCGCCTCGAGCCAGCCTGTGTAGTGACGCACGCGCCAGTCTTCGGACTGCACCTGCTGCCATGACGAGTCGAGCTGCCAGCGCGCGGCAAGTGCATCGAGCGATTCCACAAGCCCCAGCTGCAAGCACGCCATATAGGCGGCACCCAGTGCGGTGGTTTCAACGAGGGTTGGTCGCTGAACAGTGCAGCCGAGAACGTCGGCGAGCTTCTGCATAACCCAATCATTATTTGCCATCCCACCGTCGACGCGTAAATTCTCGAGTGTGGCACCGTCGCCGCGAATGGCTTCAACGAGATCACGGGTTTGGTAGCACACCGACAGCAATCCCGCAGTCACCACCTCTTTTATGCCGGTGTCGCGGGTAAGCCCATAGAGTGCGCCGCGAGCCTCCGCGTCCCAGTAGGGTGCGCCAAGACCAGTAAAAGCGGGCACTAAATAGACACTGAGTTCATCGCCAGTCTCTATCGCAAGCGCCTCGCTCGCGGCGGCATCGTCTATTAGCTTAAGTCCGTCGCGAATCCACTGCATAGTCGCGCCGGCCATAAAAATACTGCCTTCTACAGCGTAGGTGGCAACGCCATTAAGACGGTACGCAACTGTGCTTAGCAGTCTGTGCTCAGAGCGCACAATGTTGGCACCCGTATTCATTAACAGGAAACAGCCGGTGCCATAGGTGCTTTTGGCCATGCCTGCGTCGAAACAGCATTGGCCAAACGCCGCCGCTTGCTGATCGCCAATCATCCCTGCGATAGGAATCCGTGCTCCAAACAGCGCGGGGTCAGTCGTTCCGAAGTCAGAGGCACAATCTTTGACCTGTGGGAGCAGGGAGTCAGGGATGCCGAAAAGGGTGAGAAGTCTCTCGTCCCATTCTTGGCTGATAATATTGAAAAGCTGTGTTCGAGAAGCATTGGTGGCATCGGTGCAATGGCTTTTACCGCCGCTAAGACGCCAAAGCAAAAAGCTATCGATGGTGCCAAAAGCGAGTTCACCTGCTTCCGCACGTGTGCGTGCATTGGGCACGTTGTCGAGTAGCCAGCGAAGTTTGCTTGCCGAAAAATACGAATCGATCAGTAAACCGGTCGCCTCCTGCACCATCGGTTCATGGCCCGCACGACGAAGCCCGTCGCAATACTCAGCGGTGCGTCGATCCTGCCAGACGATAGCGTTAGCTATAGGCTTTCCGGTCAGCCTGTCCCACACAACGGTAGTCTCGCGTTGATTAGTTATGCCAATTCCCGCGATGTCCTGTGCGCTAATCGACGAGCCGAGATTCTTACCCGCGGCGTCAATGGCATCGTGACAGGACTTTAAGGTGGATTCCCATAACTCCTCTGCGTCATGCTCTACCCATCCATTATTGGGGAAGTGCTGGACGAACTCGTGTTGGCCAACGCCGACTATTTGAAAAGATGCATCGAAGAGCAGTGCTCGACTTGAGGTGGTGCCTTGGTCTATTGCGAGAATGTATTTTTTCATTCCCTGATTCTACCCGAAGCAGGAGAAGGTTAAAGACTTGGATTCAAGTTTGCGTGCTGAGATCTACCGCTGCTTTTTGGCAGATCCATGCCCAGAACTATTGGCTTGCTGAGTCTGCGTGGTACACTCGAAGACTCGCTTACCGGCCTTTAAATACATCTAGCCCCGACCGCTAGTTCTGGCCGCTAGTCCCGACAACTAGTCCCGAAAACAAAGATTACACAGTGACCCATACCCCGTGACCGATTCCCCCGTAGTAACCGACCTCCTTGTCATCGGCGGTGGCATCAATGGTGCCGGCGTAGCAGCCGACGCGGCAGGTCGCGGCCTTTCCGTGATGCTGATCGAAAAAGGCGACCTCGCCTCGGGCACCTCCTCATGGAGTACCAAGCTTATTCACGGAGGGCTACGTTACCTCGAGTTCTACGAATTCGGCCTCGTGCGCAAAGCGCTTTTAGAGCGAGATGTGCTGACCAAGGCGGCGCCGCATATCATTCGGCCGCTTGCTTTCAATATTCCACAGCTGCCGATTTCACGGCCTGCTTGGATGCTTCGCGCAGGGCTGTTCCTCTACGATTTTCTCGCGAAAAGTGCGATCTTCAAACACTCACGAGCGATTCGCTTCGGTAACGACAGTCCTCTAAATGGAGGCATTACGAAGGGATTCGAATATTGGGACGCGCAGGTCGATGACTCGCGACTCGTTGTGCTCAACGCGCAGCAAGCCGCTGAACATGGCGCTGATGTGCGTACCTATACCGAATGCGTTGCGCTCGAAGAAGGTAAGGGGCATTGGATTGTTACCCTGAGAGAGGCTTCGAGTGGCATCGAACAGGTCGTTCATGCCAAGGCAGTCGTTAACGCCGCTGGCCCCTGGGTTGCGCGCCTGCTCGAAAAGCTGTTTGCCAAGAAGCCTCCGCTCGATACGCGCCTTGTTAAAGGTAGCCATATTGTTGTCCCTCGCCTTCACTGCGGCGATCAGGCATTTATGCTGCAACATACTGACGGCCGCGTAATTTTCGTTATTCCTTACCTCGACGACTATTCGCTTATCGGTACAACCGAAGCGGAGTTCGATGGTGTGCTCGAGACTGTGCACATAGACGAAGACGAAATCGCTTATCTAATCGAGGTTGCTAACGGCTATTTTAAGAGGCAGCTGAGCCGAGACGACGTAATCTCGACCTACTCAGGCGTGCGGCCGCTGATCGACGAAGAAGGAAAAGACGCAACGAAGGTGTCGCGGGATTATCATCTCGAGCCACACAAAAGCGCCGTGCCCTTACTATCGATTTATGGCGGCAAAGTGACTACCTACAGAACCCTTGCCGAAGACGTGATGAAGGCGTTGGCGCCTACGTTTCCGAAGATGGGCGCGCCTTGGACGAAGCAGGCCCCACTCCCCGGCGGCAACTACTCTGCGCAGTTTGGCGGTAAAAACGGAGAACTGCAAAGCGGGCGCGATGCAAAGGCCAGTGCTGAGGATGAAGCAACTTTGTCGGCGCTGCTTTCGGCGCAAGCACCTTGGCTGCAAGTCTCACTGCTTAAGCGCTGGCTTCAAACTTACGGAACCGAGACCCAAACACTTCTCGGTGATGCAAGCTCCGCTTCAGATCTAGGGATGCATCTAGGCGCAGACCTCTATTCACGCGAGGTCGACTATTTAATTGCCCACGAGTGGGCTCGTAACCCTGACGATATACTCTGGCGTCGGACCAAATTGGGCTATTTATTCGACGAGCGAGGCAAGGCAGTGCTTGCCGATTACATCACTACCGTTCGTGCCGCTGCGGCTAAGGGAGCGGGTTAGAAAAGATGTTATGCCTTAACAATATCACTCGCCATGTCGACTCACATAACAGTCTGCAAGACATAAGCCTCGAGCTAAAGCGAGGCGAACTCAATATACTGCTGGGCCCCACTCTGTCGGGTAAAACCTCGCTTATGCGCGTGATGGCAGGTCTCGATCAACCTGATTCGGGGGAGCTCACCTTCGACGGAGAGACGGTGATCGGTGTGCCTGTGCAGAAGCGCGAGCTTGCGATGGTCTACCAGCAGTTCATTAATTACCCCTCTCTGAGTGTGTATGAAAATATCGCGTCGCCACTGCGTGTGGCAGGTCTGGCTAAAAGCGAGATAGAGGCGCGTGTCGCTCAGGCGGCGCAGCTACTCAAACTCGAGCCGTATCTAACGCGCAAGCCGGCCAATTTGTCGGGCGGCCAACAGCAGCGTGTCGCACTGGCTCGTGCACTGGTTAAGCGCGCCTCGCTTGTCTTGCTCGACGAACCTCTCGCGAATCTCGACTACAAACTGCGCGAAGAGCTTCGCGCAGAACTGCCAGTTCTGTTTGCCGAGCTTGGTGCTGTATTAGTCTATGCGACAACTGAACCCAGCGAAGCACTGGTTTTAGGGGGTAAGACTGCCTGTCTCAATCGGGGCAGGGTAGAGCAGTTTGGGCCGACGCTCGATCTCTATCGCGATCCCGACACCCTCATGGCGGCGCGCCTTTTCTCCGATCCACCGCTTAACAGTTTGGCGCTTAATCATGATGATGCCGGCGGCCTGCGCTTCGCCGGTGCAGAGCAAGCACTTCCCGCTGCCGTTGCGTCCGCGCTATTGAGCGCGGTGAATCCTGAAGAGGCAGCGTCGAATCTTACTCTCGCCGTGCGCGGCCATCACCTGCGGTTAGGCTCCGACCCATTGCCTGGTGGCGAGTCTACTGCCAGTAACCCACTGATCGAAATACGCGGTACTGTCGACGTAACCGAGATCACCGGCTCCGAAAGTTTTGTGCACTTTAGCTTTATGGGGCAGCCATGGGTTGCCCTGTTAGATGGGATACACGCTCTCGCCGGCGGCGCGGAGATAATTCTTTATGTGAGGCCGCAGGACTGTTTTTTGTTTAATACCTTAACAGGCAAGCGCGTGCGCAAACTCAGCGGAGGCGGATAAGGACATGGCGAGCATACACCTAAAAAATCTCGGCCATCGCTACCCCGCTTCCGGCGCAGAGTCAGATAATCCTTACGCGCTCAATCCGCTCGATCAAGTGTGGGAAGACGGTGGCGCATATGCACTGTTGGGCCCTTCGGGCTGCGGCAAAACGACGCTGCTTAATATTATTTCGGGGCTTTTACGGCCTAGCGAAGGCCGCGTGCTTTTCGATGGCGAAGACGTGACAGATCTCAGTACCGAGCGTCGCAATATCGCGCAGGTATTTCAGTTTCCTGTGGTCTACGACACGCTTACCGTGGCTGAGAATCTTGCGTTTCCTCTTCGTAATCGCGGTATCGACAACGCGACGATTGAGGCGCGCGTAGCCGATACCCTCTCGATGCTTGGACTGGATGCGCGAGCTAATGAGCGTGCGCGGAGCTTAAACGCAGACGACAAACAAAAAATCTCGTTAGGGCGTGGGCTCGTGCGCACCGATGTGCGCGCTATTTTATTCGACGAGCCGCTGACGGTTATCGACCCGCACCTTAAATGGCAGCTTCGGACCGAGCTTAAAAAAATTCATGAACGCTTCGGGCACACCATGATCTATGTAACACACGATCAGACCGAAGCCTTAACCTTCGCCGACAAAGTAGTGGTAATGAATGCAGGCTCTATTCTGCAAGTAGGCACGCCGAAGGAATTGTTCGACAGACCTCGGCACACATTCGTCGGCACGTTTATCGGCTCCCCAGGTATGAATGTGCTGAGCTGCACATTCGATGGCACAGCAGCGATTGTCGATGGCGTGAGGATAGCGCTCGACGAGGCGACGCTCGCGGCGGCGCAGGCACAGGGGTTGGCTTCGACTGACGCGGCACTCGAAATAGGTATAAGGCCTGAGTCTTTGCAAGTGATTGCGGCAGATGTGAACACTGCCAACGACACGCATTGCGTCAATGTCGATGTGGTAGGTGTCGAAGACTTAGGCCGGCACTCGTTAGTGCGTTTGCGGTTGGGAGAGCAGTTACTTTGCGCGCTGCATCCAGAGGGCGCTGGTATTCCCGAAGCAGCGGCGCTGCGAATTGATCCGGCTTGCACGTTGCTCTATGCAGATGCGTTGCTGGTCGAAGCAAATAATGAGCCGTTATTGCCCTAGAGTTTTTAGAGAGTTTTTTAGTAAGAACCTTGAGAAAGAACCTTGAGAAAGAACCTTTGAAGAGAACCCTGAGAGAGTGCCAATGAAAGTACAAAACAATAAAGCGTGGCTTATGGTGCTCCCGATGTTGCTGCTCGTTGCAATCAGCGCGATCATTCCGCTGATGACAGTCGTTAACTACTCGGTACAAGATACTTTTGGTAACAACGAATTCTTTTGGGTCGGCACCGAGTGGTTTCAGGAAATCCTCGCCTCTGAGCGCTTCCACAATGCATTGCAGCGCACGTTACTATTCTCGGCGCTGATTCTTGCCATCGAAATTCCGCTGGGCATAGCCATCGCGTTAGCGATGCCGCGGCGTGGCATTGCCGTCTCGTTTTGCCTCGTGCTTATGGCACTACCGCTGCTTATTCCGTGGAATGTTGTTGGCACTATTTGGCAGGTGTTCGGGCGTGTCGACATCGGTCTGTTAGGACACGGCTTGGCGAGTCTTGGTATCGACTACAACTATACTCAGAATACCCTCGACGCCTGGGTCACGCTAATCGTCATGGATGTCTGGCATTGGACAAGCCTCGTGGTGTTGCTGTGCTACTCGGGTCTGGTGTCTATTCCCGAGGTCTATTATCAGGCCGCACGCATCGACGGCGCGTCGCGTTGGGCGATTTTCCGGTTTATACAATTACCCAAAATTAAGCGCGTCCTGCTCATCGCCGTGCTGCTGCGTTTTATGGACTCGTTCATGATTTACACCGAGCCGTTTGTTGTGACAGGCGGCGGGCCGGGCAACTCAACCACATTCCTTTCGATAGATCTTGTGCAGATGGCGGTAGGTCAGTTCGATCTGGGTCCCGCAGCGGCGATGTCGCTAATCTATTTCTTGATTATTTTGTTGTTGAGCTGGGTGTTTTATACGGTGATGACAAGCCTCGACAACGATGCCGCGGCAGAGCAGGGGAGGCACTAGTATGAGCACAGTTGACGCGGCAGTAACGGCTTCAACCCACGCAGCGGCGGGTGGCAACGGCGTGCAAAATTCGCAGGCTAGCGAGCGCAATTGGTTTAAGATTGCGGTTGTTTGTACTTATATACTTTTCTTGATGCTGCCGATTTATTGGTTGCTCAATATGAGCTTTAAGACCAATCAGGAGATTCTCTCGACATTCTCCCTCTGG
>Ga0228674_1001546_pt1 | contig 13595 bp, 14 predicted proteins | sample 1D_rmetaG_FD_189054 | JGI IMG/M metagenome (GOLD analysis project Ga0228674, IMG submission 189054) | Seawater microbial communities from Monterey Bay, California, United States - 1D_r | ecosystem: Environmental > Aquatic > Marine > Coastal | place: USA: California | collected 2016-09-26
ATCTGAGAAGAATATAGTATGGCTTCAAGTGGGTTATTGGGAATATTGACGCTGACTTTGCCAATAACGGCGTAAATGATGATTACAAAGATGGCTGGAAGAAGGATGCTAAGAAAGAATCTAAAAATTTTCATTATCCCTGCTTGTTATTGGAATTCTATGCTTAATGCAAAAGTAATAATCCCTCGGTAGTTACTAACTGAAAATTGAAACTCAGAATCCCTATCTCTGGAGCACCCATGACTGGGACAGCCAGAGGAGGAACAAATCTCTTTTCTTTAAAGGGGAGGCTGCCGCCTGCTACCCCTCACTCATAGAGATGTTATTACCCAGTTAGAGCAATTTTGTTACCACCCTTGTCAGGGCAAACAACAAGCCACTCTAAGAAGCACTAATAGTAGCCTTTTGTTCCACTCTACAATGGATTGTATTTTAGCAAAATGGACTGTCAAGCACCGTCTCCTGGTGCCTCCTGATCCCAGTGTTTAAGGGTGTTCCCAGTTCATTTTACAAACGCCTCTAAAATCAGCTAAATTTCAAGCAAACCTCTAAACCCCTACCAGTATGAATAGACAATTACCCTTTCGCGTTAAGCTGAGACTAGATGGAGCAAACCTTATTTTTACGGTTCTCAGCTCAGATAAATTTGAAGCCATGAAAACCGTTCAAGAACTATATCCAAAAGCCAGTGTTATAAGCGCTGAGGGAGGTGCTCTGTGATTGATACCTTTGAGCAAATAGAAAAAGCCAACGCCCAAGCCTCTAGGGGCTGGAAATACTGGAAACGAAGGGATGCTAGGTTCTCCCAGCCAGAGCGCCTGTTTCGTTTTAAAGCCATTTACAGCAACTCTAAGAAGCCCCAGAGGCTGATGGTGTTTGCTAGAACGCTAGAACAGGCAGTGTTTCGTCTAGCTGAAGAGAGCAATGTCAGTCTTATCTCTTACCAGTCAACTGACTCCAATTTCAAACCTTACAAATCAACCCCTGTATATTATGGATAACAACTTACCTACTAAAGAAGATCCCCGTGTTCCACTAGTAGACCTATTGGAAGACCCAGCGGAGCTTCAGAAGCAGCTCTACAAAGACGCCTTGTTGGCGCTGGAGGCTATCAGGAACGAAATAGCTGAAAACGGTTTCTTAAACACCCAGAAAGCTCAGGCGTTTGTTAGTTTGACTAAGCTAGTTTCCAAGATGTTGGAAGAGAAGAAACAGGCTGCCCCAAGCAATCCGTTCCAACAGCTCATAGGCAACCTGCCATTTCACGAAGCGGGTGTGGATAGTGTTATAGAGTTGCCCACAGGACAGTAGGTGTTCTTCTGGGTGCCTCATATTAAACAAAAAATTATCTGAGACCCTATACGTATATAACGAGCGCTGAGTTACCCCCAGCCTAGGTGCCCTTTTGTATCTCCAGCGGAACACAAAAGAGAGACAGGGGGTACCTTTATTTATTTCCAGTGCCCTACTTTGGAACCTACCCGAGACCTACCAGCAACCTTTGGAACCTCCTTGAAACCTACTTTGGGCTGTCATTTAGGCTACTTGCAGTTTGTCACCTGCTCCTGCCCTATCCCCTTGTTTAAAGGGGTTTCAAACGGACTTCTAGTTTGTTTGGTGTTACCATCCTGCAGGTGTTACCCAGATTTAGGTTCTGGTGCCGTAAGGCGTGAGGGTTCAAGTCCCTCCCCGAGTATTTTAAAACTCCTTAATAGCTGACATACAAGCCGTTAAGGGGTTTTATATTTATGTCTGTCTGTGGCTAAATGAGTGTTTTTATAAAAAGCTTGAAACCTACGGTGGAACCTACAAGTGTCTGTTCCTATGGCTAAACGTAAATCTCTCTTAGGAACCATCTATCATAACACAGAGCGTGGCACCTACCGCTTCAGGCACGGACGTAGTGGCGCCCAAAAGATCTTCAAGAAGAAGAGAGACGCCCTAGACTACCAGCTAGAGTACAGTAACAAAATCAAGACTGAAGGCACGGAAGCTATTAACTCCCTGAAGATGGCTAAGGAAGTAAAAGAGGCTGTTGAATTACTCACCAAGAATGACCTCCCAGCTTCTTGTCTCAAGACCGCTGTAGAGCGCTACATCAAACAGACTAATCCCAGCAACAGGCACCTGTCTTTCTCAGATGCTTTAGACATTGTTATGACAACCAAGGCGTTCCAGAAGCTAGTAAGCAAAGCTAGAGCCAATAACAGGCAGCACTGGCAAGCCTTTGAAAGATTTGTTGGCGTAGATACCAAACTCTCTGACGTAACAACAGACAAGATCAGAGAGTTCATTGAGAAGAAGTGTAAGCCTTCCATGCAACACAGGTATTACACCTCTATAAATGCCCTCTGGGATAAGTACTTTATCAAGACGTCTAAGCTCACGAACTACAATCCCCTGTCTGACTACGTGGAACCACCGAGTAAGCCTCCCGTGACCGCTAAGGTACCCTACACTCAAGAAGAGACGTTCCGCCTATTGGACGCTGTAGAGAGCCCTGTAATTGATAGAACAGACCCAGCCTCTCTTGCCAGAGCTCAGCTTGTTTACCCTAAGGTTGCTGTGGCGTTAAACATAGCGTTCTACACTGGAATTAGAATCTCTGAAGTTTGCCGCCTACAGGTAAAAGACTTTATGCGTGGAAAAGAAATCTCATGGGACAACCCGAAAGAAGCTTACATTCACCTGCCAGCTACTAAGACCAAAAAAGAAGACATAAGAGACGCCTACATGCCTCCCTGTTTGATTAGTTACCTACGTAAAAATGCTTACTTTAATAGTCTCTCCCCTAATGATGAGATTTACCCTCAGAATGCTGATACTCTGAACAGGTACACGAAACAGGTGTGCCTTGAAGCTGGGATACCTTGGAAGACAACCGCTGTTTCTAGATCTACCTTCACCACCCATGCCAATAAGAGCTGGCTGTGTAAGCTAGACACTGTCCAAAAACAACTAGGACACACCACCTCAGAGATGACCATTAGGAGTTACATGAAGTACGCTAGTGAGCCTGAGTGCGTTGCTTACTTCCAGAGAGGGCTTTAGGGCTCACCGAGCTTGCTTACCATAGAGAGCTAACAGACGCTCAAAACGTCCTAGACCGTTCAATTTCCTCTGGGTCAGGCTTAGTAGTTAAGCCCATTAATAACCCCATCACTAATGAGAAAAAAGCAAAGTGGTAGTTTTCCACCACAAAGCCGAAAAGAGTAAGGTTAAAGCTAGCCTTAGTAATCATAACATAGCCTCCGTAAGCTATGGCTGCCTGAAGTAATGATATTATCACACGCTGCGAACCTCTTGAATATATCAGAGCGGTCAAAACAGAGTAGCTCCCAAACCAAGACAATCCCCCGCCAAGTAGGACTAATAGCGCGGGCACGAAGCCAGTAGTGAAAAAAATGATGGCTGTAGTTATCAGAAGAAGAAACGGAAAGGCGCTAGCAATTGAGCTTGATTGGTTCATGTGGATTTATTGGTCAAATGAGCTTCTGGGTTCAAACGAGCGGCACCTAGTGAAGTGACAAGTGAGAGCACTAGGAGCAGTGCAGTGAATCTAGTTTTAATCATGGTATTCCTAACGCGCCTCTTTAATCAGCGTTTTAGTCTCTTCTAGGTATTCTACCCATTCCCAAGGCTCATTAATATTAAAGGGTAGCTCTCTGTAGCTCTTTAAGGTTGGGCTCCAGCCTAAGTGGCTTAACTTGTATAAGCCTCCAGTTGCTGAATCAAAGTTACCTGTTCTGCCAGAATACTAGATGAAAATATTAAGAGTAAGATGAAGTATTTCATGGATTATCTGCATAGGTTAGGGTCAGTTACTGCGTCTGCGACCCCGCTCATGTAGTAATAGGAAAGTTCCCCTCGTCCAGTTGAATCATCGTATTTTCTTGGTATCATCACTGGCTGTGCAATACCTCGGCAACGTTCGTTATATATCGAGTTCCACCCAGCCTCGTAGGCTTCGTCTTTCTCTAAGTCCGAGGGGCTACACGCGGAGAGTAAGACGGCTAATTGTGCGACTAATAATACTTGGATTAATGTTTTTATTTTTGGACGCTGTTGACTTGGCTAAAATTTGATTAACGATTTTCGGCGTGAACGGAGTGAAAAATCATTGTGCTCCTGACTTGCTACTTAGTCATATTGCTCCAGGTCCAAATTGCCACACACGATAAAAGAAATAATCCCATTACTAGATGTTTTGCTGGGACATCCTAATAGGCATAACTTACTAATAAATAATTAGTTGAAAAATGTAGCGATTTGGTGCCCCCACTGTAAAAGAAAGATGAAGCAATAATAGTAGCATTCGCTGCGGAAGTTAGGCCAACTATTGCCGCGGTATTTATAGCGATGTATTTTCGTGGTAGCATGGAGTTTAGTAGGTAACACACTTCACTAATTTATCAAGTTTAATCTCCGCTAATCAACGTAATTATTGACGAAGGAATCTAAGCCGCGCACGTTATTAAGCATTAAAATTCAAGTATCTGGGATTCTAATACTCATCGCCTGTATCCTCACTGGGTGCGGTAAGTCTATGAAGGACGTTGCTGGCGAAGACTCGGGCAACAGCGAAATTAAGGTATCCCGAACAGAGGATACAGTTACTGTAAATATTGATACCACCCTAATTAGCCCATCTAGAGAAATTAACGGTAGATACGAAACAGAAGAATACGATAAGACATTAGACTCCGATTGGTTTTTTATTCCGTCAATATAGGCTCGATATTTTTTCAATAGGTAACTTCAGCCTAATTCATACCATGAAACGAAAACCTATTCGTGACAGAATGTACTCATCTGTTCCCTTAGATGAATCAGTGGTTAACGGTACTTGGGTGAAAAGTGGTGATACTGTCACGCTGTCTTGGGAAGTAAAAAAATGGTTTATACGTATACCCAAATAGAAGACATTTCGGAGAGAAAATCATGGGGAAGTGGAGCTTATGGTGCGATTGATAAAGGGTGGTTTATGAGGCGCTTGGGAAGATCATATTTTAAAAAGGGAGATTACTATGACAAATATCAATACATTATGGTGAAGACCTATTCGTCGAAGAATTTACAAAAAGTATATAAACATGAGATGGGCAAAGACCTTTGGTAAAAGTGGTTATATATGATCATGCCATAGCTTCAGGCAAAGGTTTAACACAAGAAAAACAAGTAGAAGTGATTGAAAAAAGGAAGTTGGTTTTACAGTGGGAAAAATCAGGCGATTTAGTTGGGCTTGGTAGCGACAGCCGAATTTTGCGGCTTAGTAAAAAAATCTAGGTAAGAGACAGAACCCTCAAGGTGTGATTGTAGATTTGCTTCAGCATTGTCTAAAGCTCGTGAAGTTGAATCACTTTAATCGCTCCCATACTAGTGATATAATACCTCTGTTAGACTGAATACATCAAAGTCGGCTCAATGACCTTGACCCATGCCGATTAATTGAACTCGCTGGGAAGAGCGCAGTCATTGAATCCACTCTATTGAATGCAACTTCGTGGAAGTATTCGCAATATATCTAGCCCGTGGTGGTGAATCAGGGAATCGATAGGAAGATACTTTCGCCTCTTCTATTGATAGCGATTATTTCTTAACAATATCTTGACAGGCTTGGGCATTAATCGCTAATCAATAAGTATGAAAAATATAACAACCTTAATTTTAGCTACATTTTCACTTTTAGCCCTTTGCCTTGTGTCTTGGGGCTCCTTGGAGTCACCTAGTACTTCCGAAACGTACCAATGGTCAAGCCCAGCTGCCGAGCAATCATTCAATTCAGATGGTGACATTGACGGACTTGCCACAGATGGGGCGATTTACTCGACTGCATTGGCTAGCGCAGATGTTGAAACGTATCAGCAATATACCAGTGGTGCTTGCTCTCGCTCCACTGGTTGCTCCACTGGTTGCTCCACTGGTTGCTCCACTGGTTGCTCCACTGGTTGCTCCACTGGTTGCTCTGTAGGCTGCCGCTATTAACTTTAGGAATATTAATATCTAGTAAAGCCGCCCGCTAAATCTCGGGCGGCTTTTTCATGCCTCTTAAACCAAGATTATCAGACTCACTCGTGTTTAATAAGAATGATTTCTTTATAACTGTTGTTAGAACACTAGGTTTGTCTCTGTATGCTGTCAATGGGTTTGGGTTTCGAACTACTTATATTGTCAGTATTTTCGCCTTTGCGCTTATATGGGCAATGGCCTCATTGAGTGCTGGGAAAAAGCTGCAATTGGCTTTCTTTGGCGCGTTACTGTCTGTTTACTCAATATGGCCAGAAACGATACAGTTAAACTCCCTACTCATCTTCGCTTCCGTAGTAGCCAAGGATTCTAAGAGCTGCTTAGCAATTACCCTTAGTTCTATTCTCTGCGAGACGGGCTATTTTGGCTTAGATTACTTTGCGCCAGTGTTAGTTGCACTAGTTGTCGCTATCTCTCTGCTTCCTAAGCTCTCTAGCTTTACTATCAGAGGAGCCAAGGGCTTTGCTGGTCTATACATTTTGTTATGTATTTACAACTTGATTGTCCCGCTTCAGTTGTCTGTTCCTGAACAGCAGTCATTCTCCTATCCATACAGAATCGGAGAGGCGCTAGATAAAGCTTTAGGCTTAGAGCTTAAGAAGGACGCACTTTATCTCATCGATAGTGACTATGCTAGGTCAGATATAAAACCCAGCACTATTTACGGCGAACACGATATCGACCCATATCAATGGAATGCTATTACAGTTGATAATTATACTCAACCCAAGCGTTGGAAAGGTCGGCAATACTTAAGCTCCGAAAACATTCGACTGTCCCTTAGCAAGGACGGATACCATGCGCTTAATTTCGGCTCAGAACTTAAGCTTCAAGGCTTAAACGTCTTGAGCCATCAGAATTGGCTCAACATAACGCCTGTTGCAGTTGTTAACGAAGGCATCTTGTATTTTGGAGATTCAGATGCGTTCGTCAATCGGTTAGTTCCCTATCAGGTGAACTTTCTGAAAACCCTGCAATATGGCACCTGCTATGCGAAATCAGGTCACATGCTACTATACTTAGTGATTTTGCTACTTCTTGTGATCGCCTCAACGCTGAAGAGGCCGATATTATTTTTCATTCCCATATTATTAGTAATAAGCCTGAATTTGATGGATGAGCAAAGAGGGGATATCCGACTAGTAAGTAACAATAGAGGTTGGCCGCATACTGTCGGCATGTATGGCATTGCACGTCACTCTCAGGATTCTGGATTTAATTATCTTTTTGGCAATGAAGGCACGCGAATTCTAGCTTTGGATCAGGGCATGAATGGGACACTTAGAGATCAAGAGGAAGTTGTCATCATGGGGAGCGCCTCAAAGTTGAAACATTCCAAAGGTTTTATTTATATAGGAGAAACTCCAATGGGAACTTCTTCTGAAATTGAAGATGCTTATCGTATTTTTAATGATTCTGGAGATTTGATCGGAGTCGGGACCACATCACTAACCTTAAACGGTAGAGACATAACAGTTATCTCTACTAACTCTCCAACCAAGCTGGATTCAGCACACCTCTTTTTAGGCAAATGAATAAACTAGGTCTACTTGCCTCGGTGATTCTGTCATTAGGAAGCTTCTATTATTATCAAAATGGAGGGCACTTTCTGGCTATGCTATATTTTATTGCTTCTGCGATAGTTTTGGGGAGCAGCTACCGTGGGAATGCACGAAAGTTAATATTCAGTTCAATAGTATTTATTTTGTTAGGCACCAGCCTTTTGCGCTCCGAAATGAGCAATGATTTTCTAGCAATACCGATATTGGCGGGATTCATCTGTATTGCAGGTCAGGGCACATCAAGATTGCCCAATGGTTTCAAAAGAATCCTTCTCATATTGTCTTCGATATTGATTATTTCGCCAGCAATTAAGTATTGCTTTAATTCTAGCATATATGCGGTGCAGGAGCCTAAAAGGGCCATATTGAAAAATGGAAAATGGGCATATGTTGAGAGTAATAATGAATCACTCTCAATTAAAACACAGTATTCCTACGGCCTGCTCTCTGACATCCTCGGTGCAGATCTTATCGTGGATTCTTCAATAGAAGACTACGATGAGCTTTGGGTAATCACACCGACTTCACCCTTTGATACTCTGCAGACTGATCGAATATTAAAATGGTTAAGCTCAGGGAATAAATTAGTGTTAATTGCTGATCATACTGATCTCTTTGGCCATGCCAGCGTCCTCAATTCATTAACAAGGCACCTTGGATTACTCATTAATAAAGATGCGATCATTGGAATTCGAGGAGGCGGTGGAAAATACATAGATTTTTTAAATAGTTATAATGGTCTCACAGCCTCTTCCCTCTCGGGGCGCACAATTCCGTTCATGCATATATTTGGATATGACGATGGAATAGATTACTCAAATAATTCATTCTTCAATGATTTCCGCATCACTAGTGAGGATGATTTATCTTTATACACTTGTGGAGTGGTCGGGACCTATGGGAAAGGCGTGTTTACGGTATTTTCAGATAGCACTTTATTTTCAAATTTCGGAATTTCTAGGCCCAGTTCACAGGCAATTTTAAAACTCCTAGTTGGCATCACTCTTCCAAGTCTCATTGTCATCCTACTAAATGCGACCGCAACGCTAGTACTGGCATATGCCGTGACTAATTCAAAGAAATATACCTGCGTATTCCTGCTAGCCTTAATACTACTTCAATATCTTTTTCTTCAAGGCAAAGTGGAAGGTCATCTATATTGGCCAGATAGGACAATTGAAGCTTCTGGGAACTGGAACATCGCAGAATTTGGCGATGGATATGCGACCCCTCTAGCATCGGCATTCTTTGCTGCCAAGGGTTTCCCTAAATGGATTGGGCGATCAAGTGGCCAATTCGTCGAAGTTGATGGTAGAGTCTTGAATACTGCAAATGCTTCGCCGCTATTCTTAGAAGACGACCTAGACCTTAAGATATGCCTAGAGTCTAAATTAGAGGACTCGACGGAATTAGCCCTAGGACTCGCAGGAAACATTGCCTTGGAAAAAATAAATTATGGGAGTTTCTGGTTTAATAATGGTGTAGGTCCATTGCGAGAAAACCTATTTAAGAGGTTTTGGGGAGCAGCAAGCGAGTTATCGATTAGTCCCGAGATTGCGATATTTAGTTGTAAATATCACCTTAAGGATAGTTTAGGAGTATTTGAGATTTCGGGAAGAAATCTAATTGATGATTGGTATATTTTGGGCAATGGGATTGTTGCTAAGAAAATTGAGAACGATGGTTTCTTGATACGTAAGCAGTGGCAAGTGTACCACATGCACTCTGATAATATCATATTAAGGTTTACTGAAATGGTGGATAGCGAAGCGAAATAACCAACTAAGATCGAACTGCCACTGGGCCAACAATGGGGGCCATTTCATCCCTCTAATAAAGTTGTTAATCCTTGATTGTATTTTTGGTATTTTTATTCTCTTCGTCCTTAGATGTGTCGATATATTACAGATTCTAACTTCACATAATTCACGTGTACTTTTACTGCAGAGCCATCCTATTTCACCTCGCCTTAACCCTATTAGCTACTGCGGCACCAGAGGACCATCTGATTGGTGGTGCACCTAGCACCTCGGAGAGCATTCAGGTAGTTGAATGTATTGGCTACATTGCAGGATACAGTCCCGCCACACGGAACCCTGCCTGGGTTGCATTTAAGCTAAGTGGCGGACCCTCCTATAGCACTACGAAGCGGCCTAGTAGATTCTTAGACGACCCAAGGGTAAGGGGCGAAGCTCAGCACGACGATTACACCCATAGCGGCTATGACAGAGGACACCTCGCCAGCAATGCAGTGATTGGTTCCTATTTTGGCGCTACTGCTCAAAGTGAGACTTTTTACATGACAAATATCATTCCACAAACTCCCGAGCTCAACAGGGGCGGTGTGTGGCGTCAGATTGAGAGGCTAGAGATGGGCATGGGCGTTGCCTTTCGAGATGTCTGGGTAATTACAGGCCCCATTGAGACTGATCGTACAAACAGAACAGCAGGCGGCGTGTCTGTCCCTGAAGGTAGCTTCAAGATTATAGCAGACAGAGATGAAAATAGTAATGCTGTGCGTGTACAGGCGTTCGTACTTCCTCAGCACCCGCAAAGTAGCAATCTAAGTGCTTATTCGGTAAGTGTGGACCGAGTTGAGGAGCTGACGGGCTTGGATTTCTTTCCTGATTTTGCAGGCAGGTTTGAAGGCATTGAGAGAGTTCGCCCAACATCTATATGGATTACTTCAGCTGATGGATACAGCAGCTATAAGCCGACAGCCTCCACCTCTTCGAAGGCCACAAGCTCGGCCAAGGTTCAGGCCGTAAATTCAAGCGGGAGCTACTGGATTAGCAGCACAGGAAAGACGCACAGGGAGGGCTGCCGCTATTACGGGAAAGGCAAAGGTTCCTTTGGTGGGGCTAGCGCAGTAAATTGCAAGATCTGCGGCGGAGCGAATTGAGGGTGTTGTGGGCTCATTGGTTACCCTTAAACTAAAAAACTATGGCTTGGCGTGTTTAGCCAGCCATTCACGTGATAGCTTCTGGGCTTCGGTAATTTGCTCTTTGGTCATCCTCTCGGATATAAGGGCCTTATATCTCTTGGCACCATTATCTCCCTGTGCAGCAGCTAGATTCCACCACATATAGGCCAAAGTATCATCCTTAGGCACACCTTCGCCGTTGCAATACTTACCTCCTAGTTGGTATTGCCCCCTCGCGTCACCCTGATCAGCAAGCTTGCGATACCATTTCACGGCCTCTACATGATCCTCGGTCACGCCTTCGCCAAAGTCATAACATTGTGCTATTTCAAACTGAGCCATAGCGAATCCCTGCTCAGCAGCTTTGAGGTACCATTTTGCGGCCTCTACGCGATCCTTGTCAATAAAACGGCCATGGAAATACTGACCAGCTAGAAGATATTGAGCTTTTGCGTTCCCTTTTACCGCATCCTTACGCCAATGATGTATTAGTTGTTCTGAAAGTTTTCTTGTATCGTCAATTTCAGCGCCTGAGCAAGAGCGCAAACGGAAGCTTAAAGAGACCCAAAAGCGCATTCAGGAGAAGAAACGAAAAGAGAAACAACAGGCTAAAAAGATGACAGCCGAACAAGACCTTCAGCGCTGGCAAGTATTGGCTCAGATGCTGGGGAAATCAGTGGAAGAAATCATGCCTAAATAGAGGTAAATCTAACTGTCGCCCGTAATGATCCCGAGAGCACCCCTGCTGACTCTCATAGCGGGCTTGTTCCCGTCCTATTCAAACAAGTACAGCCTTTTATTTAACCAACAACCAGCTAAGCCATGACCAATACCACTAGCCCTTCTCCATTCAGCTCCCAAGAGAGCGAAACAGCGTTCAATTTAAAACACATTACAGCACGTCTCTTAGTAGCTCCTGATGCCTCTGAGTTGCTCAACCTGTCACGCTGCCAACAGTTAAGCGTGCTACTCAACCTGCTACTTAAGGGAGCAACCGAGGAAACAGTAGAAAGATTGAATGACGAATGTTTGGCTGAGTGGCGAAAGGCTGCAAGTGAGTGAGCTAAGACCTGAGAACGTTGCTCTGTTCCGTATCTCAAAGACTCCAAAGATTAAGACCCAAGGGAACGCCTTTGACGGCTATTGGCTCACCCAGATGAAGGTAACACGGGAAGACATAAAGCCCCTCACAGCTCTCCCAAAGTATGCCCAGAAGGCTGTAGCAGCTCACCAGAAGCGGACAGGGGGAAAGCGCTAAAGCCATGAGTAACCGAGATCAAATCCAATACCTTGTAGCTAAAAACAGCGCTTCTTCCCTCAATGACCTTGAGCAAACAGAAGAGATCCCAGAACAACCTCCAGCTCACTTGAACAGAAACCAGAAAGCTATTGTTCGGTTCATACTAAAACAGCTAAAACGTGATTCAGAAAAAACATTCAGCAGTAGCACTATAGCAGAGACTGTAGAGCTCAGCGTGAAGACCGTTCAGCGAACCCTAAAACTGCTCCAGAGGCAGGGTTATTTGCGCCTTCACAAGCTCAAGACTGGCTTTGTGCGTTATACGTATCACCAGAGCCCTCTGGGGCGTTCTATGACCGTCTATGACGCTGTAGAGAGTCTCCTAGAGTGCTTCCCAGATGAAGCCATGGTGAAGCCAGAACTAGCTCCCGTTTCATTCTACCCTTTCACTAAAGCAGACGCTGTAGGCATTGCAGCTCTTCGCGGGATAAGTAAGGAAACTGCTGAGGAACTCTGGCTGGAATATATAGAGCAACAGGCAGAACTGGAAACAGACCAGAACTGGACTAGGTTTCTGAACGAGAAACAAGAATCATTAGGTCTAGTAGCTGCCTAAAATAAACAATCAGCCTCTAGGTTGCTTAGGTATCCCTAAAGGACAAAATGTCCTTCTTATGTATCAAAATCTTCGTTAAATAGATACCAGAAGAGCATTCTATGTTCTTTAGAATCAATTATCATGCAGATTATGCAACCGAATAGCCCAAATGCACACCCAGCAATAGTTGCTGATAGGTTATCCAGATAAAAGTTATTTATTAAAAAGTCAGACATAAATCTGTGTGCAATAAAACCTATGAACGCAATGAGCGCGTTATATAAGAACATACTAGTAAGATAAGTCTTCATGCCCTTAAGAGTTATTTTATTTGAAACAAATCTATAAGCCACGTAGGGGAATGAAAGGACTGGAATTAGGCCTATCCCTAAAGCAAATAGAGCTATCCAAAATGAAGCGAATGCAACTAGCCACCACTCAATGTAAGCCCAAACAATATTGAAGTATATCTGAGAAGAATATAGTATGGCTTCAAGTGGGTTATTGGGAATATTGACGCTGACTTTGCCAATAACGGCGTAAATGATGATTACAAAGATGGCTGGAAGAAGGATGCTAAGAAAGAATCTAAAAAATTTCATAACCCCTGCTTCTTATTGGAATTCTATGCTTAATGCAAAAGTAATAATTCCTCGGTAGTTACTAACTGAAAATTGAGACTCTGAATCTCTATCTCTGGAACACCCTTGTCAGGAACAATCCAGAATAGAGAACAAATCTCTTTTCTTTAAAGGGGAGGCTGCCGCCTGCTACCCCTCACTCATAGAGATATTATTACCAAGTTAGAGCCTTTTGTTACCACCCTTGTCAGGGCAAACAACAAGCCACTCTAAGAAGCACTAATAGTGGCCTTTTTGTTCCACTCTAAAGTGGATTATATTTTCGCAAAATGGACTGTCAAGAACCGTCTTCTGGAGCCTCCTGAGCCCAGTGTTTAAGGGTGTTCCCAGCTCGTTTTCCAAACGCCCTCTAAAAGCAGCTAAATTTCAAACAAACCCCTAACCCCTACCAGTATGAATAGACAATTACCCTTTCGCGTTAAGCTGAGATTAGATGGAGCCAACCTTATTTTTACGGTTCTCAGCTCAGATAGATTTGAAGCCATGAAAACCGTTCAAGAACTATATCCAAAAGCCAGTGTTATAAGCGCTGAGGGAGGTGCTCTGTGATTGATACCTTTGAACAAATAGACAAAGCCAACGCCCAAGCCTCTAGGGGCTGGAA
>Ga0228674_1001549_pt1 | contig 13583 bp, 15 predicted proteins | sample 1D_rmetaG_FD_189054 | JGI IMG/M metagenome (GOLD analysis project Ga0228674, IMG submission 189054) | Seawater microbial communities from Monterey Bay, California, United States - 1D_r | ecosystem: Environmental > Aquatic > Marine > Coastal | place: USA: California | collected 2016-09-26
ATCTGGATCCTCTTTTATGTTATCTGGTATGTCATCGACATATTGAAATATGCTTTGAAACACACGACCAAAAACAACCATTTTAAGCTGATAAACAGATAGATCTACTAATGGCTTTCCAAAAAAGTCTTTGGCGTTTTCACAGAAGGATAAATACAGACTAAAAAAAGGTCTCAGTACAGTTTCTTGAATATGTTTTTCGCCCATCTTGTCCGATAGACTGCTTTGTATAAGCTTGAGTTTTATAATGCTCTCATCGTCCATTTCGTCAAACTCATCCTTACTAAAAGCATGTTTGTCTAACTCTGGAGAATCAAATAAAAAATACCTAATCATTTCAGTCGAAGCCATATTGGTGGCGTAATCTTCGGCTGTCTTCCCAACTATTTCTTTTCTTTTTTGGAGTAAGGAAAAGTACTCTCGTTCTTTTTCAGATATAGTCTCCTGAACGGAATCTTTTTGAGACTTGAGAAAGAAGCTTTTTTTGGTCTTCTTTAAATTTTCTATTTCAGATGATAGCGAGGATATGCTCAAGTCGTCCTCGTCCAACCAAAGACCATCATCTTTTACTTTTTGAAGAATATTTTCTTCTGTTTCTACACCTCTCCTAATGGCAATATCTTTATACTTCTCGTAGTATAAATGAATATTCCTCTGATCTTTGATAGTCAGGTGTTTGAGGTATACTGAGCGATTATCAAATTCAAACTCAGTATACCCATCAAATATTTCACCTGCAAGAGAGATGTAAAATTCTTCACTCACTAGCAACCTGCTCTTCTTCGTCTCCAGTCAATTCGCCAGACTCAGATTTTTCGATAAGTTCTTCAAACTCCTTTTGTGTGGATGCTTGATTGAAATACCAAAAAGCTATAACGGTTGTTACTTTTTTAATTAAATCGAAATAGAAAGAATCATCCGCTTCTTCTAGATCGTAATAAGACTGAATCTTTTCTTCAAAATCATCACCCTTAAAATATTGAACGAATTTATCTCTTTCCTCATCGTATACATAAGTCAGATGCAAGCAATACCAAAGCAATACTCTATTCTGAGCTTTTACGTCTGCAGTGTGATCGAAAAGAGATTGAAAGTTAGACTCAAAATCAATAATTTCAGCCCTATTAGATGCTACTTCACCCTTTAGTTTTTCGAATCTAGAATCTTGAGCTTTTGTTCTTTTCTTTGCCGTCTCCAATCTAATGTATTCATTTTGAAGATCTAAAGCTTTTTTATAAAGCTCTGCGTAATTACTGGAATCGTCTTCGCTGAAAATTCCTCCTGTATCGCTGTATTTTTTACCCAACATTGCTTTGGTAAGAATACCTTTTTTGATACACTTACTCATTTCAATAGAATATTCAAGTTCAGCCTCTTCAAGTTCACGCCTATTAGGGCGCTTGATTTGAACTTCTACAGGCTCCTTGATTTTCTTCTTCCTTTTTGTAACAGTTTCCTCTCCAGTTTTTTTGTTTTTTCTGGTAGATTCAACAATTTTCTCAATCTCTTTGTCAAGAGTGAACTGATATAGTTTTTTAGTTTCCATTTTCCTTTATTTAAATTTAAAGCTTACTTGATAGTTTTCTATTTCTTTTTCCATATTTCTTACAGACTCGTTACCATGATCTAAAACCCTTTTTCTTATCCATGACAGTTTGTCTGGGGTAAAGTGATCAGCTGTTTTGATCACAGGGTGATATTTCTTAGGAATCTCATCATATAGTTTTTGATAATGAAAGTCGTGATCTTTTTTCATATCTTCAACCAACATTAACATAGTCTTGAAAAGAGAAGAAATCTCCTTATAAGAGCTGTCATTTAGAATTTTTTTAGCATTCATACCGTTTGCCTCGTATTATAATACAAAAAAAAGTGTAATTTTCAATATGGCTGGCTTTTTATCTTCATCAAAAATATCTAGAATTGAATCTTTGTATGGCAAGTTGCATCAAACTTTTGCCAAAGACATCACTGTTTATAAAAATGGTAAGAAAACACTTATCGCTCATGACCCAAAATATAATTCCATATACAGCAGAAACAACGCTGGGAATAGAGATAGTGTAGAATATACTGTGGTATCTAAAACTTTTAGCGCTAGAATTTACTACATAAAAACAGAGGAAGAGTTTTTCAATAACTACAAAAGCCAAACAAAAGTAATATTACCAAAAGGCTCAGTTAAGGTGGTTGTAGAAAAAGAAGCTTTTGATTACATACAAGAAGCAAGAAGGGTTGAGTTCGATGGTCGAAGATTCACTATACATACTGATGGCGCCCCTTATGGATTAACATCTAATCTATTTTACACTTTCTACTTTACACCTCTTGACGAATCCACAGATTAATGATTAGAATACCCAAAAGCGTAATACAAAAAATAGAGAGGAAGGCTCAAAGGACTAAAAAGAAAGACTTCCAAAATGTTTTTAAAAAAAGATTTGAAGAAACAAAGCGTGAGATGATTGAAGAGTTTATGTCTCACCCTGTTACTATCGAGCTTTTGGGTGGGGCATCATCATCAAACATAAGTGGCACCTTAGGTGGTCAATCAAATTTGTTTGCCTTCATAGGTTTTAACACCTCAGACAAACCTATAGAACCCATACTGAATATTTTAGAAAGCACAAGCTTTAAAGATGCTGGAGAATCAAACTCAGGGAGAAGATTCACATTGATGCTCCCTACATCAGAAGAGATATTTGCTGCAACTCCAATGCCCTGGGCTGCTGGAAGAAGTTGGGCTAAGGGAATAGAAAAAGGCATATCTGGCTTGGGCTATTTGCTAAATAAATCAACTTCATCAAGTAGATCTGGTGTAGCTATACAAGCAGACAGAAAAGTCAGAACAGCTAGATTTAATAACGTACAATACATATCTGCACTGCTTAATAAGTACAAAAAAAAGTTTAAAGAAATGTCATGATTGAACAGTACCACCATAAAGTAACAAATTCTTTTATCCTTTGGTTCGATAATTACCTACTGGATAAAGGACAGGCTTACAGCAACAAAACAGGCGTAAAGTTTGAATCTTATGAAGATGCGAGGTTGGATTCCTCCTATCAAGCTTATGGTAGCCCCTACAAACAATGGGTGACCGATTCGTCTATAACTGGAGCAACGATACCAAACGGAGTAACTGTAGGAAACACTCCTTCTGGCGCTTATAATCCATCGATAACTGGCAGGGCTGGTAATTTAGCTTTAGATTTTGAAAATGGAAGAGCCTTAGTTAACGGGTCCAACACTAATTATGATATAACTTGTGATTTTGCAGTAAAAGATTTCAATGTTTATTTCACAAACGAAACAGAAGAAGATCTTATCGTAGAAAACAAATACGAAATAAATTCAAGAATATATTCGGAACCAGAAACCTTTATACAGCCTTATGATCAGGTAGTTCCAGCAATATTTATTACTACATCCACATCTCAGAACAAAGGTTTTGCTTTTGGTGGTATGGAAGAAACCACGATAACTATAAACGCATCAGTATTAGCTGAAGATAGTTATCAACTTGATGGAGTACTTTCTATATTCAATGATTCTCGTAATGAGTGTTTTGCAATGATACCAATGTCAGAACACCCATTTAATGAATTTAATGATTTAAAAAGCGGTTCCTATAATTACAAAACTTTATCAGACCAACACGATAAGTGTAATGGTCTTTACATAAACGATGTCAATACTTCTAAATTAACAGACAGAGCAAGGAAATCATTATCCAATGATATGTTTGTTGGTTTTATAGATTTTGAACTTAAGCATCATAGATTTAGACATCAATAAATTTCACAAACCCACAAAACAACTGTAAACATTTAAAATAATCATAGCTATGGCAAGAAACAGAGTAATTTATCAATCAGAAGCGCTTTTCGCCAGTAAGGAGTATGACTCAACTGGCATTAGTGATCACGCACAACTTCATCGTGTACAAAGCGCGAACTACGGATTTACAATCAATCGTCAGGACGTTAACCAATACGGAAACCTTGCGAGGATCGACTCCTTAATACTAGAACCACCAACAGTAAACTTTGACCTTAGTTATTATGTGACTAATGGATTTAATGAAAGAGCGCTTGACTTTTCTGTTGCTAAAGCTGGAGACACATCAGACGTTCAATTCGCTTCTGGTCACTTGGCGGCTAGTTCTGGACAAAACCTTTACATTCTTACTGTCCCAGAAGGAAAGGATGCTAACTTGAATAAAGATGCTGGAGCCACTGATAACACAGTTATAGGAATTGGAAACGCCTTCCTTACTGATTACACCTTGGATCTTTCTGTAGGTGCTTTGCCAACAGCAACCGTATCTTTCGAGGCTTCCAACATTCTTTCTGATTCTACTGTCTCTGGAGACGCTTCAATCACAGGATTTACAGGCATAAGTAGCCCTGCAGTTAACCCTGAAGACGGAGAATCTCTTACAGATAGCGTTTCAATACCAAACGCAACAGGAAACTCTCATGATGGTGATTACATAGCAGATTCTTCAGATAAGCTTTCAGCTCTTAGACCTGGAGACTTAACTCTTGATCTTACTTCTTTCGACGGAAACGTACTCACTAAAGTTGGTGGCGGTTCAGATTCGATTCATATTCAGAGTGCATCTCTCTCACTACCTCTTTCTAGAACACCAATCGAAAGACTTGGATCTAAGTTCCCATTTGCTCGAGTCGTTGACTTCCCAGTAAACGCAACTCTAACTGTTAACGCTATTGTTAACACAATGGAAGCTCAAAACCTCGCCAACATGATTAGTGGCTGTGGAGAAGGTGAGCTTAGAGAAATCAGCGTTGCAATGAAAGAGTGCGGAGGTACAAGCACTGGTCTTTACGTAACAATGAAAGGTTGTACAATTGATTCCGAAAGTTTCTCTTCAAGCATAGGTTCCAACAAGAGTGTTGACCTTACCTTCTCTACTCAAATCGGTGGAACTAAAGATGTAAACAAAGGAGTTTTCGTTAGCGGAAGCAACACAACATCTCTTCCTTGGGAATAATAATTTAAAACAATAAAAAATAAAAAATGTCAAGAAACAGAGTAATTTACCAATCAGAGTCCCTTTACGTAAGTAAAGATGTAGACTCTGTTGTTAGCGGAGACCATCATGAACTCATCAGGGTTCAAAGTGCAAACTATGGTTTCACCGTTAATAGACAGGACGTTAACCAATACGGAAACTTAGCTAGAATCGATTCATTAGTTCTCGAGCCACCAACAGTTAATTTTGACTTCTCTTACTATCTTACTGACGGTTTGAACGAAAAAGCTCTTGGTTTTGACGTTACAGAATCTGCTCAGTTTGTTAGCGGATTTTTGGAAACAAACAGCGGAAGAAACTTTTATATTCTAACTTCTGAAGAAGGCGCGGACTCCACAACAATGGAGGGTGGCGATAGTTACGGTCTTATTGGCTTGGGTAACGCCTTCCTTAGTGATTATACAGTTGATCTTTCTGTTGGCGCTTTACCTACAGCTACAGTTTCATTTGAAGCTTCAAACATCAACTCTCAAAACGGCACTGTTAGTGGCGCTGGAATAGACCAACCATTTACTGGTTCTTTACCTTCTGTAAACCCAGAAGAGGGAACAATTTTGGATGGTGTTATGGCGGCTACAGTACCTCAGAACGTAGGTGGCGATGGTCCAACTGCTCTTAGACCAGGAGACATTTCACTGTCTTTCCCTGGCTTTGATGGTGGAGCTACAGAATCAGGAACACTTACCAAACTTGATGGTGCTGGTGGATTCCATGTTCAGAGTGCATCTATCTCAGTCCCTCTATCTAGAACACCTATTGAGCGTGTAGGATCTAAGTTCCCATTCGCCCGAGTTGTAGACTTCCCAGTTAATGCAACAATGTCTGTCAGTGCTGTTCTTAACGAAATCGAAGCTGGCAACCTCGCTGATATTATTGGCGGTTGTGGTGGAGACGAAATCAAAGAGGTTTCAGTAACACTTAAAGCTTGTGAAGGCAACGATGTACTCAAGTGGTCCCTCAAAGGATGTACGCTTGATTCAGAGAGCTTTTCATCAAGCATTGGATCAAACAAAACCGTCGATCTTACCTTCGGAGTTCAACTCGGAGGAATTGATGATATTGAAAGAGGTATCATCTGTAGTGGAGACGGAACCAATAGACCAGTCTTTGGAGTTTAATACTCTTACTTATACATAAAGTATTGTTCATATAAAAACCCCGCCGAAAGGCGGGGTTTTCTTGTTTAAACACAAACAACAAACAACAAATAAATTTAAGCTTCTATACCGCCAACTTGTCTAGGTTCTGAATTATACATATTGTATTTATTGACAAGCTGATCAAGATTCTGTTTTGCATCTTGAGCCATACCTCTTATGACTTTTGCGGTTTCATTCTTATTGGCGAATGTGACCCTGCTTTCACCATCGCTGAGAGAAGCTATTTCAGGCTCCTGATCTGAAGAGCCAGAACATGCCATAATGCCCCTCATAGCGTTCCTAGACTTCTTTACGTAGTAATGATGGAGATAGACCTGCTTATATATGGCAGACGCCTCAGAATCAAGATCTAAGCCTTCTAGACAATACTCTGTATCTATCAATGTATTTAGAGTGCCTAAATTAGCCTCTAACCAACACTCTATAGACTGTAGATTGTTTAAGTCTGAATTATCATCAAACTCGCACTCCATTATTTCTTTCGCTAATTCTGAGATTGTTGCCATTTAAATGTCTCCAAGTATTCTAAGTGTTTCTGCGTGTTTAGGATTGTTTGGGTCAAGCTTCATTACAGAACTAGACTCAGGCATAATGTTGCGCATATTGTTTTTATTCTGAGCTTTGAACTCTTTTCTTAAAGCGTTTTTTAATGTAGGCTCTGTTTGGAAAGGGCTAACACCGACCTTATATGCAAGCTGCCTCATGTCAGCATAAGACATAGATTTAATCTTGTCTTCAAAAATATCTAATTCATTAGTGCCAAAAGGGTTGATTTGGTCTACGCCTAAGATATTCTCAAGCTTTGCCATTTTGTCCTTAAACTCCTGAGTGTTAACATCTCCACTAGCCTTCATCTCGTTGATTTGCTCAATCAGACTTTTTTTCTTAGGCTCCTTCTCCTCGGCTTTCACTTGTTTTGTTTTTTTGTTGGACGTAGCTTTTTTTGACTTTTTCTTTTTTGGCTTTAATTCTGCAGACTTATCTGCTTTCTCTACGCCGTAAGAAACATCCATTTTCTTTGAGTTTTCTTCTTCCATATACTATAATAGTCTTGTTAAGTAATATTTACACAAAAAAAGGTCACCCTGTAGAGGGTGACCTTTAAAAAGTATGTTTTTGTAATTACAGTCCTTTACAAACAACACCTGCAAGTGCGCGGTTATCAAGGACCATACGACCCTCTTCAATACCACCGAACCAGCCAATCTTGTTTTGGCGAATGCTGTACTGATCATCAGCAGTGAGTTGGAACTCAGAGCCGTTCTCTTCGTCAACAGCAACTGCTTTAACCAATGAGTCGCGACCACGGTCAAGACCAATAAGGATTTCGTCAGTTGCACCAAACTCAGCACCAGCTGTTCCGTCTGCCTTAGCATAGGAAGTTGTGTCTGCGATTGTGTCAAAGATTGTATTGAACTTCTGTCCAACACCAAGCTCGTTGATTTCCATGATGGAAATACCGTAGAAGTCAGGAAGACCACCACCAGCATTGTAAACTGAGTCACGAAGACCGTCTGGAGCAGCAATATCGTTGCCAGCACCTGGACCAGTCTTGGTGTTTACAGGGTTGTAAGACATTTCGCGAAGTGACTTAACAGCTTCAGGAGAAACCATAAGGTCAGTAATTCCACGACGACCACCTTCTGGAGTTCCCTTGTTCCAAGCAGTATTGATACGCTTGGCGCGAGTGATCAGATTGTTGAAATCGTCAAGAAGGAATGAACCATCGGTAGTTGCACGGAAAACGTGGTCCTTACCATTGGTGCTTGCGTTAGCAAGTGCGCCCATGAGCAAGTTAGCAGAAGTACGCTCTTGCTTAAGAAGGATTTCTTGAGCCATACGAGAGAATGTCTTGCTAACAACGTCCATGCGGCTCTTGGCTGCATAACGACGGTCAAAGCTAACTGCTGTGTCAAGGCTGTAAGTAGAGATTTTAAGCTCTGATACAGTTGGTACAACTTGGTTTTGTGGAAGACCACCAGCAACAGTGTTGCTGTAAACGTTTACGTAATCTTCGTCAGTTACATCGTAGTACAAGTCCAACGGAATGGAAGGATTGTCTTCTGAGTTAAACTGAAGCGGAGTAAAGAGGTTACTAAGCACTGGTGCGTTGTTGATGACTTCAGCGATAACTGGACCGATGAATTCAGCAAGTGCAACTTGAGCTTCGTAAGCAACCGAGCGGTTCTTAGAAGCCATAGCTTTAATAAGCTCTACCTGTTCTGGAGTTCTTTTAAGAGAAATTTTCATGTTTATTTATTTTTCTAGTTAATTGTTAAAATTACAGACCAAGAGCAATAACTGCATAATCACCTGCGAAAGCATCAGTAATAGTACCGCTTGAACGGCTACCTGTGCCAATAACAGTACCAACTTTGTCTGCAGAGTTAGCGTCACAAGCAATAACTTTGCCGCTCTCTAAAGCACTAAGCTGAACTCCACCTCCAACAACAAGAGCGCCACTGTAGCCTTCTGAGGCAAGAGTAAACACACCGCGAGTAGCAACAGGAACAGCTTGTCCTGGAAGTACACATCCAAGCTCTTCAGCTTTGATTGGGTTGTAAAGAAGCTTCTCTCCATTTTCGTCAGCCTTTGCAGTTTGACGAAGAGTAAGTCCAAGACATGCATCACCGCTGATAGCAGGAGTACACTCAAGGTTTACCTTAGGGTATTGAGCTTTAATGAAAGGATAATCGGTCTTACCAAGGTAAGAGTCATCTGTATAAGAAACTGGATCCTTATCAAAATCTCCAGCGGAGACCTTAACAAAAACACCAGCATCACCAGCACCAGAATCTGTAGTAGACTCGTTAGCACTAGCACCGTCAAGGGCGAAAAGATTAATTACATCATTTTCGTCATATTGTCTGAATGGTAGAATTCTAAGCATAATATTTTTTTTTAATTAGATTTTTAAGAGATTTCAATGTTGCTGCGGTCAAAAGCTGCGGCAAATTTTTCTTTGAATGTTTGCTCCTCGCGAGAAACTGTCTCGTTAGAGTTTGCGATTGAAGCTTCACTAGACTCAACATCATCAAGGATTTCTTCGTCTGTTTTAGCTTCTGCTTTCTCCTCTTTAGGAGTGGAAAGTCTTTTTTCGACTTCTTCTTGGATACGAGCTTCGATTTGTTTTTCGAATTCAGCCTTAGCCTCTTTGCTCTTGTGTCTCCAAAGACCAGCGAGTTTCTCTTCGAAAGAAGCGAAAGCTTCTTCTGTTGAGTCTACTGACTTCAGTTCTTTAGCCAAAAATTCTTTGTCTTCGTCTTCAAGATCAAATTTCTGATCCAAAACGTCCATACGCTCATTAAAACGAGCAACTGCCTCTTCAGCCTTAATAGCGGCTTCGTAGTCAGTGATTTTTGTCTGAGCTTCGTCAAATTTAGACTTTAATTCTTCGACTGAAGATTTAAGTTCCGCATGTTCCTTGGCTACAGCCTCCTTTTCTTCCTGAGCTTTAACAAGTTCTGCACGGAATTCCTCGTCCTTTTCCTTGATAGCATCAGCAAAGGTGCTAGTCATGGAGGCGATTGCTTCCTGTGAAAACTTCTTGTCTGCAAGAAGATCCTTCAGTTCGTCGATAACTTTTTCAGTTTCCATAGAATTATTCTTTTTAAGGTTTACATTAGTTTCTTCACTTTGTGAAATATTTTTATCTCTTTTGTCTTTTATAACAATTGATTTTTCTTTGTCGGGCTTCATATAAACGCCCTTTACATCTGCGGCTGGATTAGTTGTATAACCAATACCTAACGGATAAATCTTTCCTGTGATAAGTCTGTTAACGACTTCTCCCTTGTCTGTTTTACCACATCCGCCGAAAGATCTAAGACATCCAACCATTTCTTCCATTTCCTTGGGGTCAGACACTATCCTAGCCTCTTCTAGGTATTCACTGCCTACAGCTAAAACGAAATCAGAGAAACCAACTTCCCAGCTTGTAGAAACGGTGTGATGCATTTCATCACCAGAGCTACATGACTTCTTTAGGGCTTCTGCAAATGTTGAATTCGCTGATTTATAAACCAAAGCTCCGAGAGCTATATTAAAAGGTTTAGTATAACCCTCAAGATCTTCAGCTTGCATTATTCTGCTTGTGCCGTACTCACTCCAACCAGCACTCGCAATATGTCCGACGATTTTATCTTTATCGTGTTCTATATTTGTAGGTTTATGTATAAAATTTTTGGTATAAGCTATAGCTGTTTTGGAGTCTATTCCATCGCCATTCTTATTGAATTTATTTACTACAGCGGCATTAAAAGCAACACCCATTAAGTCAATGTTATCTTCAAAGTCAATACCCTTAGGTAAAAGTGACTCAAGATTATCTAATGAAGCTTTAGATATAAAAGAGTCTCCTCCAATATCGCAAGAAAAAACTTCCGCCTCAAATGTTGTTGTATACTTATAAGACATATTTTATTCTTCGTCTTTACCCGATTCTTTTTCTCCTAGCTTGCCATCTTTTTTCATTTTTTGGAGAATGGCTTTTTGTATTGGGGCTGGAAGCTTCTTTTGTTTTTCGGTAAGCTCGCCTTTACTGTCATCACACATCATAGCTCTCATTTTGTCATATTGCATAGAGCAAGATTTGTATGTGGCTTCAGAGTCCATTCCCTCGGTATCTACAAACTCTTTATCATCAGATGCGCACATGCTCATATAAGATTTAAATAAACCTGCTTCTGACCCATTGTATTTTTTGGCGATGGATACTTCTACTTCCCCATTTTCAAAACTAACAGTTTTTTCAAGAGGTATTTTAATGTCTTCTGGATTAATTTTCATTGCTATGGTATAAAATTGCGGCTTCGTAGTTATCAAGCTCATGCTTTGCTGATATTTCTAGAATTCCTGGTAATACATCTAAATTTTGTATTTCTTCTATGTTAGATACACAAGAAACAGCTTTTTGTGTCCAATTTTCAACACTAGTGGAACATACTACAGCCTCGCATAAACTATCGAGCATTTTTTCGTTCTTTTTCGTAAACCTTTTTATGTTAAGTTTATCCTTCATTAGGTCTTTAGTTGCAGCCCTAACAGTCTCAAGTTCGTGTATTGTTTTTTCTATATTCTTTCTTGAGTAACTTGCCTGAGAATCTTCTTGAGGTATATCATTAGTACCCTCTGGTCTTCCTGCTTCTTTATTAGGTCCAGACGGGTTTTCTTCAATACCTCCTACCATAGGCACTCCTCCAACGATAGGGTTATAGAATCCTTTTTCTCTTTCTTCAATGAACTTGTTTTGAGAAGGAGAGATATCTTCAACTTTAGGAAACTTACCTGTATCGAACATTTCCATTCCTTGTTGAGGGGTAATAACTCCCAACTCCATAAGCCTTGTAGCGACTCTCATTAGTTGGGTCTCATCCCTCATGTCTATGTCTTTAAATACCGCAGTAGGGTAAGATCTAAATCCAAGGTTTTTAGAAATTCTTTTGATTTCTTTTTGTAAAAAGTCTGACAGAAAAGCGTTTCTAGCCTCTTTAAGTCTATCAATGAATATTTGAGCTTTAACCTGAGTAGCTCCATACTTTTCTTCACCAACGACAACGTTTTGAAGTCCCTGCTTAATATCCTCATTAAGAACTTTATATTTTTCTGAACCCAATACTCTATTCAGATCTGGTATAACGAAATCTGCTTTTGTTGTATAGTCTGAAACCAAAACACGACCAACGCTTTCGTTTTTGAAAAGGTTTTGCATCGCACTAATGTTATGGGGACTTATACCGCCCTTGTCAGGCTCTGCTCCCATTGTTATTAAAAGAATAACATTTTCTACGGTCCTTGTTATTGCCTGATCCATTTTCTTCAGCTCAAGTTTCGCGTTAATGTCTTCCAGTACTGCGTAACCAAATGGGATGGCGAAAGGCTCATAATCCTGCTTCTTGTAGAAAGAATGGGAAACTTTTTCAGGGTCTAGTTTTATCTTTAAACCGTCTGTGTTATAAGATCCTTGCTTAATGCTTTTTTGTACATCTTTAGGCAAAGAATCGAAAATTTCTTGATCCTCATCTGTAGATGGGTTTTGCAGTCTGGACATTTCATATTCAGAAAGTATCTTCTCATATGCTCCATTATTAAAAGATGATGCTCTGGTTGCGACAACATCATAAGGGTTCATCAAAACATACCTGATTGGGACCTTGTTTTCTGATCCGTTTTTTGGGGCTATTGAATTTATAAGATCGAGAAAGTCGTCAGCCTTAAATTTGCCGTCTATTCTATACAAAAAGATATTGCCACTTCTGTAATACTCCCTGAAGTATTGATCCTTTAGGTTTGTTAAGTTTGTTTTCTTAAACCACTCATTAAAGAAATCCCTGCTCTTCTTTGTTCCTCCCTCAAGGAAAAGTTCTGTATTTGCGAACTCAGACATAATGTCTATAGCATTACGGAAAACAGAAACGTTAGCATAGGCTTTTTGGCATAACTCTATAGCTTCCCTTACATTAATGCCATCAGAAGAAAACTTATACGGTAACAAGCCCCTTCTGATACTAGAGAACCTATCTATTGTATTTTCAAAAGCAGACCTGTTGGCTCTCTTTGGCGTTGTTGGTGTAGAGCCTCTTGTATAACTAGCGCTAGATGTGCTATTGTAAGATGCAGAAGAAACATAAAAAGGGTCTCCGACAAGCTCTGGTTCGTAATCCTTGTTTATGGGTTGTTGAGGACTTTCATTTGTCTTATCAAACTTGCCCCAATAATCAGATTTTTTAACGTATTTTCTCTTTGCCATATAACCCTATTATACACTCAAAAGTCAAAAGTTTAACTTTTAACTTTGCAAAGTGACAATTATTTGTTATACTTTACTTTTATTACCATCTTCCTGTCTCCATCGGTTTGGGTAATATACGTTTCGCCTTTTTGGTGAAGCTCTTCCATCTTTTCTTTTGAAATGGTCATTTGATGGTCGTAATCCTCGTTTGATTGCATAAGAATAATCTCGTCATCACCAAACTCCACGGTAGCTTTTGACTTCTTTTTAGCTTTTTCATACTGGCTATAACAAACAGCCACTCTTTGATCTTGACTTTTAAAGTCTTTTTTTACAATCTCTGACAAGACACATCTCGAAACAAAGTCGCTTCTTTTCTCTTTATCGTTTGGTGTTGGTAAAGGCATAATAATTAATACACTAAAACTTAATCAATAAACATAGGAGTAAAGGTAGATTGTTGATTATCTATCTTATCGTCCATCATATCATAAAATATATGCATCATCCAATTACCCAGTAGCAAAGACGAGTAGGAGTCTTTTCTAGCCTTGTCCGCACCTTTTTGTTTTCTTAGGTTTCCTGGCAAATCAAAGCTTTGAGTACCCTGAGAAGAAGTGGTTACCTCTATCAT
>Ga0228674_1001552_pt1 | contig 13577 bp, 10 predicted proteins | sample 1D_rmetaG_FD_189054 | JGI IMG/M metagenome (GOLD analysis project Ga0228674, IMG submission 189054) | Seawater microbial communities from Monterey Bay, California, United States - 1D_r | ecosystem: Environmental > Aquatic > Marine > Coastal | place: USA: California | collected 2016-09-26
AATCTGGGTGGAGAGAAATTGGCGTAATGCGACCAGCGCTTCACGGTGTTCCATCGTCGGGCTCTTCTGGCGGATGGGCGGGGCTTTTACTGCCGCGCGTGCAGATCGCCGACTTTAATGCATTTGCGGCTTCGGCCGCTATGTGCGGCGCGGGTCATGAACAGTCTGGCAATAGAAATGCGAGGGATGTCGCCAGCGCTGAAATGACCCGCCGTCGACGAGGGCGGGTCATGCAGCCAGGTGCGACGCTATTGCCACTGCGCCAGGAGCCGGCGCTGGGTGAGCAGGGCGCTGTCCTGCGTGGTGGGAGCAAGCTGTATGGTCTGCCCCGGCAGGCATTGCGCCAGCCGAGCCACGGCCTGTGGCGTCAGCGCGCCGAGACGCGGGTAGCCACCGATGGTCTGGCGGTCGTTGAGCAGGATGATCGGTTGGCCATCCGGCGGCACCTGCACGGCGCCCAGCGGGATGCCTTCGGAGATCATCGAACTGCGCTGGCATTGCAGCTGCGGGCCGTTGAGACGAATGCCCATGCGGTCGGCGCGCTGATCGATCAGCCATTGGCTGTTGAAGGCGTCGAACAGGCTCTGGCCGCGGAAGTCACCGATCTGCGCACCCAACACCAACTGCAGGCGCGGCGCATCCTGATACTCGGGAATGAACTCGGTGGGCATCTGCCGCGTTTCATTGGCGCTGCCGCTCCAGCCCAGAGCATCGCCGACAGCGATGGCGCGGCCATCGCCCTGCAGGCCACCAAGGCCTTCACGTAGCATGCTGGCGCAACTGCCCAGCACCAGCGGCGCCTGGAATCCACCTGGCGCTGCGAGATAGGCGCGGGCGCCCTGACGCGGCTGGGCGAAGCTCAGACGCTGGCCCTGGCGCACCTCGAAGCTGCGCCAAGGCGCCAGCGGCTGCTCGTCCAGGCGCGCGCCGAGATCGGCACCGGTCAGCGCCAGTGTGGCGTCACGGCGGCATTCGAACTCGGCATTGCCCAGGGTGATCTCCACCACAGCGGCAGTCAGCGGGTTGCCCAGCAGCCAGTTGGCCCAGCGATGGGCGATCCAGTCCAGGGCGCCGCACTGGGTCACGCCGAGGTGGCGTACGCCGAAACGGCCAGCATCCTGCAGTTGAATGAAAGGGCTGCTGCGCAATACGCGCAGGCCGCCATCGATAGCGCTCATTGGCCGGCCTCCAGCGGGCTGTCGTCGCCACCCAGGCGGATGAATTCGGCGCGCTCGATGGGTACGAAGCGCACCCGATCACCGGGTTGCAGCAGGCTGTAGCCTTCGATGTCGCTGCCGAACAGGCGGCTCGGCGTGCGCCCGATCAGGTTCCAGCCGCCGGGCGAAACCACCGGGTAGGCGGCCGTCTGCCGTTCGGCGATGCCGACGCTGCCGGCGGCGATACGCTTGCGTGGTGTGCTCAGGCGCGGCGCGGCGAGGATTTCCTCGACCAGCCCCATGAAGGCGAAGCCGGGCGCGAAACCCAGGGCGAATACCTGATAGGCATGGCCGCTGTGTCGGGCGATCACCTCGGCCTCGCTGAGCCCGCTGCGCCGGGCCAGCAGTTGCAGCTCCGGGCCGACGCTGCGGTCGTACCAGGTGGGCAACTGGTGTTCGCGACCGCCTTGCAGATCGGCAGGCTGCAAGCCATCGAGCGCTTCGGCGACCTTCGCTCGTGCCTGCTCGCTATCGAGCTGGCACAGGTCGTAGTGCAGCAACAGCGTGGTGTAGGAGGGGACGAGGTCGATCAGCGCGCCGCCGAACACTTCCTGCAGGCGCGTGCGTGCGGCCAGCATCCACGGCATGTTGGCTTCATCGATAAAGTCGAACAGGCGCAGGATCAGGCTGTCGATGCCGGCCACTTCCAGCCTGGCGTTGGGCGCCTTCATGCCTGAACCAGGCTGTCGAAGGCCTGGCGGATGCGTTGCACGGCAGCCACCGAACTGGCGTTGTCGCCATGCACGCACAGCGTCTGCGCGGCCAGGTGCAGTGCGCTGCCGTCGCTGGCCTGCAGGGCCTCGCCACGCGCCAGGGTGACTGCCTGGCTGACGATCACCTCGCTGTCGTGATGCACGGCACCCGGCAGGCTGCGGCTGACCAGGAAACCGGCGGCATCATAGGCGCGGTCGGCGAAGGCTTCGAACCACAGGGTCAGGCCGAATTCGTCGCCCAGTGCCTGGGCTGCGCTGTTGTCACGGGTGCACATCAGCATCAGCGGCAACTGGCGGTCGTACTTGGCCACGGCGCTCATCACCGCGCGCAGGGTGGCGGGCTTGCGCATCATGTCCTGATACAGCGCGCCGTGAGGTTTGACGTAGCTGACACGGGTGCCCTGGCTGCGGCAAATGCCTTCCAGTGCACCGATCTGGTAGAGCATCAGGTCTTCGACTTCCTGCGGCGTGCAGTCCATCGAGCGGCGGCCGAAACCGACCAGATCCTGGTAAGCGGTGTGTGCACCGATGCGTACATCGTGGGTCACGGCCAGGGCCACGGTCTTGCGCATCACGCTGGGGTCGGAAGCGTGGAAACCGCAGGCGATGTTGGCGCAGTCGATATAGGGCATGACCTCGGCGTCCAGGCCCATGGTCCAGGCGCCGAAGCTTTCGCCGATGTCGCAATTCAAAAGCAGGCTGTTCAAGTGAGCATCCTAATCATGAGGTGCATGGATATGGCCGGACAGCTTTGAGCTGTTCTGGGAGTTGGCCTCATTTTTCCGGCGTCGCCCAGAGGCGTCCAACTAATAAAAACATCCGCCGGAGATAGGAAAAGCTGATGGTGTCGGACATCGGATTTTCTGATCGCCACACGCCGGTTTTTCCCGTTGGACAGTGCCGACCGTCGCGCTCGACAGTGAGTCGGGTGAACGCTCCTTGGCGCCGTTCTGGTGCACCCCCGGTGTGTCCCGTACCCGGGGGCTTTTGCGTTCCTTTCGAGTCGACTCAGTACCTGGCTACCAGTCTACGGGGGAACCCCAGTGAAGACCGCACCCTGTCTGTCCGCGCTCTGCGCCTTGCTTGTCGCTCTACCCATGGCTTTACCCGTACACGGCAGCGAACGCTGGTCGATGTCGGTGGAACAGCCGGCCGGCAATTTCATCAGCCGTGTAGCGGTGGAGTTTGCCAGGAATGTTCGCCAGGCCACCAATGGCCAGCTGAACATACGCGTTCACCCCAACTCCACCCTGTATCGCCGCCCTGAGGTCAAGCTTGCGGTAACCCGCGGCGATATTCAGATCGGCGATGTGTTCATGTCTGCGCTGGGCAATGAAGATCCGATCTACGAGCTGGACAGCCTGCCGTTTCTCGCCACCGACTACGAGCAGGCGCGCAAGCTCTGGGCGGTGAGCCGTGAGGCGGTGGAGCGACGCCTGCTGGCCGATGGCGTGCGCCTCGTTTACGCAGTGCCGTGGCCGGCGCAGAGCCTGTTCAGCAATCGCCCGTTGCAGGCTGCGGAGGATGTTCGCGATCTGCGTTTTCGCAGTTACAACCCGACCATCTCGCGTCTGGCCCATTTACTCCATGCGCAGCCGACGACCATCAATACCGAGGACGTACCGCAGGCCTTCCGCGACGGTCAGGTGGACATCATGCTCACCTCCAGTGCGACAGGCATGGACCTGCGCGCCTGGGACTTCGTCTCGCATTTCTATGACGTACGCGCCTTCATCCCGAAGAACATCGTCATCGTCAACGAGAGTGCCTTCCAGCGTCTACCCGAGGCCCAGCGCAGCGCCTTGCTGCATGCCGGTGAACGGGCCGAGCGGGCAGGGTGGGAGTTGTCCTGGGCCTTGACCGGTTATCAGACGCGGATGCTCGCCAGGCACGGCATGACTGTGGTGCAGGACATTGACCCGCAATTGCGCCGGGAGCTGACCGAAGTCGGTCAGCAGATTACCGAGGAGTGGCTGGCGCGTGCCGGCGATGAGCATGCGCAGATCATCGAGGCGTATCTCGACGGGCAGTCACGTTAGAGCGCCTGCGCGAATGCCCGGTCGGCATTGCGACCGGGCTCTGACTGCATTCAGGCCAGGCGGAACTGCCTGGCGCTGCGTCCCAGTGCATCGACCTGGGATGACAGCCCCTCGGTATGGCCGCCCAGAGTATGGCGCAGGTCCTTGCTCTGCCCGGTGTGCACGTGGATGGTTTCCATCTTATCGGCGATGTCCTCGGTGGTGGTGGACACTTCCTCGATGGCCACCACGACCTGGTTCATCTCGCCGGTCAGGCGCTCCATCGCCGAGGTGATGGAACTGATGGCGTCGGCCACCTGAGCAGCATGTCGCTCGCTGTCGGCAGCCAGGTTCAGGCCGTTGCTCATCAGCTGGTGCATGTGCCGGGTCTGTTGCTGGAACTCGCCGACGATGGCGCTGATGTCGGTGGTTGCCGAGACCGTCTTCTGCGCCAGCGAGCGCACCTCATCGGCCACCACCGAGAAGCCGCGGCCGGCGTCACCCGCCCGGGCTGCCTCGATTGCCGCGTTGAGGGCGAGCAGGTTGGTCTGATCGGCGAGGCTGTTGATCACATCGACGATGCCGCTGACCCGCGCGCTGCTCTGGCCGAGGGCATCGACCTGGCTGTGGGTGTCCTGAATCAGCTGCGCCAGGCGACTCATGCTGTCGACGCTGGCGGCGATCACTTCGCCGCCGTTACGCGCGGCATCGTAGGCGCTGGTGGTGGCGGTGCCGACTTGCGCCGTGCGCTGCGCCATGTCGTTGAGGGTGGCGCTGATCTGGTGCGAGGCCGAGGCGGCCTGCTCGGTCTGCATTTCCACCTGGGTGCTGTTGTCACCCAACTGACGCATGGCATCGCCCAGGTGATGGTGCAAGCGGCTCAGCTCGCCGTTGGCGCGCACCACTTCGGCAACGATACCGCCGATACCCTGGATCATGCGGTTGGCGGCGTCGGCCAGCTGGTTGAATTCGTCACGCGGATTGCTGCCCACCGGCAGCTTGCCGGTGAGATCGCCGGAGGCGACCTGAGTGAGCAACTGAATGACGTTGCGCAGGCGGCTGACCAGGGTGCGTGAAGCCTGCAGCAGGGTGAAGCAGAGCAGGGCGGCAACGGCGAGGAAGCTCAGCCCCATCATCCACAGTGCTGACAGGCGGGCCTGCTCGGCTTCCTGGGTGCGGCGCAACAACAGGCCGCTCTGCAGCGCCTGCGCTTGTTCGTCGATGCGCGTCTGCAGTTGCTCGCCCAGTTGGCGCAGGCGCTGATTGGTCGCGTTGATGCGCTCGATGTTGCCATGGATATCAGTGAACGCCTGGGCGTAGCCCTGCACGTTCTTGCCGATCGGCGTGTCCTGCCATTCGAGATCCGCGATCTGCTCCTGCAGCTTACCGATCGCCGTCAGGGCAATCTGGGCGAACGCCGGGTCGAAGGTCGACAGATAGTCACGCTGGCTGCTCAGAGCGCTGGTAATGAAAGGTTTGATCAGGTCGAAGCTGATCGCTTCCAACGCCTTGCCTTTTTCCGTCAATGTTTTGCGCTGGCCCTCGAAAGGCGTCAGGCCCAGGGCCTGATTGAGGCTCAGCCACTGGCGCTGTTGGGCCAGTTCCTCGAGCAGCACGGCCTGGATTTGCTGGGCGTGTTGCAAGGTGGCGTCGTCTTCCAGTGCCTGGGCTTGCGTCAACAGTTGTCCGATGAGTTCTTGCAGCTCATTGAGGCCGCTGTCGAACGCTGCCTGCAGGTCGGGGGTGATCTGCTGGCGCAGTGCGTTCTGTTGCCACCAGTGGTTCATCAACTGGGTACTGGAGCTGGCATAGGCTGCCGCCTGTTCCCGCGCCTGTAATGCGCTGCTGACGCGATGGTTGGCCCATAACGAAGCGGCCGCCATCAAGATCAGGCTGATCAGGGTGAGCGCGATAAGGGCGCGGAATTTTTGTTGCCAGGACAGTAAAAAGCTCACGATAACGCCTCGCCATCTTCTTCAGGATGATTCTCAGGAGTCGGCAAGTTGTCATACAACTTGATTAAAAGTCTATGGCCTTCTTGCTTCCCGAGAAATGCAAACGGGGCCGTGATGGCCCCGTCATCGGGTTGAAGTGCTTACCAGAGCGCCAGGGTGTAGCTGAGAATCAGGCGATTCTCGTCGAGATCGTTGCCGAAATTGGAGCGAACGGTGGCGTTACGCCATTTCAGCCCCAGGTTCTTCAGCGGACCGTTCTGCACCACGTAGGCGATATCGGTATTGCGTTCCCATTCCTTGCCTTCGCTGCTGCGGCCGGCGACCTCGACGTTGTCGCCGGAGATGTAGCGGGTCATGAAGGTCAGGCCGGGGATGCCGATGCTGGCGAAGTTGTAGTCGTAGCGCACCTGCCAGGAACGCTCCTCGACGTTGGCGAAGTCGTTGATCTGCACGAAGTTGACCAGGAACGGGTCGCTGCTGGCGATGTACGGGAACGGATCGTCACCGCTCATGCGCTGGTAGCCGGCGCCGACGGCGTGGCCGCCCAGGCTGTAGGTGAACATGGCGCCGAAGGCCTTGTTGTCGAGGTCGCGGAAGTTACCGTCCTCGCGGCTTTGCGAGTAGCGCAGGTCGGTCTTCAACGATTGGCCATCGCCCAGCGGCAGTACGTGCACCAGCGTGCCGTAGTACTGCTGGTAGATATCCTCGAGGGTGCCGTAGTGCAGGCCGGCGGTCAGTTGCGGGGTGAGCTTGTACTCGCCGCCACCGAACACGAAGGAATCACTGCTGCCGCCGATGCGGTTGCCGGTCATCTCGGTGTAATCGGTGGAGCTGTTGGCCTTGATGCGGTTGATCTTGCCGCCCTGCAGGGTCAGGTTGTCGATTTCCTGAACGTTCAGCAGTGCACCCTGGAAGGTCTGCGGCAGCAGGCGTGAGTCGTTGGCCGAGACGATCGGGCTGCGAAAGTGCAGGGCGCCAGCTTTCAGTGTGCTGTTGGAGACCTTCACTTTGGCGGTCAGGCCGAGCTTGGAATACTCATCCTGCGAGCCGCCGGAGCGGTCGGCCGGGAGCAGGCCGCTGCCAGCGGTGCCGTCACCGGAGTCGAGTTTCACACCGAGCATCCCCAATGCATCGATACCGAAACCGACGGTGCCCTCGGTGTAGCCCGACTCCATGCGCAGCAGAAAGCCCTGCGCCCATTCTTCGGCCTTGTCACGGGCGCCGCTCTGGCGGAAGTCACGGTTGAAATAGAAGTTGCGCATCTCGACGCTGGCCTTGCTGTCAGCGATGAAATCGGCATGCGCGAGGGTTGGCAGGCCGCCGCCGAGCAGCAGTGCGGATGCCAGTGGGTAATGGGGTTTCATGGTGCAGTGTCTCCTGTTGGGAGCGCGCAGCCGACGTGAGCGGCTGCTTGGCAGAGCGCGTTTTGAATGATGTTGTTGTGGTCTGCGCAGAGCGCGGCGCCATTCTTCAAAGCGTTGTTCGGCGGCGTCCAACGAGAAAAAACAGGGGGCCAACGATAGGAAAATTCATCGGCTGGGCGAAAAACCTCTGGCATACAACCTGCTACGCCTGAGGCTGCGTGGGCGCTGCAAATCAGCCCCTGAGAAGAACATTGCGAAGAGGCGTTACGGCATGAATCTGAGATTTCTCGAGACCTTCGTCTGGGTGGCACGGCTCAAGAGCTTCCGCCTGACAGCCGAGAAGCTGTTCAGCACCCAGGCGTCCATTTCCAGCCGCATCGCTGCGCTCGAGGATGAACTCGGCACGCGTCTTTTTCTGCGTGATTCCAAGGGCGTATCGCTGACCCCGGAAGGGCAGAAGGTGCTCGAATATGCCGAGCGCATGATCGACACCATGCAGGCCTTGAAGCAGTCGATCAGCGATACCGGCAACATTCAGGGGCGTATTCGCGTCGGCGCGATGGATACCGTCATTCACACCTGGTTGAGTCCGTTCGTAACACGGGTGATGGAGCGCTACCCCGCGGTGGAAATCGAGCTGACGGCCGACACCGCACGCAATCTCAACGAGCAATTGCTCAAGGGCTATCTGGATATCGTGTTCCAGACCGACATGGTCAACGGCGACAGCGTGCGCAATCTGGAACTGGCTGCCTTTCCGGTGCGCTGGATCGTCCCGACCGGTTCGTTGTACCACCGCAGCTATGCCTCGATGGAGGAGCTGGCGCGTGAGCGCATCATCACCTTCTCGAAGAATTCGCGGCCGCATCAGGACATTCTCAACCTGCTGCATGCCGGCAGCGTCAGTGCGCCACGCATCAATTGCGACAACTCCATCGCCGCGATGACGCGTCTGGTGCGCGACGGTTTCGGTATCGGCGCGCTGCCGCCAGCGCTGGTCCATGACGAACTCAAGCAAGGCCTGCTGAAGATTCTCGACGAGGTACCCGAGCCGCCGCCCTTGCCGGTGGTCGCCACTTGGCATACGGGCGTGGGCCTGGAACTCAGCGAAGACATCATCGCCCTGGCCTGCGAGGCACTGGACGTCTACGCCGAGGAAATGGGCGAGGCCTGCATGGCACGAGTCGCGCCAGCGCCTGAGCAGCAGAGCGCCTGAACACCCTCATTCAGCTTCTGCGGGCCTGGAAACGGTTGCCCGCTGCTGGTGCATTCGCTGCAGAAATGCCCCTTTTCATCCCATAACGATTTCCGATCATGCGCCTCCGGTTTTTCTAGTTGGACGGGGTAGGACGATGCGCTGAGACTCGAAATCGTCTTCCAGCCGCGCCTTGCGGCGCACAAAAAACAATGAACAGGAGAGCACCATGAAATGCATCGCATCGCGTTTCGCCATGACCGCTTTGGCTTGCGCACTGGGCTTCGGCGCCCAGGCCGCCGAGCGCTGGAACATGAGCGTCGAGCAGCCCGATGGCAACTTCATTACCACCGTGGCCAAGGAGTTTGCGCAGGATGTGGAGAAGGTCAGCGCCGGCGAGCTGCAGATTCGTGTACACGCCAACTCCGTGCTGTTCAAGCGCCCTGAGGTCAAGCGCGCCGTGCAGACTGGCCAGGTGCAGGTGGGGGACGTGCTGATGTCGGCGCTGGGTAACGAAGACCCGATCTTCGAAATCGATAGCGTGCCGTTCCTGGTGCGCAACTACGAGCAGGCCCAGGCCCTGTGGGACGCGAGCCGCCCGGCCGTGGAAGAGCGCCTGGCCAAGCAGGGCATCAAGCTGCTGTACGCCATGCCCTGGTCGCCGCAGAGCATCTTCACCAAGACGCCGATCGCGAGCATGGATGACTTCAAGGGCATGAAGTTTCGTGCCTACAACCCGGCCACTTCGCGCATGACCGAATTGATGGGCGCAGTGCCGACCGTGATCCAGACCGGCGAAATACCGCAAGCCTTCAGCACCGGCATGATCAACGGCATGCTCACCTCGCCGACCACAGGTGTGGACTCCCAGGCCTGGGACTTCTCCTCCTACTACTATGACGTCAAGGCGTTCATTCCGAAGAACTTCGTCATCGTCAACGCGCGTGCCTTCGCCCGCCTGCCAGAAGCGACCCAGGCTGCCGTGCTGGCTGCCGCTGAGCGTGCGGAAAAACGTGGCTGGGCGATTGCCCAGGAAAAGACCAGTGAGCTGGTCAAGACCCTGGCCGACAATGGCATGCAGGTATCCGAGCAGGCCCCGGTGGCGGTGGAGAGCGGCTTCGAGCAGATCGGCCAGAGCATGACCGATGAGTGGCTCAAGCGCGCTGGTGCCGATGGCAAGGCGATTCTCGATACCTACCAGCCGTGATTCTGCTGCCCGCCGCGCTGGTTGCGGCGGGCTTTTCTCGTGGCTTGACCAGGGAGCCCGTTGTTAATGACCCCACTGCACAAGCTCTACACCCTGTCCGGATGGTTGTCCGGCGTGTTTCTCGTCCTGATCTGTGTGCTGGTCGTGGCGCAGATCGTCGCCCGCCAACTGGGCACCATGGTGCCCGCCGCCGATGAGTTCGCCGCCTACGCGATGGCTGCATCGGGCTTTCTCGCCTTGCCCTACGCCCTGCAACGTGGCGCGCACATCCGTGTGGAACTGCTGTTGCGGCTGCTGCCCGCTGGCGGTCGCCGTGTGGTCGATGTATTGGCCACGCTGGTCGGTTTGGGGATCGCCACCTATATGGCCGGTACTGCGCGTTGTTCGTTCTGGAGTCCTACGAGTTCAAGGAAGTGTCGTCCGGCCTGTTGCCGATTCCCATGTGGCTGCCACAGCTGCCGATGCTGCTGGGCACGCTGATTCTGGTGGTGGCGATGGCCGAGCGCCTGGTGCTGGTCTGCCAGGGCAAGCGCTTCGAAGCTGTCGAAGCCGGTACGGCGATGAGCGAGTGAGCCCACTGGCTCGACCCTTAATTGCGGCCAGCGCCGCACTGCATTCGTGAGTGAACCCGTGGACTACACAATCATTACAATCACCCTGCTGCTGGCGCTGTTCGTGCTGCTTGGCGGCGGCGTCTGGGTTGCCCTGTCGTTGCTCGGCGTCGGCATCATCGGCATGGAGCTGTTCGGCGGTGCGCCAGCCGGCTCGATTCTCGCGTCCACCAGCTGGGCTTCCAGCGCCAGCTGGACATTGACGGCGCTGCCGCTGTTCATCTGGATGGGCGAGATTCTCTATCGCACCCGACTTTCCGAAGACATGTTCAACGGTCTGGCGCCGTGGATGCGGGGCCTGCCGGGGCGGTTGTTGCACGTCAACGTGTTCGGCTGCGGCCTGTTCGCCGCGGTCAGCGGCTCTTCCGCTGCCACCGCTGCCACCATCGGCCGTATCTCTCTGCCCGAGCTGAAGTCGCGCGGCTACCCGGAATCCATCGCCATGGGCTCGCTGGCCGGTGCCGGCACGCTCGGTTTGCTGATTCCGCCGTCGATCATGATGATTGTCTATGGCGTGGCGGCGCAGGTATCGATCTCGCGCCTGTTCATCGCCGGCATTCTGCCGGGCCTGCTGCTGCTGGCGATCTTCAGCGGCTACCTGATGCTCTGGTCTGCCTGCAATCGCAGCAAGCTGCCGGAGGAGGGCGAGCGCCTGCCGTTCATGGACAAACTGCGCCGAGCCAAACTGCTGATTCCGGTACTAGGGCTGATCGTCGCGGTGATCGGTTCGATCTACGGCGGCATCGCCACGGCCACCGAGGCAGCGGCTGTGGGGGTAGTCGGTGCGCTGCTGATCGCGCTGGTCTCGGGGGCGCTGACTCGCGAAACCTTCATGGCCAGCCTGATGGGCGCGGTGTCCACCTCGTGCATGATCTTCTTCATCCTGCTCGGCGCGGCGTACCTGACCTCGGCCATGAGCTTCACCGGCCTGCCGGCGGCGCTGGCCGACTGGATCATCGCCAAACAGCTGTCGCCGTACCTGTTGCTGCTGGCGCTGACGTTGTTCTTCATTGCCCTGGGCTGCTTCCTTGACGGCATCTCGATCATCCTGCTGACCACCGCAGTGATTCTGCCGGCGGTGCAGGCTGCCGGGATCGATCTGCTGTGGTTCGGCATCTTCGTCATCCTGGTGGTGGAAATGGCGCAGATCACCCCGCCGGTGGGTTTCAACCTGTTCGTCATCCAGAACCTCACCGGGCGCAACCTGGGCGCGGTGGCGCGCGCCAGTTTCCCGTTCTTCCTCCTGCTGGTGCTGGCGGCGATCCTCATCACCTTGTTCCCGCAGATCGTGCTGGCGCTGCCCCAAGCGATGCGCGGCACCTGATCTCTCTCCCTGGCCCGCTCACGCTCCGCTGGCGGGCCATGGCTTTTTCTTTTTGCACCGTGCCGGTGCAGCCTTGAAAGAAAATGTCGCAGCGCCGCAAGCGGTTGCGGGCCATCCCTCGTTAAGCTCGCTGGCTATATGTGACCAGTCGGTCGCTCCCTTCACGCCGGTCCGCATGCGACTCGCAAGTGTCATCGTCGCTTCATGGACTAACGTTGAACTAACACCTCACGACAGCGATCCAGACCTCCTGTCGAACCACCAGCCCAATGGAGCACAACCATGGCGTTCTTTACGGCGGCCAGCAAAGCCGACTTCCAGCACCAACTGCAAGCGGCCCTGGCACAGCACGTGAGTGAGCAGGCGCTGCCACAAGTAGCCCTATTCGCCGAACAGTTCTTCGGCATCATCGCCCTCGAGGAGTTGACCCAGCGGCGTCTGTCCGACCTGGTCGGCTGCACCCTGTCGGCCTGGCACATGCTGGAGCAGTTCGATCACGCCAAGCCGCAGGTGCGCACCTTCAACCCCGATTACGAGAAGCACGGCTGGCAGTCCACCCACACGGCGGTGGAAATCCTGCATGGCGACATCCCGTTCCTGGTCGACTCGGTGCGCATGGAGCTCAATCGCCATGGTTACAGCATTCACACCCTACAGAACAGCGTGTTCAGCGTGCGCCGCGACAAGAATGGCCAACTGCTGGAGATCCTCCCGCGTGGTACCCAGGGCGAGGGTGTGCTGCAGGAAGCGCTGATGTTCCTGGAAATCGACCGCTGCTCCAGCTCCGCCGAACTGAAAACCCTGGAGAGGGCCATTCACGAAGTCTTCAGTGACGTGCGCATGAGCGTCGCCGACTTCCAGCCGATGAAGGCCAAGGCACGCGAGCTGCTGGCCTGGCTGGATCGCGCCAAGCTCAAGGTGGACAAGGCCGAACTGGATGAAATCAAGATCTACCTGAACTGGTTGCTGGACAACCACTTCACCTTCCTCGGCTACGAGGAATTCACCGTCGTGCCGACCGCCGATGGCGGCAGCATCGTCTACGACGAGAAATCCCTGCTAGGCCTGTCCAAGCGCCTGCGCACCGGCTTGTCCGCCGAGGAGCTGCACATCGAGCCTGAGGCGGTGGCCTACCTGCGCGAGCCGCAGCTGTTGTCTTTCGCCAAGGCTGCAGTGCCGAGCCGTGTGCATCGTCCGGCCTATCCGGATTTCGTCTCCATCCGCGAGCTCGATGCCAAGGGCAACGTGGTCAAGGAATGCCGCTTCATGGGCCTGTACACCTCGGCGGTGTATGCCGAGAGCGTATGGAATATTCCCTACATCCGCCGCAAGGTGGACGTGATCAAGCAGCGCTCGGGCTTCGACAGCAGCGCGCACCTGGGCAAGGAACTGGCCCAGGTGCTGGAAGTGCTGCCGCGTGACGACCTGTTCCAGACCCCGGTGGACGACCTGTTCAACACCGCGCTGTCCATCGTGCAGATCCAGGAGCGCAACAAGATTCGCGTGTTCCTGCGTCGCGATCCCTACGGCCGCTTCTGCTACTGCCTGGCCTACGTGCCGCGCGACGTCTATTCCACCGAAACCCGGATGAAGATCCAGCAGGTGCTGATGGAGCGCCTGCAGGCCACCGATTGCGAGTTCTGGACCTTCTTCTCCGAGTCGGTGCTGGCACGCGTGCAGTTCATCCTGCGCGTCGACCCGAAGAACAAGATCCAGATCGACCCCGTGCTTCTGGAGAAGGAAGTCATCCAGGCCTGCCGTTCGTGGAAGGACGACTACGCCAGCCTGATGGTCGAAAGCCTCGGCGAAGCCCAGGGCACCAACGTCCTGGCGGAATTCCCCGGCGGCTTCCCGGCCGGTTACCGCGAGCGTTTCGCCCCGCACTCGGCGGTGGTGGACATGCAGCACCTGCTCAGCCTGAGCAACGACAAACCGCTGGTGATGAGCTTCTACCAGCCATTGGCCCAGACAGG
>Ga0228674_1001553_pt1 | contig 13570 bp, 8 predicted proteins | sample 1D_rmetaG_FD_189054 | JGI IMG/M metagenome (GOLD analysis project Ga0228674, IMG submission 189054) | Seawater microbial communities from Monterey Bay, California, United States - 1D_r | ecosystem: Environmental > Aquatic > Marine > Coastal | place: USA: California | collected 2016-09-26
CTCCATTGACTGTTCACCTTCAAATGAACCATCTAAAAGTGAAATGTTTCCGATCATGACGATAAGTACGAATTCGAAATCATCATCTTTTTTAACTTCCGGAGACGCTACAAATGTAGGATCCTCATTAATGAATTCAGCCACCATGGGAAATCCTGTGTTACAAGCATTCCATAGCCCGTTTATAAAAACGTTCGCTAACTTTTCATTACTGACCTTTTTCCGAATTAGTGTAGCGAACATAATGTTGGTTTTAAACGTGTCTCGTGTATGCTTTACAAAGATAACGATTGAATCATCTTGGTTTTCAACACTTTTTTTAGGGTTTTCAACATTTTTATTCACAATCCGCAATGAATGCGTGATTTTACACTCATCCTTGAAAAACACTCCCCAACACTTTCTAGTCAATTTTCATCCCATATTGTGAACCAAATCATTCATTCAATTGTACCTTTGTCACAACAAAATGAATGCGTCAATTATGAAACGAAGTCAAATCATCCTACTCGTCGTTTTTCTCTTAGTGACAGGTGGTATTTCTATGATCGTTGCTGGAAACAAGACTGAAACCTTAAAGAAGGAAAAGGAAACCAACGATGACGTTTATGTCCCAATTAAAGAGGTCAAAAACGAACTGAAGGTTTTCTCGATGGAATCTTATGGTCAAGTTACACCGAATTCGGAGATCAATATCTCATTTGAAGTTCAAGGAAAATTAGAACGTGGTAACCTCACCATGAAACCTGGAACGAACTTTAGAAAAGGGCAGTTACTCTATTCAGTCGATAACCGCGAGGGTTACGCAACGTTTAGGGCAAGAATGTCCACATTCTCGACGCTTTTATTGAACGCTCTACCCGATCTCGAATTGGAATTCCCTTCTGAGCGTAATAAATGGATCAAGTTCTTAAATGATCTAGATCCTTCTAAGCGATTACCTGCACTTCCAGAAATCAATAATTCTAAAGAACGACTATTCATTACAAGTAGAAACATTTTTGCAGAATACTATAACCTTGAAGCCCAACAGTTAAGGCTTGAGAAATACTTTTACATTGCGCCATTTAGCGGAACAGTACTTTCTACTTCGGCGGAACCTGGGGCGGTTACGAGCCCAGGCATGACTGTAGCCAGAATTGCGAAAACAGGTGGATTTGAGGTAAGGGTCCCTATTTCCATGGAAGATATCGACATATATAAGTCTAAAGGAAAAGCGACGTTCACCAATTCAGATGGAACTATGGTTGCGACTGGCAAAATAATTAGGGTTTCTGGTGTCATAAATCAACAAACTCAATCAGCAGATGTCTATTACAGCGTTAAAGCGCTAGAAGGTGAAAAAGTTTACAATGGCATGCATCTTAATGTTGCCATCGAAACAGATGCAGAAAAAAATACGGTAACCATCCCATTAACATGCTACCATGACGGAAAGGTGATGGTCCTAGAAGACAAGAAGTTAGTACCTGTAGAAGTATTGAAAGTACATTCAAAACCAGACTCACTATTGGTTACAGGTCTAAGTGACGGTCAAATACTCGTTCTAGAGCGAATAAAGAAAAATAAAAAGGGTACTAAATTCATCGGAATCGAGCGCAAATGAAACGAGTGATCCAATTTTTTCTTGATCGTCCTATCTGGGGTAATGCTGCCATAGCCATCATCCTTATGTTCGGTCTATTCTCTGTATTCACGATGAAAAGATCGTTCTTTCCAGAGATGGAACCTACCGTCATCAATGTGATGGTTACTTATCCAGGAGCATCACCACAAGAGATGGAGGATGGTGTTACGATCAAACTAGAACAAGCTATTAAAGGAATCGTAGGTATTGATAAAACGAACTCCACCTCGGCCGAAAATATTTCTCAAATTCGGATTACAGCATTTCAAGACACTGACATGGACGAACTTCTTAACGAGGTTGATAATGCCGTGAACTCGATTAACTCATTTCCTGATGGCGCAGAGCAGCCCATCGTAACAATGAACAAATCGAACGGAATGTCAAGCATTGTTGCTTTCGTCGGGGTGTCTGCCAAGAGCCTAGACGCAGACTTGACCGACTTGACGGACATGGCCACTCAGATTGAGCGAGACCTTCTTGACACTAAAGAGATAACGCAAATCACGATGACTGGATTTCCGGAAAAAGAAATCAGCATCAATACTCGAGAGCAGGATTTACTTCGTTACAACATCTCGTTTCAGGAAATATCCATGGCGATTGGAACACGTAACATTGACATTACTACTGGGGTAATCCGAGGTAAAGTTGAGGATATGAATCTCCGTTCGAATAACAGAACTAGTACCCCTTCTGAAATTGAAAAAATCATCGTACGAACGACGACCTCTGGTGAGCAAATCACGATTGGCGATGTTGCAGATGTTGAGCTAGGATTTGAAGAGTCATCGCAAGATGCGCGCTACAACGGATTTCCATCTGTCCAATTTCAAATTGAGAAAACGAAAGATCAGGATATTACTACCATAACTGAAGCACTTCATGAGTTCCAGAAGAAATTCGATGAAGAGCAGGCGGATTATAGTTTTGACATCTATTATGAGTTTAACGGCATGCTCGATGACCGGATCGACCTACTCTCTCGAAACGGTATTATGGGACTCATTCTCATACTTTTATTCTTAGGGATATTCCTAAACTTGAAATTATCAGCTTGGGTAGCCTTCGGAATCCCGTTCTCTTTCTTGGGAATGTTCATATTCGGCATGCCATACGGAATGTCCATCAATATGATCTCGCTTTTCGGGATGATTTTGGTAGTAGGAATATTGGTTGATGATGGAATTGTGATTGCAGAAAATATTTACACGCATTATGAAAAGGGTAAAACAGCAAGAAGAGCTGCAATCGACGGAACGATGGAAGTTCTTACTTCTGTATTCTCATCGGTCCTCACAACAATCGTAGCCTTCAGTATTTTATTATTTGTTGAGGGAATGGAAATGATGCGAGAAATGGCATTTGTAGCTATATCTTGCCTACTCTTTTCGTTATTCGAGGCATTTATCATTCTTCCTGCTCATCTTGGGCACAATAAAATACTCAATGATACAGAAGAGAAAGAGTACTGGAGCTATCTAAAAGGAGGACTCCTAATACTCTTAGGTATTCTAATCATAATTCTTGGCGTTCAAATTATACCGACAGAAGGAGATTTTTTAGCCAAACTATTCGCATTCTCCGTAGTTATCTCGGGAGCAATCGTATTTCTTGTTGGATACTCAAAATCTAAAGTTGAGAAACTAGTGCGTGGTGCATCTGATCGCGCTATTAAATATGTGCGTGACAAATGGTTCAGAGTTGCAGTTAGCTTAATTGTAGGAACACGAAGACGATGGTATATACTTGGGTTCTTGTTCCCATTGGTATTCACCTTCTTAACTATTTCTTTGATGAGCTCGAAAACAATTGGGTTCACTTTCTTCCCAGATATACCGCCAGACTTCATCAATATCGAAGCTGCCTATATGCCGGGCGACAGTAAGGCTAAATCGGAAGAATTCATCAAAGTTTCGACAGCTATTTTATTAGAGGAAAATCAAAGAATTATTGAGGAAAATGGCGACACACTGGTATCCTACTTCTCTAGTAACATTGGTTTCTCACAAAACATTGAACAAGTTGGAAATCACACCTGTGGTCTTATGATTTTCATAAATAGTGAAAATGTGACTACGCCGGTTGACACGCTGATGAATCGAATTATTCGTCGATTGGATGTTACTCCAGAAGTACAACTCGCACAGGAGACATTCGTAGGAGGTTTCAACCGATTCGGTAAAGAAATTGAACTCGGCTTTACTTCAGACAACCAAGCTAGTTTAGCTGGTGCTAGAGATCTTTTCAAAGCAGAACTTGAAAAGAAGGATGGCGTGATCAATATCAAAGACAACATGCCTGAAGGCAAGAAAGAAGTCTACTTAAAAATGCGTCCTCAAGCTGATATTTATGGGCTTCAGAAGAACGATGTCCTCACTCAAATTCGACAAGGATTCTTTGGTCAAGAGGCTCAGCGCGTTATTATAGGAACAGATGAAGTGAAAATTTGGGTGAGATACCCACTCGAGGATCGAAATTCATTTTCTGACTTGGAGAATATGAAAATAAAAACTGCACAAGGTCTTGCCATTCCCCTCAAAGACATATGTGACTTCGAAGTTGGGAGAGCCCCGGAGAGCTTGCGTAGACGTGATGGAGAACGCATTGTTAAAATAGATGCTGACGCTGCAAATCCTGACAAGGTTTCAGAGATAAACACCTTTATTACCGACACGATTATTCCGCTTGTCGAAAACGCATATCCTGATGTTTCTCATACACAATTGGGGCAAGCAGAACAAAGTAATAAAACTCAAGGATCCATGATTATCCTCACGCTCATTGGAGTCGTGATCATGTTCATTATTCTTTCGCTTCATTTTAATAGTGTTTTAAGCTCATTCTTAATCATGCTAGTCATTCCCGCCGGAATTGGAGGCGCAATTTTAGGACATGGGCTCATTGGTATTCCGGTATCGCTCTTCTCCTTTTTCGGGATGATTGCACTTCTCGGTGTCCTCATCAATGATGCCATCGTTTTCTTAGATCGATATAATGACTTGATCGCCGAAGGAAAGGATACACGCCAAGCTTCAATTGAAGCAGCTGTATCTCGCTTTAGACCTATTATTCTTACTTCACTTACAACGGTGGTTGGACTTCTCCCAATTATATCCGAAACAAATATGCAAGCCCAATTCTTAATTCCAGTTGCTGTTTCATTGGCTTTCGGAGTGCTTTTTGGGACAATATTCATCCTTCTATTCTACCCATCAGCAATCTTATTCTGGAATGGACTAAGAAGGTTCGGACGTTTCATCTGGAAAGGTGAACGTGGATTACGAGCGGTAGATGTCGAACCTGTCATGAAGCTTATTAACCAAAAAAATGAAATCGATGAATAAGTTAATCGTCATCTTCGCACTCACCAGTGCTAGTTCATTTGGACAAAAAGATTTAAGTGCTACTGATGCGGTTGTCATAGCGCTAGAAAACAACTACCAGATTCTTATTGCTGAAAAGCAACATGAAATCAATGAAATGAACAATAGCTGGTCTGAGGCTGGATTATTCCCTACCGTTGATCTAAGCATTGCTCAATCCAATAACCTTCAGGACAATACTCAGAATCCTTTCACATTTACACCAGGTAAGATTCTTTCACAAGGACTCAATCCTTCCTTGAGCCTCAACTGGAATATTTTTTCTGGGTTTGCTGTCAAAATTTCAAAGCAGAGACTCGAGCAACTTGAAACACAAAGCGCGAACAATGCTATGACGATTATTGAGGGAACAATTCAAGATGTCCTCAAAGCATACTTCACAGCTCAATTACAGAACGAACGACTCGAATTATTTAACTCGGTACTTACCTTATCTCGTGATAGATATGAGTACTATCTATTGAAAGAGAAATATAGCACGGCTTCCTCACTAGAATCTCTTCAATTTCGAAATCAATATTTAACGGATAGCACGAATTTTTTAATGCAGAAGATCTCTTCAGACAACGCGATGAGAAATCTTCTAATCCTAATGAATCAAGATGACAGTGAGTCGCTCGAGTCCAACTATACCCTCATCGATAAATTATCCTTTGACATTCAAAGTATCAACTTTGAAGACGCTCAAAATGAAATGCTCTCTGAAAACACTAATCTGAGAGCGCAATATATTGGACTAGAATTACAAAAAACTACGACATCCCTTCAGCGATCCTTCCTATATCCAACCCTCAGCTTCCAAGCTGGAGTTCAACCGAACTGGTCAAAAATCAGGAATTTAGATGACCCTGCGTTTAGTGCTGAACCATATACACTGTCATATTATGGCAACTTTAACTTGCGTTATACCCTATTCAATAATTGGAAAAACAAACGAGCCGTAGAAGTTTCTGCGATTCAAGAAGATATCTCCGAACTAAATATCGAAAGTATGAAGAAGACTCTTTCAAGTACACTCATGAACTTGATCGAGCTGCACGAAGTAAGAACCCAGCTCGTTGGGATTTCTACCGTTAACCTTAACTATGCGAAACAAGCTTTCGATTTAGCTGAAAAACGATATGATCTGGGCAGCATGAATTCTATCGATTTGGCAACCTTCCAGAACACCTATGAGAATACCATGATTCAGCATTATGAAAACCTCTTTAATCGTCTAGACACTTATTTGGAAATCTATAAAATGACTGGAAAATTGAGATTAAGCTATACCAAAGATTAGTGGAGTTTGGCATTAGTAAAAAGTGCCTCTTCATAGAAGAGACGCCCTTACGCTAACTAACCTAATCGAAACCCTATTTAAAATGCTCACGTGACCTACTAAGATTTTACTATCGGCTGAATTAGCAATCCCAGCAATAATTTTCCAAGTAAACATGCCATCCTGAACACCAGCACCAAGTTGTGAATATGTACCATCCCATCCAACTGACATGTCATGTGATTCAAAAAGCTAACTCACCCCAGCGGTTAAAAAGATATAAGGTATAATCATCTTCGTCAAAACCTTCCATTACTGGCTTGAAAACTTCATTCACGCCGCTACCATCTGGAGTAAAGGCATTCGCACAAATCTGATGGTAGGGACTAGGACCGACTCCAAATTCACCTAGAAAACTGTAGGGCATCGCTCCATTTACATTACCCCGAGTTAACGTCCATCCCGATAAATCACCAGCTTCAAAATCCATATTAACACATGGTCCATCTGCTGTACGATTTCCAGCCCCAGAATAAGTTACCTGGCGGATTGCATCAATTTCTAGTCGAGTATCATTAACAAGTTGAGTATCACGATTAGAAAAGTTGAATCTGAAATAATTTCTCCTGAGTGCAAACGCGACTCAATTGTTGCATGAAACGTTTGATATTGTGTATCGATATGATCAAGTACATTCTGATAGATGTAATCACTCAATTGCAGACCAAGATCTTGTTCAAATCTTAGAAGGCTTCGTGATGAGAAAAAGTGTTCTGTTGCCTGGAGCTAGTGTTGTCAATATACCGTGTTTGACAGTATTAATATGAGCCAAATCAACCCAAGTGCAAATGAAGTTTTCATAGCTGTGAAGTTTTAGTGTGTATATATAAAATGTATTTAAAAACCCCTCAGTTGCTATGCATGCACATCTATTGATTAATCACTAAACCAGACACTTAACTGTTTTAACGATCAATTCACACTGTTCATATATGAAACAGAATATCATGCGCGCACAATTTAATCAAGAACTCATGTATCCAAATGAGAAGATCGCATCTGTGAATGAATATTGTTTACAATAAAAATAGAATTTAGTTAAGCCTAGCCAAAAAAAGTTTCGACTAATTCGGTTTTATCAGCTATTAATCGGGCAAGGAGGTTCTTCTTTCCACGGAGAAGAAACAAATACTTCCATTTATAGGAAACTTGTCGAAGAAACTTGAGGAAATAAAAGGCTATCATACCCGATATCGGCATTAACAGAAAGTAAATAATGAGCATCCACCATGAAAAACCAAAAAGATAATGTGCTGCGATTAGAAAAGACGCGTACGTTAATGGATATAAGACGATTCCAAGTAATATCGCAATTGGCGCATAATACTCAGCTACTTTAACCAGTTTAGGCATTATTAAGCTCGTGACCTGAAATGGAAAAACATTATGAACAAAACCTAAAACAAACACAGGAAAACCAATAGTAAACTCCGCGATTATAAGAACGGACTGGCGAAAGACGATTCCTCTGTTCAGTTTTGCACTAAGAAATTTTGGATCAACACCCAAAGTCTCGATTTGCCAACTTATTTTGGATACTAATTGCTCAATTTCCGATAATCTCCAAGGTTCGCTCAAATAAACAGCATTTAACTTGTTATGAATGAGCTTTATTAGATCTACCCTCTGCTCTACGCTATGAGCTCCTCGGAATAAAACATCTCCCTCAACTATTTTAACAATACTGTCAACCAAATCATCTTGTTCCTTAGATGACGAGTTCACAAGTAAACCTTCTAATCTCTCTCTAAAAATAGCGGTCAATTCTCTACCTGTGTCCGATTGCTTCTCTCGGTACTTTTCGTAATATTCCATAGGGTCTATGAGTTCCCCTATTCTTAACAGCGCCGAACTTCTAAATTTATCTCCCTCTACATATATGATTCCTATCGGTAGGATTTGGACTCCCAATTCCCCATCATTTCTAACCTCTGCTTCTAGTGCAATTCGCGCTGCACCCGGTCTTAATTCACGTAGCTGTCTTTCAAGTGTACTATTTCCTTCGGGAAAAATTAACAACGATTCTCCTCTTTCAAGCAATTGATAACACTCTTCGAAAGCTGCTTGATTAGATATACCTGAAGTTTTGGCATCCTCAAACCGATTAACCGGAATCATACCTAAACCACGTAAAAACCATCGCTTAATCCTTGAGCTGAAGAAAGTACCCTTTGCCATGTAATAAATTGGCCGCTTCGAAAGTCGCGCAATTATCCATGCATCTAACATGGTGTTTGGGTGATTCGCAATTATAATAGTGGGACCAGACTGTATAAGGCGCTCCTTATTCGTTACTCGAATTTCTCGGTAATACAAACGGGTCCCTATACCCAATAACACTTTTAGAATTCGATACAACATATTCTATGGCAAGATAACAAAATGGCGGTCGCGAAGTTTATCATATTCCGCAAATGCAATCTCAAAATATGCGAAAATCACAACTTCGGATGAATCAGAATTGGCAAAAGCATTGTACATTTGGTGTATGTATGATTTCCCAATAGCCTATTTCAACACTAACGATGGATCGAGTCGCTTGGCCTTTGGAGAGGGCCCAATGATTAAGTTAAAAGAAGGTTGCGCTCTCGAGAATTTACAACGTTTTATCGATGAGCATTCTGGAAAACATTTATTGTTGAATTTGAGTTATGAACTCAAAAACGAAATTGAAAATGTAGCTTCAACCAACAATGATTACTCAAATTTCCCTCTCGGCTATGCTTGGGTCCCAAAATACATGATAGAATTATCGAATGAAAACCTCCACTTTGTACAGGGAACTACAGATCATGAGAGTATGGAATTCATCGAACTATTCATGGAAAAGGAAATAGATCAAAACTTTAGCTCTTTTCCACATAAACTCAATGGACGAATTAAGAAGGACGATTACTTAAATCATGTTCGTGCGATTAAAGATGAAATCCAGAATGGTGACGTCTACGAAGTGAACTATTGTCAAGAGTTCTTTGCGGAAGATGTGGAAATCCCCGATCCAATTGACGCCTATTTCAAGCTGAACCGTCTCACCCGCGCTCCGTATTCATCCTTTTTTAGCATTGATGATTTTGTTCTCTTTTGCGGAAGTCCTGAGCGGTATATTAAAAGAATTGACAATAAACTCACTTCTCAACCTATCAAAGGGACACAAAGAAGAGGTAAAACTAAGGAGGAAGATGAACTTCTAAAAGATGAACTTCTGAACGACCCAAAAGAGCGCGCAGAGAATGTTATGATCGTTGATCTAGTCCGAAATGATCTTTCTAGAATAGCTCTTCCAGGCTCTGTAGACGTTGATGAATTATATGGAATCTACACTTTCGACACGGTACATCAAATGATCTCGACCATATCTTGTGATATTGATGAATCGACAACGTTTACAGATATGCTCCGTGCAACGTTCCCGATGGGATCCATGACAGGAGCGCCAAAAATTAGTGCAATGAATAGCATTGATAAGCATGAGTGCTTTCAACGTGGAATTTATTCTGGTTCTATTGGATACATCAAAGCAAATGGCAATTTTGATTTAAATGTTGTGATACGGACGTTGGTCTATAATAAAAGGAAAAAGTACCTCTCCTGCGCTGTTGGAGGAGCAATCACAATTAAATCTGACCCGGAAAAAGAATATGAAGAATGCCGAGTGAAAATCGGGAAGATCCTAGATGGAATGAATGCATGATCTAACAAATCATATCGTCAAGGAATGGACCTCACTCCAAAGTAAAAATGTGTTTGTCGCTTGCAGCGGTGGGCTCGACTCTGTAGTGCTACTTCACCTTCTAAAAGGTGCTGGAATTTCTTCTCAAGTCATTCATGTTAATTATCATTTACGAGGAGACGATTCAAATAAGGACGCCGATTTTGTTTCTTCTCTAGCAAACGTAATGGATCTATCGTTTGAGCGGAGAGAGGTAGAACTTGAGAAAGAATTAGCCGCAGGTGGTAATATGCAAGCCATGGCTCGAGATTTTCGCTATAACTGGTTTCGAGAAATATTAGCCCGCAATCCGGACAATAGAATTTTACTTGGGCATCATGCGGACGATCAGGTCGAAACGTTCTTTTTGAACCTTGCTCGAAGTTCAGGAGTGATGGGATTATCTTGCATGAAGCCTGAACATAATGGCATTGTTCGACCATTATTAAATTACTCAAAAGAAGAGCTCACTTCTTATGCCAAAGAACATAACCTAAACTGGCGCGAAGACAAATCGAATTCTTCCAACAAGTATCGCAGGAATCGTTTAAGAAATGAAATTTTGCCACATGTTCGAACAGAGATCGAAACAATCGATTCAAGCGTTCTCACATTAATTAGTTCTTTTCAGCGACTCCAATCTGAACTGGAGGCCTCAACTAGGGAATTAATCGAGGAAATTAAATTAACCAACTCGGTCTCATATGCTAGCTATAATGCGCTAAGTTCATTAGAGCGGATCGAGCTATTCAGACAACTTGGAATCAGTGCTAAAGTAGCGATTAGAGTAGAACACCTGAAAAACTCAGAAAAGGGTAAACTGATAGAGATTGATCATTCAAAATACCATGCCATTGTAAAAGATCATGATCAATTTACATTTCTATCAGAAAGCAAGGATACACCTTCTGTAGAAATCAGTTTAGTCCAGCGCTTACCAATAAGGTATTCCAAAGATGAGATCTTCCTTGATGGCCAAAAGCTAACAGGTAAGCTACAGATAAGAAGATGGCAACTTGAAGACAGAATTGCCCCAGTCGGGATGTCCGGGAGTCAATTGATCTCCGACATAATTAAGGATGCGAAACTTTCAGCACAGCAAAAGGAAGATGTTCTTGTCGTTCATGACAATGATAACATCCATTGGTGCATAGGGTTAAAAATAGGAAGACTTGCTATCGCGAATAAGGATACCGAACAAATCCTGAAATGCCAAATTAGCGCGTAAGAAGCTCTACAATCGGGCTTCCTGTCAATGCATTTGGTCGTTGTAAATACAACATATGTGTCAGCGTCGCAGCAATATCCGTGATATCAATATCTCTGAATATTTCTTGTTTCGGAATATCCTTCCCATACCACAATAATGGCACATGTGTATCATAACTAAAAGCTGACCCATGACTAGTTCCCTTTCTTGCTCCTTCGCTATCTTCTGATTTCGGCAAGTAACCAGGTTCAAGTATGAAAACTACATCTCCGCTCTCGCGATGATGAATTCCTTTACGTACCATGTCCATCCATTCATCATCGACAGTAGCATTATAGATTTGGTCTATGGTGAAAGATCGTTTTACACCCTCCCAAGATAGGACCTCCTTCGCAACATAATCTTGTACCTCTTGCAAATCTATTCCCTTGCGACTGATTGTCTCTTTATCCAAGTATATATTGAGGTTATCCTCATAAAGGATCATACTGTCTCCATATTTCAACACTAGTTTTCTCACCAAAGATGTCATGTGATCATCCAGGAAAAAATACCCCCCCGGAAGTTGATTATCGGTCAAATATTGAGGAACAGGAACCACCGCGTGATCTGCAGTTAAAAATAGAACATACTCATCGTCTCCAACCTTCTCCTCGATTGCTTTAATTAAACGCTTCAATTCTAAATCTAAACGTAAATAGGTATCCTCGATCTCTATCGCATAAGGTCCGAATGCATGTCCAATAATGTCAGGCGTCGAATAGCTAATGCACAACATATCAGTTTGGGCATCATTCCCAATTTCTTCATTTTTCAAGGCTGCCAAAGCAAAATCAGTCAAGAAAGTATTGGCAAAAGGTGTCGATGTAAAAAGTCCGTAGTGAAGCGAATCATTGGTCATTGCTTTCAAATCATAAGGAAAGGTAGGTGTTTCTTTCCCCGGTAATAGATGTTCATAAGGAGAATCATCAGGACCACTCTCAGCATATGCATCAATATCCATGATTGGCTCCCAAACTTGCTTCAGATATTTGTCAGCGTACTTCTTACCATTAAACTTCTCAACCCAAGATGGTAACTCAGGACTGAAAAATGTACTTGTAATAAATGAGCCTGTATTGAAGTCGTACCAGTATGAGCCATCACTCATGTGTCCTCCAGGTAAAATTGCCCCACGGTTTTTAATGGACATGGAAATTACATTTGCATCCGGGTAAGTCAATTTCAATTGATCAGTCACGGTATTTGCGCGTAGTCTTTTGGGAGAAAATTTCCCGTAATCCGACATCGAACCGACAGTACTCACTGCTGTATCCTCAACGCAGTTTACAGAAGCACCTTCTGTTCTACTGTACCAATCATTTCCGACAATTCCATGATTACTTGGAGTTGTTCCTGTATAAATAGATGCATGTCCTGGCCCAGTGTATGTTGGAATGTAGTTATAGACTGTATTCCGACAATTTGTACCATTCTCCATCAGTTTGCGGAAACCACCATCACAAAACTTATCATAATATCGATAGAGGTATTCATAACACATTTGATCTACAACAATTCCTACTACCAGTTTCGGAGAGTCCGACTGCTGAGCAGAGGCATTAAATAATAAACCTGAAAAAAGAAGAACAATAACTACTCTCATAAGAATGATTTGAACTACAAAAATATAAATTCAAGTACGGAAATCACCTGAACAAGCATTAACTTTGTATCAAAGCTCAAGAAATGTTAGGACTTAAATTACCGACTGACCCACGCTGGGTAAACATTGTCGAGAAGAATATCGAAGAAATTCTTACGGATCATGCCTATTGTGAACAAAAGGCTGCAAGTAATGCGATTACAGTGATCGTCAAGCATCCTGAATATCCTGATCTTGTTAAAGCCATGACTGAAATCGTTCAAGAGGAAATGGAGCACTTTTCAATGGTTCATGATAAAATTCTAGAGCGTGGACTGAAACTAGGGCATGAAAGACGCGATCCTTATGTTGGTGATTTAATTGCATATATGGGAGAGCATCATGGTGGTGGATCAAAGGAGAATCAGCTCGTCAGTCGCATGCTCGTTGGAGCCATGATTGAAGCTAGGAGTTGTGAACGATTCAGAATGCTCTCAGAACAGATGGAGGATACTGATTTACGCGACTTTTACCGCAGTTTAATGGAAAGCGAAGCACGCCACTACACGACTTTTTTGGGTTTCGCTCGAAAATACGGCCCATCCATTGACGTAGATAAGCGTTGGAATGATTTTCTAGCCTTTGAAGCAAGCCTAATGGAAAAATATGGCAAGGGCGAAACAATGCATGGAT
>Ga0228674_1001555_pt1 | contig 13565 bp, 12 predicted proteins | sample 1D_rmetaG_FD_189054 | JGI IMG/M metagenome (GOLD analysis project Ga0228674, IMG submission 189054) | Seawater microbial communities from Monterey Bay, California, United States - 1D_r | ecosystem: Environmental > Aquatic > Marine > Coastal | place: USA: California | collected 2016-09-26
GAGCACCGACGTGCAGAGCACCAACAGCCAGCTGGACGCACTGCAGCGCCGCATCCAGATCCTGCAGGCCGAACAGGGCAACCCGGAGCTGAGCCTGCCCAAGCCGGACAGCGTGCCCTCGCCGGCACCGGCGGCGGCCAGCGACGGTCGCTGAGCCCGCGCGTCCAGCGTCTCCGCACAACGGCGCCCTTGGGCGCCGTTGTCGTTTCCAGCACTGAGATCAGCGACACGCGTCGTGCACCGCGTCATCCAGCTGTCGGCGCTGTACGAAGTCCAGTCGCCTGGCCCTGGCCAGCGCCTTCCCGCGTTGCTGCCGTGCACGCTCACAGGCGGCGGGATCGGCGCTGATCGGGATCAGCGCAGCCCGCGCGCGCCCGGAGCGTGACGCCCGCCGCCGGGCCGGCGCTGCAGTGGACGTGGCAGGCGCCGGGCCACGTGGCAAGGACTGTTCCGCCGGAATCTCCCAGCGCCATTCCGCACGCCCCTGGCACGGCGTCTGCTGATAGACCGGATGGGATCCCTCCACGCACTTGTAGACCTGGGTCTGCGCGTGAACGGCGCCCGCCAGCAGCAGACACAACAACGGGCAGCATTGCACTTTCGGCATCGCAGGTTCCTCGGCGGGACTGCCGCCATCGTCAGCGGGCCATCCGCTCGCTGCCAGAGCGATACACGTCACAGCCCCGGCAATCCAGCACAGGCGTGCAAGGCATTCGACACCTGTTGCGCTGTACTGCGGGAGGCACCGGCACGCCTGCAGGTGCCTTCCCTCCCTTCCGCCAAGGAACCTGCAATGAGCAATCACGTCACCGTCGCCGATGGCGCCCGCATTTTCTACAAGGACTGGGGCAGTGGCCAGCCGATCGTGTTCGCCCATGGCTGGCCGCTGTCCTCCGATGCCTGGGACCCGCAGATGCTGTTCATGGGGCAGAACGGCTATCGCGTGATTGCCCATGACCGTCGCAGCCACGGCCGCTCCAGCCAGACCTGGGACGGCAACAACATGGATACCTACGCCGACGATCTGGCCGCGGTGATCGACACGCTGGACCTGAAGGACGCAATTCTGGTCGGCCATTCCACCGGCGGCGGCGAAGTGGCCCATTACATCGGCCGCCACGGCAGCAAGCGCGTCGCCAAGGTGGTACTGGTCGGCGCCGTGCCGCCGTTGATGCTGAAGACCGCCGGCAACCCGGCCGGCACTCCGCTGGAGGTGTTCGACGGCATCCGCAAGGGCACCGGCGACGACCGCTCGCAGTTCTTCAAGGACCTGGCCACGCCGTTCTTCGGCGCCAACCGCGATGGCAACAGCGTCACCCAGGGCATGCGTGATTCGTTCTGGCTGCAGGGCATGCTCGGTGGCGTCAAGGGCCAGTACGACTGCATCCACGAATTCTCGGAAGTGGACTACACCGGTGACCTGAAGAAGATCGACGTGCCTGCGCTGGTCGTGCATGGCGATGATGACCAGATCGTACCGTTCGATGCTTCGGCCAAGCTGTCCTCACAGATCATCAGCGACGCCGAACTGAAGGTGTATGCCGGTGCACCGCACGGCCTGACGGTCACCCACGCCGACGCGTTCAACGCCGACCTGCTGGCGTTCGCACGCAAGTGATGTGTGGCGGCGGCGCCTGAAGCGCCGCCGCTTCTGCGGCAGTGCCGGCCGCTGGCCGGCAACTTTTCCATCCTGATCCAAAGCACATGCAGCCGGCCAGCGGCCGGCTCTACCAGAGCAGGTCAGATGTCACTGTGGTGGTGCGGAACGCCGGCCTTGGGCAGCGGGTCATGGCCGCCCACGAAGTGACGTACCACCGGTGCCCGTTCGCCGCGATGCAGTCCGCGCAGCACTTCCTGGATCGCCTTGTCATCAGCGGTGATGCGTTCGTGCTGGCGCAGATGCTCCAGCCACGACGGGGTCACGAAATACTCCAGGTGGATGCCCGGCGTCGCCACATCCTCAACCACGCCCCAGACCACGGCGCCATCACGGCGACGGATCGTTCCCAGCGCGCGCATCTGCGCCTGGAATGCACTGCGATCGGCATCGTCGATCCGGTATTCGATGGTCACCAGCACCGGGCCGCGATCATTGGATACCGGTACTGAGAGTTCCGGCGCCGGCCAGTGCCCGGCCGGACGCAGGTTCAGGTCTTCGGTACCGGCGATGCGCACGCGCCAGACCAGCAGTCCGCCGATCACCGCACCGGCGGCAGCCACCAGCAGGGCCAGCTCCGGCGAGGTGCGCTGCGCCAGCGCGCCCCAGCTCAGGCCGCCAGCGGCCATGCCGGCAGAGAACACCATGATGTACAGCGCCAGCGCGCGCGCACGTACCCACGCCGGTACCGCCGTCTGCGCGGCGATCTGCAGCGAAGAGAGCACGGTGATCCAGGCAAAGCCATTGACCAGCATCACCACGGGAAGCACGTACCAGCTGCGGGTCAGCGCCAGCCCGACCAGGCTCAACGCCAGCGACAGCGTGGCCAGCAGCACCAGCAGGTCGCGGTCCATCTGTGCGCGCAGCTTCGGCAGCAGCAGCGCGCCGCCGACCGCACCGATACCAATGCAGCCCAGCAGCATGCCGTACTGCCCCGCCCCACCCTGCATCTGCCCGCGCACCACCACGGGCAGCAACGCGTTCATCGCCGCAGCGAAGAAGAAGAAGCCGACCGACTTGATCAGGACCGCCTGCAGCCGCCCGGCGCGGCTGGCGTAGCGCAGGCCTGCCTTCAGGCCGGCACCGAAGCCTTCCGGCGGCAGGCTGGACTGCTTCGGGTCGCGCTTCCAGCCCCACACCACGAACAGCATCGCGGCGAAGGTGATGGCGTTGAAGCCAAAGGCCCAGACCGCACCAAGCTGCGCCACGATCACGCCGCCGATGGCCGGGCCGATCGAGCGCGCGATGTTGATGCCGATCGAGTTCAGCGCCACCGCCGAGGCCAGCATCGGCTGCGGCACCAGCTCGGACACGATCGCCGCCTGCGCCGGCATCGCCATCGCCGCGCCACACCCCATGCAGAAGGTCAGCAGCACCAGCAGCTGCGGGGTCAGCATGTCCATGGCGGTCAGCGCCGCCATCACCGCGGCCACCAGCAGCATCCAGCCCTGGGTGGCCAGCAGGTACCTGCGCCGGTCGACGATGTCGGCCAGCGTGCCGGCGGCCAGTGCCAGCAGCACGATCGGCACTGTGGTTGCCGACTGCACCAGTGCCACCATCAACGGTGAACCGGTGCGCTCGGCCATCACCCAGGCGGCGGCCACGTCGTTGACCCAGGTGCCGATGTTGCTGGCCAGGATCGCCAGCCAGATCGAACGGAACATCCGGATCTTCAACGGCGACCAGGCACCTGTGGCCTGTGCGGAAGGTTGTGACGCGGTTGCGTTCACCATTGCCATGCTCCAACGATCGAGGCGAAGAGCGTGTCCCGGCCCCCGGCCTGCTTCAGTGCAGGACCGGCATCGACCCAGGCCAGCTGCAGCTGCCATTGCCAGTGTTCGCTGGCCTGCCAGCGGGTTTCGGATTTGTACTGGTTGCCGATGCGGCGTGCGCCACCGGCAGTGCCTGGCAGCGCCAGCAGCGGTGCCGGCGTGGTGTAGACCGCATCGGCGCGCCGATGCTTCCAGGCCATCTGTACGCCCAGCTCCGTCGTCACCGCGTCGTGCAGGCGCAGGCTCAGCGTAGGCTGGATATCCATCAGGTTGGCCGGCGCCAGCAGGCTGGCCTCGCTGAAGTAGGCCGACTTCGGGAACAAGGCATTGAACGTTCCCAGTCGGCCATCGCGCAGATTGCCGTCGCCGCTGGCGATGTCGGCCTTCAGGCCCAGCCGTGGCTGCAGCGGCAGGTCCGGCCAGCGCCAACCCGTATCGGTGGCCAGCGTCCAGGCGCGGATGTCGAGGTCACCCGTGGCGGTACGCAGTTCACCGCCCTGCACCACCAACTCGTTGTTCCAGTCCAGTGCACCGGCCTGGCCGAACCAGCGCGCGCCCAGGCTCTGCCGCCGCTCGATACCGCTACCTGCGGCGAAGCGCGCGCCTTCGCGGCGGTAGTCCAGCAGGTACAGGTCCCACTGGCCCGTCGCCTGACCGCGTGCCGTCGTGGCGTACGCAGCCCACAGGTGGGCACCGTGTTCGCCGCGATCATCGAGCGCGCCCGGTCGGTTCTCCACCGGCCGCAGCACCATCAGGTCCAGCGTGCCGCGGCGGCCCTTCCAGCCCGCACGTGCTCCGTCGAAGGCGAGGCGGATGTTTGGCCCATCGCGTACCGACAGCAGCCGCGAGCTGCCGTAGCCGGCCTCCTGCCGCCCCAGTTGAAGATGAAGGCCACCGCGCTGCCAGCGCCAGTACGCCTGCTGCACGTCCAGCGCGCTGCGGTCGGTACGGCCGGGGCCGCCGGCCTTGCCACTTTCGGCATGCACACCCAGCTGCAGCTTCGCCTGCCAGGTGTCTTCCACATAGGTGGCCGAGGCCAGCGCACGCAGCAGGCCGTAGCCATCTTCTGCGCCGCCGATGCCGAAGCGGGTCGGATCGTAGTACAGGCCACGCACGCGCAGCGACGCATCCCATTGCAGTTGGCCGTCGCCCGCATCGCTGCAGAGACCGCCGTCGCAGGCCTGCGCCAGCGCCGGCATGGCCAGCAGCGCCAGGCTCAGAACGCGAAGCACGAGCATCCCATCGCGCCCCAGAACGCGGTCAGGTCGTCGGTCGGTGCCGCGTGCTGCGCGGCATGACCATGGGCGCCATGCGTGGTGCAGGCCGCACCATGGTGATGGCGGTGGGCAGCGGCCAGGCCGGTCGCGGCGCCACCCACGTGGTAGCCACCGAACCGGTTGACCGGCGACCAGTTGGGCATCGCCGGCGGCAGCTGCGGGGCCAGGCCGGCGTAGTCACCGTCGGCGTGCACGATGCGGCCACCGACCACGGTCAGCACGCTGGTGATGTCGGCGATCCGCGCGTCATCGACGCGGAAGAAATCAGCCGACAGCAGGATGAAGTCGGCCAGCTGGCCAGCCTTAAGCGTGCCCTTCACCGCTTCGTCGCCGGAGAACCAGGCGCTGCCCTGGGTCCACAGGCGCAGCGCCTGTTCGCGCTCCAGCAGGTTTTCATCGCCGTACAGAGCCAGGCCGCCCACGGTGCGCCCGGTCACCAGCCAGGACAGCGCCACCCATGGGTTGTAGCTGGCCACACGGGTGGCATCGGTACCGGCACCCACCGGCACGCCTTCGGCCAGCATCCGCTTCACCGGCGGCGTGTGCCGCGCCGCCTGCACGCCATAGCGCTCGACGAAGGCTTCGCCCTGATAGGCCATGCGGTGCTGCACGGCAATGCCGCCTCCCAGCGCGCGGATGCGCTCGATGTTGCGCGGAGTGATGGTCTCGGCATGGTCGATGAACCAGTGCAGGCCATCGAACGGCACCTCACGGTTGACCTGCTCGTACACGTCCAGGATGCGGGTGATGCTTTCGTCGTAGGTGGCGTGGATGCGGAACGGCCAGCGCTTCTCCACCAGCAGCTTCACCACATCGTGCAATTCCGGTTCCAGCTCCGGCGGCAGCTCCGGGCGTGGCTCGTTGAACAGCTCGAAGTCGGCAGCGGAGAACACCAGCATCTCGCCGGCCCCGTTGTGGCGCAGCAGGTCGTCGCCCTGGCGAGGCTGCAGCATCTCGCTCCAGCCGCGGAAGTCATCCACTTCCTTGCCCTTGTTCTGGGTGAACAGGTTGTAGGCGATGCGCACTGTCAGCTGGTCATCGCGGTGCAGCTGTTCGATGACCTGGTAGTCCTCGGGGTAATTCTGGAAGCCGCCGCCGGCGTCGATCACCGAGGTGATGCCCAGCCGGTTCAACTCGCGCATGAAGTGGCGGGTGGAATTGGCCTGGTACTCGATCGGCAGCCGGGGCCCCTTGGCCAGCGTTGCATACAGGATCAGCGCGTTGGGCTTGGCCAGCAGCAGTCCGGTCGGGTTGCCGAGCGCGTCACGCACGATCTGCCCACCCGGCGGGTCCGGCGTGTCTTTCGTGTAGCCACAGGCCCGCAGCGCAGCGCGGTTGAGCAGCGCGCGGTCGTACAGGTGCAGCAGGAACACCGGCGTATCCGGCGCGATGTCGTTGAGCTCCTGCAGCGTCGGCAGGCGCTTCTCGTTGAACTGCGCGGCGGTGAAGCCACCGACCACGCGTACCCATTGCGGCGCCGGAGTGCGATCAACCTGTACCTTCAGCATCGCCATCGCGTCGGCCAGCGAACGCAGGCCATCCCAGCGCAGTTCCAGGTTGTAGTTCAGGCCGCCGCGGATCAGGTGCGTGTGGCTGTCGTTGAGGCCGGGCAACAGGCGCCGGCCCTGCGCATCGATCAGGGTCGCTTCGTTGCCCCAGTCGCGCATGATCTGCTCGTCACTGCCGACGGCAACGATGCGCCCCTCCTGCACGGCGAGCGCCTGTGCATGCGGCTGCTGTGGGTCGAGGGTGGTGATGCGGGCATTGCGGATGACCAGCGTGCTCATGCGACGCTCCTTGGAAGTGGAATCGAATGCGGCACCGGCACGGCCGGCCAGACCCAGCGCAACAGCGGCGCCGCTGGCCAGCACCACGTTGCGGCGGCCGTGATCGAGTGGTTCGTGACTCATGCGTGGTCTCCCGACAGATGTTGGCCGTCCAGCGCCCAGGCGCCGGGCCCGGCCAGCGCGACGGCCAGCAGTACCGTGGTCCACATCAACGGGTACTCGCTGCCACCGCGCATCCAGAACCAACCCTTGGGCAGGGCCAGGAGTACGGTGAAGCCGATGAACGCTGCGGCGACCAGTGCGGCGATGCGGACCTGCCAGCCCAGCAGCACGGCCAGTCCGCACAGCACCTGCAACAGGGCCAGCAGCAGCGGCAGTGGCGCCGCCGCTGGCAGTCCGAAGCCGCGCAACTCGGTAGCAAAGCCGACCAGCCCGGGGCCGCCGAACCAGCCGAACAGCTTGCCCAGCGCATGTGGCAGCAGGAACCCCCCGGCTGCCACGCGCAGCATCAGCAGGGCCAGGTCGAGGCCATGCCCAGCCAGCATGCTCAGTGCCCGCCTTCCTGCGCGCCAAACATGCTCTTGGCGTACTGGATGCCGATGCCGTAGCCACCGGCATGGTCACGGGCAATGCCGGTGGTCAGGCCATAGGTTTCACCCCGTGCCCAGTCGCGCTGCAGTTCAAGCAGGTACTGCACGCTGGTCATCGGCACTGCGCAGCCTGCACCATGCGGGTAATCGCGCGTTCGTGGGCCTCTTCGCTGACGTCGCCACAGGCGTCGGTGATCACGTGCACCTCGAACCCCTGCGCCAGCGCCGACAGCGCCGGACCGACGATGCAGACGCTGGTCCACAGGCCGGCAAGCACCAGGCGGCGCTTGCCGATGCGATTGATCTCCGCGATCACCGCCTGATCCTCCCAGGTGTTCATCGAGGTCCGGTCGAACACCGGCTGGCCCGGGAAGATCTCCGGCAGTTCCGGGAACATCGGGCCGGAGAACGACGTTTCGGCCACCGTGGTCAGCAGCACCGGTACGCTGAAGCCCTTGGCGCCCTTGCTGATCAGCGACACGTTGTTGCGCAGCGCAGAGATGTCGATGGTATGGGTGGCAAATGCCATCTGCGACTGGAAGTCGATCAGCACCAGCGCGTGATCGGTGGGCGACAGCAGGGACGGGGCGGCAACAGCGGTGGCAGGACTCATGGATGGACTCCGTTGGAAGCACGTTCTGGGGGAAGCAACAGGGCCGCATCGCCGGCCAGGTACTGGCCTGGGCTGCAGCCGGTCTCGGCGCGGAAGCTGCGGACGAAATGGCTCTGGTCGAAGAAGCCCAGCTGCTGCGCCAGGGATGACATCGGCAGCTTCGCGGCCGGCAACAGCTGGCAGGCGCGCTGGATGCGACGGCGGCGCACGTAGCGCAGCGGGCTGGCGCCCGTGCCGCTACGAAACAGGCGCACCAGGTGGAAGCGACTGACACAGGCAGCCTCGGCCAGCTCGGTCACCCGCAGCGGCTGCGACAGGTGTTCATCGACATAGCGCAGGGCGCGCTGCAACGCCGCCGCCTGGTGCGGGGCCAGCGATGCGGCGGGCGAAGCAGGCAGGAAGACGGTGGCCATGGGGGACGCCGCAGAGGGGTGGCCCATGGTCGGTGCCACGCGCCGGAAGCCCTACCCCCGTCGGACGAAGCCCGCACCTACCCGAATGGGGGAGGCCGCCGCCCCAGCAGGCGGCGGCCGAACAGACGGGCATCCAGCGAGTACGCGCCGGGCCCAAGTAGCAACAGCGCCAGCGGCAGTGGCACCAGTGCCCAGGGCTGGGCCAGCAGGTACAGGCCCAGCGTTGCCAACACCGCCGCCAGCGGGGTCAGCGCGCCCAGCACCAGCATCGCGGCTACCAGCAGGCCGGGTATCGACCACTCACCGGCGTGCGACGCCGGCATGCACAGCGCAGCGGCCACGCACAGCCGCAGCCACAGCAGGCCGATGCCCGGTGCACGGTCGGGAAACATCACAAACAGGCGCTGCATGGCCGGGCTCCACGGAACATGCCGGGGTGATAGCCGAGCGCCGCGCCACGCGCCTACCCCGTTCGGGTCACCCTGGCCTGCCCCGTACCTGACAGAATGCCCGCCATGCGTGGCCACCCCTTCCCGTTCCAGCAGCGCCTGCCAGCGCTGCTGGCGTGCCTGCTGTTGTTGATCTCCCTGCAGGCGTTCGCCGTGCAGCGCCCTTTGCTGAGCAGCGGCCTGCCCGGCTACGAGCACACCGCCTGGCGGGTTGGCCAGGGCGCGCCCGGCGATATCTGGGACATCAGCCAGGACCGCGATGGCCTGTTGTGGCTGGCCACCGGCTCGGGCCTCTACCGCTTCGATGGCCGCCGCTTTGAACGCCAGCCGGCACCTGTCGGCAGCGCCTTTCCCTCCTCCAACATGGTCACGCTGGCGCACGGCAGCGATGGCGCACTCTGGATCGGCTACTTCCAGGCCGGCATCAGCCAGCTCGCGCGCGGCCAGCTGCACAACTACGGCCGCAGCCAGGGCGTTCCGGTCGGCGTGGTTCCGCAGTTCAGCCAAGGCCGCGACGGTCGCCTGTGGGCGGCCATCAATGGTGGCCTGCGCTGGTTCGACGGCCAGCGCTGGCAACCGCTGCCGAGCGGGAGCGGCGTGCCGGAGCATCGCGTGCAATGGGTGCTGCATGACAGCCGCGGCACCTTCTGGGTACTGGCCGACCTGAAGGTCTGGATGCGCGCGTCAGGCGATGCCGTGTTCAAGGACACCGGCATCGCCGTATCGCAGATGGCGTCACTGGCGGAAAGCCCGCAGGGCGAAGTGTGGCTGGCCGACCGCGTGCGCGGCACCTCGCCGCTGGCCAACGCTCAGGGCCTGATAGCCGAGCATGAGCGCGAAGCTCGGCGATTGCCGGATCTGGTCGCCGCGCGCCTGCAGTTCACCGCCGATGGTGCGCTGTGGGCCACGATGAGCCCACATGGCGGTGTGGCGCGGGTCACCTTCCAGGGCGACCATGCCGTGCGCATGGAGCGCTTCGATTCACCGCACGGGCTGACCGCCACCTCGGCCGTGCCGATCATCGTCGATCGCGAGGGCAACCTCTGGGTCGGCACCAATCTCGGCCTCAACCGCTTCCGCGCGCGCAGCGTGCATGCGCTCACCGCCGGCCCCAGCGACCCCTACCGCTCACTGGTGCGGGCCAGCGATGGACGCGTGTATGGCTATGGCGAAGACCTCAAACTGTACGATCTGCGCCGGTCGTTGCTGGACGGCAGCACCGCGCAGCTGCAGGCGGCCGCTCGCCAGGCGCCCACGCCGGTCTGGCAGTTCGACTGGGTCAACCTGGCACGCACGGTGGCCGGCCACACCACCCTGATTCCACTGCCGGCACCGTTCACCGGGCAACCGCTGCATGCCCTGCTGTTCGCCGACGAAGCGCAGGCCTGGGTCTGCAGCGGCGAACACGGCGTGCTGCATTACCAGCATGGCCAATGGCGGCGCGAAGCGCGCTTGCCCGAGCAGGCCTGTTCGTCGCTCGCATTGGACCGCGACGGCCAGCTGCTGCTCGGCTATGCCGACGGCAGGCTGCGCCGCATGGGCAGCACGGGCATCGACACCTTCGATGCCACCCAGGGTCTTGCCGTGGGGCCGGTGACTGCGCTGCTGCAGCATCAGGATCTGCTGCTGGTGGCCGGCGAAGCAGGCCTTGCCGCGCGCGTGGGAAATGGCCCATTCGTGCCCGTCCGCACTGACATGGCCGGTGTGCTCGAAGGCATCACCGGCATGGTCGCCGACGCACGCGGGCATCTGTGGCTCAATGGCAGCCGGGGCCTGGTGCGGCTGCAGAGCAGCCAGCTGCGCCGCGCCCTGCGCACCGGCATGCAGGTGACGCCGCGCCTGTTCGATGCGGTGGACGGCATGCCGGGCATTGCCCTGCAGAGCGGGCCGATCGCCACCGCCACCCTGGCCGACGACGGACTGCTGTGGCTGGCCACCAACCAGGGCCTGGCCTGGCTGGATACCACGCGATCGCATGTCAACATGATGGCGCCCAGCGTGCGCATCGGCGAGGTGCTGTACGGCAGCGCACACCAGCCCCTACGCGACGGCCTGCGCCTGCCCGCGGGCACCAGCCAGCTGCAGATCGACTACGTGGCGCTGTCGCTGGCACGCCCCGAGCGCAACCGCTACCGCTACCGCCTGTCCGGCGTCGACGACGGCTGGCAGGACGCCGGCAGTAGTACACGTGCGTACTACACCAACCTGGAACCGGGCAGCTATCGCTTCGAAGTGGAAGCTGCCAACGAAGACGGTATCTGGAGCACCACCCCGGCCAGCCGCAGCTTCCGCATCGCGCCTACGTTCATGCAGACGGTGTGGTTCAAGCTGTTGTGCGCGGCGGCGATACTGGCGCTGCTGATGATGGCCGTACGCATCCGCAGTGGCCAGCTGGCGGCGCTGTTCCGTGCCCGTCTGCAGGAGCGCCACGGTGAACGCGAACGCATCGCCCGCGACCTGCATGACACCCTGCTGCAGGGCAGCCAGGGGCTGATCCTGCACCTGCATGCGATCAGCCAATCCGCGCAGACTCCGGAGCCGGTGCGCAGTCAGCTGGAGTCGGCAATGCAGCTGGCCGAACGCAACCTGGCCGAAGGCCGCGAACGGGTCAACGCATTGCGCGACGGTCCGTTCGCCGGGCGCGACCTTGCATCGGCGCTGGCCGATGTGCACGCCGAGTACGCCGGCCAGGGCACCAACCCGTTGCGCCTGACCGTGGAGGGGGCAGTGCCACTGCTTCAGGCCGACGCCGCTGAAGAGGTCTTCCTGATCGGGCGCGAGGCGATCCGCAATGCGCTGCGTCACGCCGACGCCAGTGCCATCGAGGTGGAGCTGTCCTACGGCACGCGTTGCTTCCTGCTGCACGTGCGCGATGATGGCGTGGGTATCGCCGACGAGAACGCCGGCCACGGCCACTGGGGCCTGCAGGGCATGCGCGAGCGGGCGCAGCGGCTGGGTGCCGAGCTGCAGCTGTGGACGCGCCCCGGACTGGGTACCGAAATTGCGCTGGCGGTCCCCGCGCGGCGCCTGTATCACCGACTTCCATCGCGTTGGCGCTGGCCCTGGAGCACACCGAAGCATGACTGAAATCCCTGCCCCGATCCGCGTCCTGGTGGTCGATGACCACCCCCTGCTGCGCGACGGCCTGGCGGCGCTGCTGGGCGCGCAGGCCGACCTGCAGCTGCTTGGCGAAGCCGCCGACGGCGAAGAGGCCATCGCGTGCTACCAGCGGTTGCACCCGGACGTGGTGCTGATGGATCTGCAGATGCCACGCCTGGATGGCGTTGAAGCGATCGTGCGGATCCGCGCGCTCGACCCGCGCGCGCGGATCATCGTGCTGACCACCTACCGCGGCGACGTGCGTGCAGTTCGCGCACTGCAGGCCGGTGCCAGTGCCTACCTGCTGAAGGACATGCTGCGCCATGAACTGGTCGACACCATCCGCATGGTGGCCGGTGGCCGGCGCGCACCGATCCCACCAGCGGTGGCTGCCAGCATCGCCGCGCACGTGGTGGAAGACCGCCTGTCGCCACGCGAGACCGAGGTCCTGCGGCACGTCGCCAGCGGTCTATCGAACAAGCGCATCGGCGAGCGCATGCAGATCTCCGAGCAGACGGTGAAGGCCCACATGAAGAGCCTGATGGACAAGCTCGGCGTCGGCGATCGCACGCATGCGGTCACTCAGGCGCTGCGGCGCGGCATCATCAGCCTGGACGACAGCGGCCACGATTGACGCACGGATCCCACGATCAGTAGATCCACGCCATGCGTGGATGAATCCCAACCGGATCGAATACTTGGACAGCGGAACAGAGTGAGCCGAGCATGGCTCGACTCTCCAGGAATGAAGGCGCCCAACTCCGCCATCAGTTGGCCTTGGCCGTCTCGGCATTCCAGGCCGCGACCTTCGCCCTGGTCTCGGCCAGCATCCTGTCCAGCGCCGCACGGTCATACACGTTGCCACGCAGGATCACGCTGTCGATCTTTTCGGTAGCGGCGATGTCCTGCAGCGGATTGGCGGTCAGCAGCACCAGGTCGGCGGCCTTGCCAGTGGCCACGCCACCGTAGCGGTCCATCTGGCCGAACCAGGCCGGGCCGGAACGGGTCGCCGCCGACAGCGCCTGCGGTGCGCTCAGGCCTTCTTTCACGAACAGCTGCAGTTCCTGGTGCAGGGCGATACCCGGGAAGTTGTACGAGTTCAGGAAGCCCGCATCGGTGCCGGCGATGATCGTCACGCCGGCTTCCTGCAGCAGCGGCAGCACTGCGGCCACCTGGTGGTACTGCGCGTGGCGCGCTTCGATCTGCGCGGGCGTGGCCTTGGCGGCACGGTCGACGCGCCACTGGTAGGTCGCGCGCAGGCCCGGGCCGATGTAGGCCAGGTACGGGTCGTTGGCGTGGTCATCCTGGTCGAGGAAGTCGAGGATGCGGCCACCGTTGAGGGTCGGGGTCACGAACACGCCGCGCCTGGCGAAATCGCGGTAGGCGTGCATCGCGGTATCGCGGTCGAAGCTGGCGTCGAGCCGGCGGTTGGCTTCCGCGCGGTCGATGCGGCCGGCGCCGAAGTCGGCGGCGATCTGCGCCTCGTCCTTGCTGCCGGCCTTGAACGCATAGTCCAGGTGCTCGATCGAAGCCAGCCCGGCATCGACGGCCTGCTCCACGGTCAGCGCCATCGGGATATGGCCCGAAGCCTTGAAGCCGGCCTTGCGTGCGGCACTGGCCGAATACAGGAACAGTTCCGGCTTCAGCGTGCTGTCGGTGATCTTCACGAAATCGACCTTGTCGTGCTGCAGGCGAGCGATCGCCTGGTCGACGTCCGCCTCGCTGCCCACTTCGATCGTGCCCTTCCAGACCGGCTTGATGCCTTCGATCTTCGCGCCCGAACTGAGCAGGCGCGGCCCGAACAGCGTGCCCTTGGCGATCTCGCCACGCCACTGCAGCACCTGCCCGGGCAGGTCGCCGGAGCAGTCACGCACGGTGGTAATGCCGTGCGTGACTGCTCCGGCGACC
>Ga0228674_1001560_pt1 | contig 13551 bp, 13 predicted proteins | sample 1D_rmetaG_FD_189054 | JGI IMG/M metagenome (GOLD analysis project Ga0228674, IMG submission 189054) | Seawater microbial communities from Monterey Bay, California, United States - 1D_r | ecosystem: Environmental > Aquatic > Marine > Coastal | place: USA: California | collected 2016-09-26
GATGGGACCGTCTATCAAGGTTCGTTTCACTCTGGGGCATTTCACGGGCATGGCTCCCTTAAAAAAGACGGTTCAAACTACGACGGTCAATTTTGTCATGGCATATATCATGGAGAAGGTCTCTACACGGATGTAGATAAAGGTGTGTATAAAGGTACCTTTCATTATGGTCTCAAGCATGGTGACGGTATATATACGGAAACAAACGGAAACATATACAGTGGGAAGTGGCGCAAAGGCTGTCGCGACGGCATGGGCATGTACTCGACGTCCGACGGGACCTATACGGGCTATTGGTCACGCAACTTGCAAAGTGGTCATGGCACGTGGGTCTCCAAGCACCATGGCGAATACGTTGGACACTGGAAAAGAGGTCTGCGTCACCGTCAGGGACGGCAGACTTACAAGAATGGCTCAGTGTATATGGGAAGCTGGTCTAAAGGCAAGAAAACGGGCCACGGCGTGCAGACATGGCCCGACGGCGCCGTATATAAAGGGTTTTGGTTGAACGACAATTTTCACGGTCGCGGAGTGTTGACGGAGTTTGGCAGTTCTTTCGAAGGCCAATGGGTCGACGGTCTCCGCGAAGGTCCCTTTATCGAGCACAGAGAGGATGGGTCTGTTTCCGAGGGGAAATGGTTAAATGATGTGCGTCACGGAACCTTTTTGGAAGCGGGCGAGCGTACATTATATTTGTGGGGACGCGTCCCCAATTTCAAGTCGATCAAAACGGCCCGGTCGGCCGCCATACGAACATTACGGCATAAGGAATTTGTCTCTGCCGAATCTATTTTACTGTTCTATCCATCTTTACTGTCATGGGCCTTTTTGTTCAAGTATGATATAGCCGGCATGTGCCTTTCTATTGTGCCACAAGAGACCATCCATCAGTGGCTTGAAAAATACGCGTGGACGGTCTTTAAGAAGAAACGCTACGTCTTTTTAGAACGTCTGGTCGCTCAGTGCGCGCCCGGGCGCTTATCTCATTGCGAGGAGGCGTGTTCCGAACTCTACGACCAGTTGACTGGCGATTTTGTGGCAAACCCGTGGGTCGTTCATAACGTGTCATATTCGGAATCGACCAAGAGGAAACTGTTGGAGGGATTACACTTGGGCGAATTGGGCAGGTGTCCGCCGAAAAACCCATTTACAAGGCAGGTCTTGACAAAAAAATCAGGTACGTATCTATCCTCTCTACCTACAAGGCACGCGCGAAAAATATACACTACATTTATGGAGCACGTACATAAAAAACCAGAAATACGCAAAATGGCGTATTCCTTTGACCTCGAAGACTTTGAGATATCTTTGAAAAACGCCCGAGACGTGCGAGACATTGGCACGATACGACGTTTAATGATGGAACGAGATGCGTTTATACAACAACAGCATTTGGTTGGAGATGGCGCCTCACATCTTTCGGTTTGACACAGTCGATAGTGCCGGCAGTTTTTAAGGTCGTGACGGTCACTGGTTTTTTTTGACCAATACGCCAAGCTCTGCCGATAGCCTGCTTGCGCAAGTGTTCGTTTTCACACGGCTCCAGGAAAACGACATGCGACCCCGCCGTCAGCGTGATGCCGACGGAGGCTGTTTTGGTCGTCATCACAAATACGCGCGTCTCCTCTAAAGTCTGAAAACTTTCAATGGCCATTTTGCGTTGTTTCGGACTCATTTTCCCTTCAATAGAGACAAACCCTATATTATTTTCCTGTAGTAGTTGGCACGTTTTGTGCCAAGCACTGTGAAATTGCGTAAACACGATACATTTTTCTTTCCCCTGTGTAACCATGTCGAGCAACGCCTTGAGTTTATTGCCCACGGCTCCGCGGGCCGCATGAATGGTATGGTACATCTCCATCGACATTTCAACCGGTGCCCCCTGCAAATCATGGGACCTCCAAATGGTAGGACCCGTCTCCTCCGGAAGGTCGTGGTCCATCAATTCAATCAATGCTTGACCACCAGCCGGCTTACGGCACAATGGACACTTTTGTGTACAATCGTGCTGGTACGCCGTTTGAATGCATTCAAAACAGTACAAGTGGTGACATGGTGTCAGCGTGGGGCGGTCCATGGCGTCCATACAAATGGTACACTTTTCGTCGCCTCTCCGCCACGATTCTATAATGTCTCGCAAGGACTGGTCGTACTGGGTGGTGCCGAGTGTTTCCATGAACGATTCAATCGTATTGGCTTCGCTGGGTGCCTCTGTCGACAAAGACGGCATTCCAAAATCCGACATTCTGTTCAAAGAGGGATGTATGGCCAGTTGGCGCAACCACCGGACATAATGCAGTGTGCGCGTCTTGCAATTGATACCCGGCGTCGCATTGTCCAATGCCATACGAGTTTGAATCACGTCCAATAGACGTGCGTAGATATCCGGGCAGGCGTTCGGGACGGTGACCGTTTCTGTGTGAACAGGTGGCAGTTGGAGGCGAACATGACGCTTGCGTTGCCACCAGGTCATGTCCGAGAGCAGGCCACAAAACAGCGCAGGATTATATTCTGCATGATTACGAAGCAGTAATTGGGCAGGCGAAAGACTTGAACCGAGACAGCCCGTCTCGTTGAACGGATGCACGCCCAAAAAAGAAAGCATGGACATGACATGCGTCATCGCCTTTGGAAATGGCGTCGCCGAGACACACCAGCGCACGGGTGCAAACAACCGACAAATCGCGCGCGTAGTCGCTGTGTGAATATGTTTCAATTCGTGCGACTCGTCCAAAATAATACGTCCCCAGCGCACCGACCCTATCGTCGGCACGTGCTGCTGTGTTTCGCTGACAACGATGCGATACGTTGTGAGGACAATATCTGCTGCCCGAAGTTCGTCCATATTCTTGGTACGTCGTGCGCCATGGAACTTTAACACGTTGAGAGACGGTGTCTTTTCGGCCGCTTCGGATTGCCAAACGCTCAACATCGTCGTGGGTACAATGACCAATGTTGGACCGTCGGTCTTTTGTGTGGCAATCAATGCCAACATTTCAATGGTTTTGCCCATGCCAACGTCTTGCGCCAATAGACCGCCGCGAATGGAGCCGTTCGGCGTTGTCAGGGACAAATGACCAAACACAGACGTATGATAGACAAACCCATCGTCCATCTGGTGCCGCGACCAGCCCCAGCCGGAGGTTGAACCGACCGTTTCGCGATGAATCAACCACTGAAGACAGCTCTTTTGATATGGAAACAGGTCGCCGACAAAGTCCGCACTTGGCTCCGCGGTAGGCAGGTGCGTTTTGCGGGATGCCTGTAATATATTGTTCAGAAATACAGAGTCCATGGGACCAGGCACCATTTGAGACGGTTTTGTCTCGGGAAACAATATAAAAAACAAACGCTGCAACTGGCGATGGATGCCAGGCTCGTAGTCGCTCGGTTGCACAAATGTCATGTCATGGATTTGAACTTCAAAGGTGATGCGTTGATTTGTACACTGCAGTGGAATAAACTCCACCAACGGTAAACAGTCGCGCCGCCACTTTTTGTTCAGTTCCACAAGATGTGGCTTGGGCAATTGCCAACGCGTTATCTTTAGGCGCAACTCTTCCCGAATGTCTTCCGGAAAGAGCAACAATGTCTGCTCTACAGGTAGATTGTAGAGACTATTACTAAACGTGTCCTGGGAAATTTTATACACGTCGCACAAGGCATGGAAATACGTCATCCACTCCACGCGGAAATGGTGAATGGCATTACTGTTGACATCCTTGGGCTTATTTCGGTTGGGCTTATGCACAAACTGTCGCGTGAGCGCCGTGACGGCACGCCACTTTGACCATTCCTCGTTTCTGGTTAAACCACCCGCTGTAGGACATCCATACTTGATGTAAATGTCCAGCGTATTGTAAGGCGTCAGTTTTCGTTTGCCTTCTTCGTCCATCCAGTCTAAAGATACTTTCATTTTGCCAATCGTCCGCCGCCAAGCGGCCTTTGGAACCGAGACGACGGGTTCATTATGACACGTCTGGATGAATTCCATTCGCTCATCCGAAATGTGCTCCCAGCGACGCTGGTATGGATATTCGCTGTGGGACAACTGCACCAGCGCATGCTTCGCGTCAAAGTCAGTGACGCGCCATGTTCGGGTCAAATAGCGGACAGTGGAGCCGATATACGTTTGTGGCGCTTCTCGCTGGGACACTTTAAGTCGTTTCGGCACGCGCCCCATGGTTTCGCGCATCATGAGCCAGTGACAGCCAGCATGCAAGTCGTCCCCATGTCGAGCCACGGCCTCCTCGGCATCTTCCTGAGAATATCCCATCTCGATGTAGCGTTGCATCTTTTTGTTCTAAAAAATGTCCTTTTATAACCTTTTCGTCATGTTACCAACATATGCCGAAAGTCCTTATAAAGGGAGCCTGTTCTAAAATGAGAACACCATGTTTCGCCACTACTTTATGGCGGCCGAACCCAGAGGCGATTGGTCGCCCGCACATCCAGACAGCCACAACCATACAGACATGGGGCATCTAGCAGAAGAATTCCACGCATATGTACAGACATGGCATGGCTCCAAAAGTGTTGGGTTCCTGGCCACAGTATTTCTCAGGCATAAAGTAGGGTCCGCCAAATGGCACACACTGTCCAAAAAAGTTCAACAAACATTAAGACAACGATTGACATCCACATACAAACAGGAAGAAGACGCAGACGATGAAATACAAGTCGTTGCGCAAGAAACACTAGAACAAGCCATAGAAAGACGTCGAAAAGCGGCCGAAGACGCAGGAGACTTGATTGACTTGTCGAATTCTACGTTGGCACAAAGTAGTGATGCAGCCGCCAGCTCTTCACAAGGGGTCTTTCAAATGACCTGCGATCAAGGTGGAAAAACATGCTCCCGACATGCTCAATGTACCTGTTCAGACTCTGAAGAAGAACAAGAGTCTCCCGAAGAACAGAGTAGTGACGACTCTGACCGTTCTTCGCGCAGTGCGTCCCCTTTTCAAATGACCTGCGCTAGCTGCGGAAAAACATGGGACGGACATGCTCAATGCACGTGTTCAGACTCTGAAGACGAAGAAGAAGAGTTTTCCATTCGTATTGCACAATCTGGCGATTATCCATTTGATATACCGGCCGTGGCCGAGTTGATCAGAACTGTTTTGGGGACGATGCTGCCAGCGTCCCACTTCTCTAACACTCGGGACACTGGACTCTGCACGTTTCACATCACGACGACCGCTGATTATTTCAATGAAATAATGACAAAAATAGAAGCCACAGGCATTGAATTGGAATATGACGTCTTTTGTTATCAAGTTTCTTCGGTGCCAGACCAATATCTTTTGGCGGACAATGCAGAACGTGTCTGAAATAACAAGCCTCTTTTTGTTCTAAAAAATGTCCTTATAAAAGGACCTCTTCTTATCATAGAACAACATGTTTCGCCAATACTTTATGCCTGCCGAACCCAGAGGCGATTGGTCGCCCGCACGTCCTAACCATTCTCGGAATACAGACATGGGGCATATGATTGAGGATTTTCATGCCTATATTTTAGGTGGCAACGCAGACAAAACGGTCAGAAAAAATGCACGGGCTTTTTTGAAAAGTAAAATCGAAACCGAAACATGGGGTGAATTGACGTCCGTTGAAAAAGGAAGATTGGTGTCTCGCCTGACGGGCCTATACAAACGCCTCATGGAAAAAGGGCTCGTCGGGGCCAAATATTACCTCGCAAGCGGTATCCGTGCTGCCGTGGGCCAATGGGTTCGGGATGCATCTGGTTCTGTCCATTATATCGTGGGCCTTGCAGCCGATGGTGCAAAAGTAGTCAATCTGGATACCCTGGGCGAGGGTTCATCCTACTATGCAGTGGTCCCATACGATTTACTTCGATTTCAGGGTTCGAGAGGAAACGAATTGATACTCAACTCTTGCACAGCGTTGAAAAATGCGTGTGCCCTGGCCCGACATTTGCATCAGTACCAGTCGCGCGTGTTCAACAGGGCGCTCTTTCGTTTTACGGGAAACGACATTCGGCCAACCATACCCGATGAACAAGTCGCCACGATTGATTTTCCAGCCACCATACGTGGGGAAAGGCGCGTCAAATTATTTTGCAACTTTGTGACAGACGCCGAGGACCCTGATTATGTTCTGTTTCAGCATGTACGCTTTGGGGCGCAGGTCACCACAAGATGCGACACCAGGTTTACACAATGCTCCTTTGAGACAGCAGAGTCACCCATCCGAAAACAAAGTGGTACCGTCACATTGAAGAAATGCAATCGCGTGTTAGGACAAACTACCCACCCCATGGATACACTCGAAGAAGACGCCGACACAGACGATGACCAACCAGAAATCATTAGCCACGAAACACCAGAACAAGCCATAGAAAGACGCCGCCAAGCGGCCGAAGATGCCGGAGACCTCATCGACCTGTCGCGTTCGGTCGAACCACCGCCCGCGGCGGCAGCCTCTTCTTCATCCTCTTCGTCCTCTTCCTCCGCCGCCGCCGCTCCTGCCGCCGCTCCGGGTTCTTCCTCCTCTTCGTCCTCTTCCTCCGCCGCCGCCGCTCCTGCCGCGAGTGGTGCCTATCCTGATATTTTCTCATCGTCGGAAGATGAGGATGATAACCTATGTGCTCGGTGCGGAAGACGATGGGATGGAAATGCCCAATGTTTCCCCTGTTTACCCGAGTCCGGCTCAGAGCTAGACTCTGACGATTTACCCGAGGTGGACGAAGACCCAGACCCTGACGAAGAAGAAGAAGAAGAAGATGAGCAGGCGGAGCGAGTGACACGGTACTATGGTGTACCCCGCGATGACTATCCGTTTAAGCGCGACACTGTGATCGCAGCCGCCGAAGAAGCATTGTCCGGCATGACAAAAAACGGGATATACCTGTACTATAAGGGGGCGTACGTGTTCGAACACAATTGCACCGACGCCGAAATGCAGAGGGCTGTCGAGGCTTTGAACCGGGTTGGGTTGACAGTCATTGACATCGACGGCGAAAATGACTACGATATTGTACCCATAGACGATTCAGACCGACGATACGTGGTACAGAATTGCGATAGGTGTTACGCAGACGTGGACGAATTGCACGAGGTTCAAGGCGACCAAATCTGTCATGACTGTATACCAACATGTGACTCCTGTGGCAAAAAAGATAAGAACATTTCGGATAGTCAAGATAAACGCTGGTGTGGCGATTGCTTGAAAACCTGCGACAATTGTGGTCGGGAGATGCAAAGCGCTGACGATTTAATACACGAGGAAGATGGTGGGCAATATTGCGAAGCATGTGATAGACAGTTGTACCCAGACAGATTGGCCAACCTACATACATGAGCATCCTGAAATGACATCCTAAAATTTTAGAAATACACGGACATCCTAAAATTTTAGAAATACATGAGGCATCCTAAAAATTTAGAAATACATGAGGCATCCTAAAAATTTAGAAATGTATGAGGCATCCTAAAATTTTAGAAATCTCGTGGACCATCCTAAAAATTTAGAAATACATGAGGCATCCTAAAAATTTAGAAATGTATGAGGCATCCTAAAATTTTAGAACCATGCCCGCAGAATACAAGTCGCTGTATTATCTTGTCAGGGAGGCCGGCATTCTGGTCTACGACACTAGTAATGAACTCGTTGGCCACACTACGGGGCTTCTGGCACGTCCAAATGGACGTTCGTTGGGCTCTGTGGAGATTATGACGCCAACAGGCACTGTATGGATTGAGGGTCACGGCATTCGGATTGTAGGCATGGGAATAAAACGGCTAGCGTTTTAAGAATTGTTGGTGTTTTTCTTCAAGTATACGTCGCCTCTGCGTTTCGAAATCTCGCATGGCAAAACGCTCTGCTTCCCTCCGGGCTTTCATCTTGTACTCTTCGGGGGGCCACTGACACGTCGAAGACGTGGCATATCCTCCATACTGACAGACGTCTTTCCACGTCCACTGGGCCAATTCGTCGTCCCAACCGACTGGGATGGCGTTCTTTGGCTTCTCCAGCGCGAGAGGAGTAAACTGAACGACAATGTCCCACTTGTAGTAGGCCAAATCGCCAATTTGAAGCCGAATATCGTGCCCGTGAAACTTGGCGGTCAGTGAGAAAAATATATATTCTAGAATGCGAGGTTTGCCCTCGAAATCCGGCAGTAGCACGTTCATGTAGCCGATGCGGCTGTACCTACGGAACGCCCTGTCCACGATGTCGTGAATGGCGTTGTCTATGGCATCTTTGACGGTGACGGGACACCCCCACGCCCAGTGATACTCGGGGTTGACACATTCGTCGAGGGACTTGAAACCGCGACGGCGCGACATGTATCTTAAAATGTATAAAGTTTTATAGTTTGTTTTCTAAAATGTTAGACACTGTCTTTTCTAAACATATTTCAAACTTATTCTAACACGCAATCACCAGCCATTTGCAGGTCAAACATGTGTTTTCCCTTTAAAGATTATGAGGAGATGGCGCGTTTAAGAGTATTGTCTTGGCGTGAACAATATCCGAATCTAAAAGAACCGACGCTGACTCACCTGGAAGCGATGTTAGCCGACGTGCCTCCAAGAAAATGTTTGCATTTTGGTTCATTGATCATTTTCTATGTACGACGTTCGTGAATGTGTTTATTCTACGGCGCGACATGATTTAGAAAGTTAGAAATACAAATTCTAACGAGATGCCTTGTATGCCTTGTATGCTGCATTATAAACATTCTGTATCTTTTTATCTAATTCGCGTTCGCCTTTAATATTTTTAGCACAAATGTCGTACAGTCCAGGTCCAACAGGCCCGCCTAACCATACGCGCGCCCACCGACACTCTGGCGCCGTGTAAAATAGTGTTTCGTGCAGATGTTCTGCATACTTAATCTCTTTTGCGTAGAGAGCAGGTCTCTCGTTCATAATATTCACAATGTCGGCCACAACTTTGGAGGGAACAGACATGGTTTTAAAAACAGAGTTCTATTTAAGTATTCGTTATTCGTTCCTATCGGATTTACGTACTGGTCTTTCGTATCTTGGACCGCTTGTCAGTGCTTTTTGCACGCTTGCGTTTCGTCTTGGCCTCTTCGAACGCTTGAATGGCACGCTGGCATGCCTGGAAGCGTTCAGCTGCATCTTCCAGCAGCAAAGGACAATGTTCCGGATTGTCATGCCATCCCGCCAACTGAGCGCCTTTGAGCGTCAGTTTTGGCGGGGAATACGGGACCGGCGGTGGAAGAGCCTTTCCGTACGTCCTGGGGTGCTTAGCAAACAGCTTGACGCGCCCAGCAGGCCAGTGGCTGGTCAGGCGTCCGTTCAGAATGGCCTGTTGCTTTTTGACTATTTCGTGTTTTTTGAGCTGCGCCGACGGCAGCATAGAGATGTAAGCCACCATTCGGTTACGCGCCACGGGGCGCCCCTTGACTGCGGAACGCCCGGCGTGCACCGTACGCGATTCCCATAAGACCATAGAACCTTTGGGACACTCGACAGCGATTTGTTTGCAACCGTTGGCTTTGTACCATGCCACGTGTTGTGGTTCCAGTTTGAACCAGTCATTGCGATATTGTTTATCGTGTTGGAGGCCGAAATGTTCGGCAAAGGCGCCATGAAGGTTGTGCGAGCCTTCCAGCAGCGTCAAAGTACCGTCTCCAGGCCCAACGTCGTGTGGCGTGACCCAGGATTGAACACATTCGAACCCGTTTCGTTGGGGCGATTGGTCCAAGTGCAGCCAATCTTTCAGATGCCAACCCCGGCCCGTTGCCTCCGGCGCAAACCCCGTAGAGGCACCGTCGAACGACACAGTGAGGTCCGTAGTGTTCCAAATGCGTCGGAAAGCCTCTAGAACGCTAGGGTGGCTGCGCAAGTTCCATATTTCTTGCATGTGGCCAATCGAAAAGTGTTGGACCAACATGCCATGGTTTGGGAAATATTTGTAAATCTCTTTCCAGGTCTTGGGGTCTTCCTGGCGAATCTTTCCGCTTGTCAAACGGTCCCAAAAGGACCAGAATCCATTTTCGAGTTGTTTGCACTCCCCCTCGTCGAGTATGCCTGGGATAACGGCGTATCCTTTGGTTTTAAGGTCGTTCGTAAACGTGTCCATAAAGTATATAGAAGGTTGTTCTAAATGTTTAGAAAATGTTCTACACGTTTAGAAATCCTCAAGATAAGTGATACGCATAAGTGAATTTTTTAGTGTATAAACATTATATCATATATAAAAGACATGTCCGAGGCCTGGCAGACCGTAGACCTATTTCGCCGCATAGAGTCTCCCGAACCGCAAGACGTCGTCGAGCTGGACATCGCGATGATGCAAATACTGGACGGGCTTGACTGTGAAAAACATAGTACAGACTTGGGGTATTCGCAGCGCTTTCCGCGCTTTGAGCTGAAATACGTGGATATGGGTGCAAAGGAAGAAATCAAGGCGTTAGAAAAACACTTTTGGGCGCGCGAGCGTCAATTACGCAAACTCGAGCGTATCATTCACACAAAAAAAAGAGTACTACAAAAGACGTGTGTCCACGAATGGGAACGCGATTGGGATGACCGTGGCCATCGTTCGCACCACGATTGTAAAAAATGCGGTGCCTATCGTTAGTCGTCAAACCAAGCGGGGAAAGACGTTTGGGCCTGCGTTTGTACCTCGATGGCCTCCGCAAAGTCTTTGTTTTTGGTTTTCTTGAACTTTGAAGGTGTCAGCGATATCAGTTCGAGCTCGTTTCGCTTGCGCCGGGGATTGTATTTTCTTTTCATATACAACAAGAAAGGCCCGACTGGCAACCAGTGGCAAGTTTCGGGCAACATTTCGTTGTAGATATCGGCCAGGTGAACATTGTTTTCGCCCAGGAACAGGACCAATGGCTTCGAGGTACGGATTAACGCCTGCTGAAGCGCGTGGGGAGTGGCTACGGCCACGAATTTCCCGAACGGAAGGTAGATAGCGGACATGCTAATTTTAAATGTGTTACCATGGATTGTAATTTAGAATAAGACTTTTCTTAGAATAAGAGTTTCCTATTCGCGAATAAGACGGGTCAATTTCCTATTATAGGCGATTATAGGTGACATTTGCCAAGATTGAACGAAGAGAACTTCGCCATAGCTGGCGAGGTCTTCTAGCGGCCCCGCACTATGTCTGTACATGTAGTTGGCCTGTGGCCTTTTTTGCCGCACGAGACACATCTATGCTTTCGACTGTAGAGTCGCTTATGCCGTGCCCTTTTGAACGACACACATTTGCATTGAAGTTTGTGCTCGGTACATTTACGGATAGTATGGCCGAAATGGCCGCACCAACCACAGCGGCGACGGTGCCGTCGCCGTCGTCGATGCACGCTTATGATGGGTAGACGCGGTGGCCTGCGGCGTTCGCGAGCCATGTGGTTCTGACGAACCCTCTGACGAGCCAAAAACATCGCCCGGCTTAAACGGACAGTCCGTTGGGGTGGTTCAGGTTGTGGGGCGGCGACCATCGGCCTTATGCCGATTCTCTCGAGGTCTTCCTGGCAGAATTGGTGCCCACAAGGCAGCGCAAGCATTGTGGGTTTGTTTTCGAGACATATGGCGCACTCGTTTTCCGAGTTGAAGAGACGCAAACCACAGGCCGGATTGTGGGCATAGGATTGCTTGCAAATGGGACAATTGGCCATGGCCGAACAGAGTATATATACATATCATAATGCGGTTCACTTATTCTATAAACATATTAGTGCACCACATTCCACAGTGCTTCGGGTCCGTTTTCGTGGCATTCGTGGCAAATATCAAAGTCACACTGTTCAAAACGACACCGGTACCCACGCATATTGCCTACGTCCTCGCCACACCAATCGCAGTAATGACTATCATAAGAAAACTCGTGCGGTAACAGCGAGTGCTTACCGCCCATGTACACGCAATCTCCCACATTCACCTCCACGCCGTACACGACTCCGAGACGCCGATACCTGGTCCTGCTGGAATGACCCCGCCACAATGCTTGTATACGTACAGTCGTATCGAGCACGGGCATTTAGCCTTCGAATATGGGATTAAATACAGCAAATGCGAAAAAGTGAGTGATTTTTTAATGTCCACCCCCTTTTTAATAAAACCCTATGATATATATATATAGATAAATGCGTCTTTCTGACACTTTGACACACTCTATTTATAATGACTACAATAACGTCAAATGTGTTGCGATAAACACACAAAATGCGATATATATTATTGGCCCGCCATACCCAATGGTAGCCCGCCATACCCAATGGTAAAAAGTCTATATTTAAGGCGTTGTGCTTTTTTGTACTCATGTCCTTTTTGAAATCGCGCCCATTTCAACATGCCGAGGATACGATAGAAACCAAAAAAAAAATCAGAAAAATGGTAAACAATATCCGGCGGAGGACGCCAAGAACAGCAGGCAAACAATGGTATTACGCAGGCATTGCCGCCAACCGCACTGAATTCTCAAAAGCCCTCGCTCATAAAAACGAACCCACTTTGCCAAGACTACCGAGATATCGCAGCCTGTTTACCGAGGATGGATTTCGGCGCCGTGATGACGTTGACACGGATAGAGGAGACCCCGTTGACATTTTCGTCGACACGGCAAAGTCATCCGACGATATACGGATCATCCCTGGAATGACAGTGGGGTTAGAATATGTATTAAGGTTATTGGACATAGACACGATAGCGCAAATGCTTGCCAAGCTGTTGTTGCTTGTCGATGGCGTTCACGACGCGACGCTGGACGTATTGGACGCATATTTTGAATGGCTCACAAAAATGTCTGCGGGCACTATCGCCTCTGAAACAAACATGCATACGATTGTGTCCGCAATGGGTCAGTATGCCATGCGCGTCGGCGTGTTAGAATATGAAGAATTGTAACAAAAAATAGTCTGAGTAAAAAAGTAAAGTTCTTTAAAATCTTTAAGACTCACTGTAATCGGTCGAATGAAAGTTGCTCGCGTCTGCACCGTCTTCCGTGTGTGTGCGATACGAGACGCTTTTTCCGTCTTGTTTAAATGACACTGGCTGACTATAGAGAAACTTCTCTGTGCCGGCTCTGTGGCGCACCGTAATTCTTGACTTTTCACTCTTCCAAGTGACGCCGGCCGCATACTCGCTCATCACGTAGGCATCGCCAGGTTTCAAGGTTAAACGGGTCACTTCCCACTTTTGAGTGACCGAGTCGGTGTATGGCCTGCTGTCCTTGAAGCGGCACCATTCTATGATACGGTTGCCGGTCCCGATAGACCCCCCAAACACCAGGTTACGTTCTGCATCGCCATGGTACCCAATACCACCATCGCCAAAGTAGAAATTCAACTCGCAACAGAGGTTGCTTAAATTATACTTTTGAGAACCGAAGGGTTCTCGAGTCTCGTCGGGAAGTACTGCCTCTCCCAGGCGCGTTATTTGGTCGCGCGCGGCCTGGAACGCCGACAATCGACTGAACGGAACTTCCGACGACGCTAGCGGACCTTGGTTTTGCTGCACGCCCAAGTGGAAATCTTCATACACCCGCGCCTCCCGCGCCGCTGTTTTGTCTGTCACGTTGGTATTCCAACGTTTGTTTTTG
>Ga0228674_1001566_pt1 | contig 13525 bp, 13 predicted proteins | sample 1D_rmetaG_FD_189054 | JGI IMG/M metagenome (GOLD analysis project Ga0228674, IMG submission 189054) | Seawater microbial communities from Monterey Bay, California, United States - 1D_r | ecosystem: Environmental > Aquatic > Marine > Coastal | place: USA: California | collected 2016-09-26
ATATGGAGATAAAAATAGAAAGTATATTTTTATTACGAAATATTTTTCACCAGATCTTTCAATTCATAAATAAAGATTTTATAAAATATATGATATACATCATAGCATTTTTTTCAAAAAAATAAAGCTTAAACCAAATCTGATTTAAGCTTTATAGAAAATTCTTATCCTCTAGAACCAGCTTCATGATCTCTATAACATCCTTCTGTAAAATAACGTTCATCATAGCATGGTCAATTATCTCTATTAAACATCCAGTCCCAAAATCCAGCTATTTCATTTTGTTGAGTAACTATATCTTTTACTTCAAAACTTGCAGAAGATACTGAGAAAGAGAATAAGAATACACATAATAAAGCTACTATTTTTTTCATAACCTCCAATTAAAAAATAAAGTAATTTCATATTACTAGAATCATTTTAAAAAGCAAAGAAAAATATTCTATATAACTAGACTAATTCATATATTATTTATCAAGTAAAATATTAAGACCATCTTCAATTTTTTGCTTCGCTGCATTTTTTATTGCTTCAATATCACTCAATTGTAACTTTCCCTCAGAAACAAGTATTGAAATATCACTTCCGAATATATTTTCTAATATTTCAAAGTTTTTATCTATAGCATTTTTTAAGTCATCTCAAATAACTGTTTTATCAAAATAACTATTTATATCCAATCCCTTTATTTTCTCTGCATTTTCATTAAGTATTCCTAAGATACTCTCCAGTGATGAATAATCTTTTGAATCAATAGTATCCTTCAAGTCAGCTAGGGTACTTTCTATAAGAACATCTTTTTGTATATCAGAAGCAATATTAATAAGAAATGTTTTATATTCAATTTTCTTATCAAATAAGTCTTTTGTCTGAGAGTCTATAAAGTTCAATTTTTGGTACCTTGCCATGATTTCATCATAAAGCTCCTGCTTCTTCTCATCTGTGAGAGACGCTATCTCTACTGATGATAGGTCTTTAAATTTTGATATGCTTTCTTCTAATTTTACTTTGAGCTCTGCCTTGAGTTCCTCATCAAAAAGCTTGTTAAACTCATCAAAAGATTTATCTTTTATATTTTGTATAAATTCTTCTAATTTAATAAAAGAAAAAGAATCAAGTGAAAATGGTTTTTCCTCAGTGATTTCAAATATACTTCAAGAGCCATTGGTAAGTAAAACTTTATGATCCAATACATAGAGATATTCTTGAACAAGATCAACGTTAAATACGGTTCCTCGCACTGCTGCTTCATTATCTCTAAAGGTTTGTTTAAAATAAGATTCTTCGCCAATAAAACTAATAACATTGGACCATGTCTTTCCACTGAGTAGATCAAATGAAATATTTATCTTTCATACATCGTCTGATACAAATAATTCCTCTACTACCAAACGAGAATTTCATCATAACCTCGTTACACTTCCATCTCCCCACTCAACTACTGCTAAAGATTTTTCCCCGATAGTCTTTATAGTATCTCATTGTTGTAATTTATTTCTCTTATCTCACTCTAATATCTTTGAATTTAACATTGCCTTTCCATTGAGCAGTACTACAAAAGAATCCCTCGGTGTAGAAGAAAAGTATGAGCTATATAAGCTTATTATAATAATTCATATAATTGATATTATTATAAAAATAATAAATTTGTTTCCTGTTTTCTTCATTTTCATTATTATATAAGGAATTAAACTAGAATCCATTTTACATAAAAATTAATAAATTCAAAAAAATATGAAAAAACAGTATATATTTTTGATTATGATTGGTATAATATTATATATATTTTACTTAATAAGTACCTTTACGTATAAAGAATACCAAATTAGTTCACATATAGACTATATTACCAACTTAAACGAAGAAATAAAAGAAAAGATTCACCTGGCAGATAGTATAATAAAGTATAAACAGTCAAAAGCATATAAAAATAAAGTTTTGAAAGCACAGCAGTCTTTTAAAAACAAATGAGAAGTAGTTATATACCTTACGAGTGAGAAGAAATATAATAAATTTACCAATAAAGCAGTTGAAACGATAGAGGTAAAACAAAATCAAGGTGAACAAATAAATGATATCACTCTTTCTATGAGCATATTTCAAAAATGGATATATTTAATATTTCAAAAGGATATAAGATAACTAAAAAAGACCCGAAAGGGGTCTTTTTTAGTTATTATAAATCTGAAAAATCTGCAGGAAACTCATCTATACTTTCAATATTCGTATCTGTTCATATGTAAGTAGAACTATTTCAAAAGATCTGGTTTCATATTTCCTCTATTTTCTCAAAAATTCTTTTCGGTTGAGCATATTGTTCTACATCTAATCATAATAATCCTCAAAGGATTGGAAACAAGAATATGGTTAACACCGTTACCACAATACCTATAACTGCATATCTGATAGTATTAATAGCTGGTTTTATCTTATCATCCTTTCCACCAGATAATATGAGTAAAAGACCTCACCACAATATAAAAACTATAGAGAAGATTCAAGCAGCTAAAACAAATATGGATATTGCAAGCAAGACAAATTCTCAAAAGTCTAGTTTTTCTCACAGTATTGATGAAGTGTTATTCAAAGCATGTACTGTCTGAACTATCATAACTATAGTTTAAAAAATTAATCTAACACTTTCAAGTTAATCCTTTTTTCTGTCTTCATTCCAAACAGTCTTAATATTGATCTAATTGAATTAATAGTATTTCAAGACTTCCCAATAATAATTCACATATCTTCTGTGTTTACTTTCAAAGTTAGGAGTACTCCTAACTCGTCCTCTGTTCTCTCTATAGAAATATCATCTTTATTATTTACTAAGTTTTCCACGATAAACTGTAAAAATTCTACTTCTTTCATGATCTTAATAATTATAAATTATAAATAATGAATCACCCTCCTTTAAAGAACTCCTAGAATAATTTTAATAACTATATAGCAAGGTTATTTGCTTTTACTAGCTTTTCAACTCTTGGTGAAAGTTGTACGCCGTTTTTTAAATAAGCTTTTACTTGATCAAGTGACTTAATTTTGAATTCTTTTGTTAGAGGATTGTAAAAACCTAAAACTTCTTTATATCCATGCTTTGCAGCTGCAGTATGCTCTGTTAATACGATCTTAAAAAAAGGCATATTTCTTTTTCCAGCTCTTGATAGTCTTATTTTTAACATAAAAATGTAATAAATTATATAATATTTTAAAATGAGAGTTATAAATCAATTATAGTTATAACGGACTAATAATTTCCATTTTAGGTGTGGTCTTTTAAAAAAGTGGTGCCCGGACCGGGAATTGAACCCGGACTCCCGAAGGAACAAGATTTTAAGTCTTGCGTGTCTACCAATTCCACCATCCGGGCAAGAAAAAGAAGTGAGTTTTAATTCACTTAATTCTATATAATACCGTGTTTTCTTAGTGTTCTTATCCCTTTAGCTGAAACTCTTATTCTATAAACTAACCCTGTTTCTGGGTCTTTAATATTTTTATAAAACAAATTTGGGTAAAATTTTCTTTTTGTCGCTCTCATTGAGTGACTTCTGTTATTTCCAACCGCTGTTTTTTTTCCGGTTACTTCACAAATTCTAGACATTTTTCTTAAATTAAATAAATATTATGCTTTAATCTCAATTCATACCCCATTTGGTATACTTAACTCCTGTAGTAAAGACATAGTTGTTGCTGTAGGTTCCAATATATCAATAAGTCTTTTATGTCTTCTTATTTCAAACTGTTCTCTTGCATCTTTGTTAACAAAGGTAGATCTATTAACAGTAATTTTTTCAATCTTTGTAGGAAGAGGAACTGGTCCAACTACTTCCACTCATGAATCAGTTACAATAGTAACTATCTTTTTCACAGCTTCATCTAGCAATCTATGATCAAAGGATTTCACAGTTATTCTCATTTTTGATACAGCTTTTTTTGCAGGCATTTTAAACAATAATTAATAAAACTAAATATAAACTAATTTTCCAACATCATCTTAAAAATAAAGATGATGTTGGATATATTAGGCTATATGAAAATTATGCTTTAATTTTAGCAACAACTCATGAACCAACTGTTCTACCACCTTCTCTAATTGCAAATCTTAAACCATCAGTCATCGCAATAGGTTGTTGTAATTTAACAGTCATTTGAATGTTATCACCAGGCATAACCATTTCAACTCCAGCAGGTAATTCAACATCACCAGTTACATCAGTAGTTCTGAAGTAGAATTGAGGTTTGTAACCTTTGAAGAAAGGAGTATGTCTTCCACCTTCATCTTTAGAAAGAACATATACTTCTGCTTCGAATTCAGTATGAGGAGTTATACTTCCTGGTTTAGCAAGAACTTGGCCTCTTTCAACGTCTTCTCTTTCTATACCTCTTAGAAGTATACCAGCGTTATCACCAGCTTGACCTTCATCTAGTAATTTATGGAACATTTCAACTCCAGTAACAGTAGATTTTGTAGTATCCTTAATACCAACGATTTCAACTTCTTCACCTACTTTAATGATACCAGTTTCAATTTTACCAGTAACTACCGTACCTCTTCCTTTAATTGAGAATACATCTTCAATAGGCATAAGGAATGGTTTATCAGTTGGTCTTTCAGGAACTGGAACAAATTCTTCAATTGCATCAAATAATTCAACAATAGTTTTTGCACCGTATTCTTTATCCATATCACCAGGATTTTCAAGAGCAACTAGCCCTGAACCTTTTATAATAGGAGTATCATCTCCAGGGAAATCGTACTTAGAAAGAAGATCTCTAATTTCCATTTCAACTAATTCCAACATTTCTTCATCATCAACCATATCACATTTGTTCATGAAAACAACGATATAAGGAACTCATACTTGTCTTGATAAAAGGATGTGCTCTCTTGTTTGTGCCATAGGTCCGTCAGTAGCAGCAACGATAAGAATCGCAGCATCCATTTGAGCAGCACCAGTAATCATGTTTTTAACATAATCAGCATGTCCTGGACAATCTACATGAGCGTAATGTCTATTAGCTGATTCATATTCAATATGAGAAGTGTTAATAGTAATACCTCTTGCTTTCTCTTCAGGAGCATTATCAATTTGAGCAAAGTTTTTTAAATCACCCCCATTAATAGTTGTTAATACAGCAGATATACCAGCTGTAGTTGTAGTTTTACCGTGGTCAACATGACCAATTGTACCTATATTGATATGTGGTTTAGATCTATCAAAAGCCATAATAATATATAATAATAAAAATAAAATAAAAGTATCTATACTTTAATAATTTAATTCAAAAAATCAACAAATTTACGCCCTAGTTTTTCTTACTTTCTTCTCGATAAGTTTCAACGCTCTTCTGAGCTTTCTATGTGTGTGTCCAGTTAATCTAGGCATATTATATTTTGTTAAGATTTATTTGGTATTTTTTCAACTTAATTGAAACTATTTCTATAGCATTTTTCAGCCATTTCGTTTCACCTTCGAAACTTACTCTACCTTGCAATTTTTTATAATGACTGATTGCTTTTCAAACCTTTCATCCGGTTTTCGGTCATTTTTTATTTACTGCATAATTGAGTCTTCTTGGTCTTTTATTAGCAGGCATTTCTCAAAAATTACAAAATAAATTAAATGGTGGAGCCTAGGAGAGTCGAACTCCTGACCTCCTGCGTGCAAGGCAGGCGCTCTAGCCAACTGAGCTAAGGCCCCTTATCTAGTTTTCTAAAAACTATAAAAAGAGAGCCACCAATGTGCAATAACAAATGGCGGGAGCAACGGGACTCGAACCCGCGACCTCCTGCGTGACAGGCAGGCGCTCTAACCAGCTGAGCTATGCCCCCATTCTATAATGCTTGGGGATTATATGAAAAAAATAAAGATATGCAAATTTTTTTATGTTTTTTTCTCATTCCTTATAACATAAAAATAAATTATGTAAAAGAATCCCTATTTTAAGTACTTTCTTGATGAGAAAAATCCACTTACTCATCACATAAAAATAAATGCGACCATTTCTATGAAAAGCATTTGATATGATATATGTAAGAAATAAAGCTCACTAAAGGCTCCGTTTACATTTTGTACCACAAAGATAAAAACCGTGAGACTCAGTATAAATGATATAAAAGAATATATGCTTCACTGAAGAACAAAAGGACCATATATGAAAACTTTACTCCCTCAAACAAGCCTAGTTATATATATTTCATCTCTATAGTAGTAGATGAAATTTCCAATTATTGAATAGATGATTATAGAAATAGAAACTAAAAAAACAAGTATAACAATATAAAGTCCTCACTGTAAAATATATAAAACATTCGTAACTTGTTCAATTTTTTTATACTGTACGGTATAGTTTGAAAAATGTTCTTTATCAGATTCTTCTGCTGAAAGTACAAATAGTTTATTTTCTATGACTCTATTAAGCGCCTCATATTGTTCTAATCATATTTCAGATAGTACAATAGTATCCGGGAGTGGATTTGTTCTTTCTAATATTTTTGCTAAATCAGGTTCTTTGATTCTCATTTCATCTAAAATATCCTCTTTTGTTTTATATTCTGCTTCTATTCATCATTCTACTTTTTTTATATCTTCTAGTAAGTCAATAACTTCAACAGTATTTTTATCGTATTTATCATCTAAATATAAAGAAATTGTTAACTTGGAACTAATGCTCTCTATAAGTTTAAAACTCACATCGTGAAGCACAAAGAGTATGTTTATAAAAAACATAAGAAGGGTGAGCACTATAATAGAAGATAAACTCAAGAATTTATTCCTGAGGATATTTTTGAGTGAATATTTGAGTATGCGACTGAACATATGGTCTTTGGTAGTATTATTTTATAACAAAAATAGTTTATAATCTTTTGTTGTTTTTGCAAGTAGAAAACAATAAGTTTTTATAATTATTTAATATAAATTGTCAACATATATTCTTTGACCTATCTTATTTATATATGGTAAAATAATAAGGAATTTATAAATAATACATATATGTTATGTGAAACTTTGAATCATTTGATAAAGCAAGAGAGGAGAATCTAACTCTTAAGCAGATAGAAAAACAAGTTAGAAATAAAACAAAGGAAGACCTAAAAGAGCTTAAAGTAGACACAGAAGTAACTCGCAGTCTTCACAAGGGATTGAAAATTATTAAAAATGATACCCTTTTTGAAATCAATGATATTACTTCAAGTGAACATAAAATAAACTGGCTTACAGAAAAAAAGAATGGTAAGTGGGTTTGAAATGCTGATGAAATAGATATTGGTGATACTATCAAAATCCTTGGAACCGAAGTTTATAAAGAACCTAAGGGCTGAGGTAAAAAGGTTCTTATTGGTAATGTTATAAGTGGGTTTGAAATGAAACAAGCTAAACCTATCCCTAGCAAGACAGAAGAAGCTGGTAACAAAGAAACAGGCACTTCAAAGCCCGGAACTTTGAATAATGATATCGATAAGAGTGTTTACGACAATACCCCTGATGTTAAAGATGGGGGAAATATGTCTAAAATAAAGAATGATTTTGATAGGCTTGAAGATGCAATTGGAGTTAAAATAAGTGATTTAGGTTGAAAGCTTGATTGAAAAAAAGAAAAAATTACCACTATTACAAAGAAAAAAATTGATAGAAATCCAATACTAGGTGATGATATAGATTCTGAAAAATACGAAACAACAACCTATACAATAGAAACCACGCCTAATTGAAGAAATATTTTTTGACCTAATGGAGAGAAGGTATTTTTAAAAAAACCAGAATTAGAAAGAAATAACCTTAAATGAGAAAGTCTTTCAAAATTCAATGGCCTCAAGGAAATAGTAGATATATGGAGTGAAAATGCTCTAAAGGTAGCAACGAATGATGCTTTTTTCGATACTACCCAGAATAACATTAAGAAGTCTGTAACAGATATATACAAAATACTGAATTCAACAAAAAACAGCGCTTTTGCAAATGAAAATGATTACCAAATACTTATTGATAGTATATTTAATATCATTATAAAAACAGAAGATGATGAAAGAGATATAATCGATGAAGGTGATATGGTAAAAGCAAAAGAGCTTTTATTATGAATCAATAATAGTAATTATGAGACTCAAATATTAAAAATTTATAATCAAATGAGGGGTGGGCTTTGGATTTCTGAAGATGGAGATACTTCATCTGTAAAAGAAAATATAGCTCTAAAACTTATAGAACAAAGAGACTTCTCCTTTGTAAAAAATATTACAAATAAAATGTGAGCTGTAAAATGAGAACTTACTAGATGAAAGATAGAGTCCATTATCAATGAAGAGCCATCTCTTACCATAGATCCAAATGCAACAGATAAAATCAAAAAAAATATTATAGAAAATACACTAAAAGATTTTTTCAAACTCGAAAGTTCTTATATATGAATTGACTTTACAAAGTGATACCATCAATTTATTCAAACTCATGGCTTACAGACTGAAAACTTCTCACAGGCTGATTATAAAAACCTTATAATAAAAGAAACTTTTAGGAAAAATGCAAAACATACCATTCTAAAATCTTTTTTCAGTGATATTCCGAATAGATGAGATGAAGATACAACTCTTCACTGAATGTATGCAGATATCTCTTGATTATCAGAGAGTAAATGAATCGGTGATTATTTTGACATTGCAGACCCAAATATAAACTGGACCAAAGAAATATGATTTACTATTGCAACCAGTCTTGTACCTGGTGGGCTTGCATATGCATGAGCAAGGTGGGCATTTACAGTATGAAAGCTATGAGCTCTTGCAAATAGTACAAATAAATGAATAAAACTCGGTATGGCTACTGGAAACTTTGTAGCAAGAAACACTGCAGCATATGCGGCAAGTGAATCGTATAGAAGTGCAAAAACTTGAGAATGGCAATGAGAGTGGTCATGACTTGGAAGTTTTATGGCAATTGATGGTATCGTGTGACTTGTATGAAAATCTTTTTCAAAAATAAAGTCAACGCAATGGAATAAATTAACAAAAACATGAGCATACTGAATTACTATATTATGATGAGCGGAAGGTGCGATTAATATACCAAGAGAATTACAATGAAGAGAAATAGTTCTTAATCCTGCTGATTGGACGAAGGATGACCTTACTCTCATACTCATGTTTGCAGCAATGCATGGAGTTGGAAAGTTTATGGTAAAAAAAGGCCCAAATTGAGCTATTAATATCAAAAAATCCGTAAAAAAATGAGTAGACAACTTTAAAACAAAAAATCAAAGCTATGTACATAAAAAAACTAAAACGATCTATACAAAAAATGCTGAAGGAAAATTCGTCGACAAAAAAACTGGAAAAGTAAGTAGAGTAAGAGAAAGTAGCCTTGACCTTGTAGATAATAAGTTATTGAAAGGTTTAAATGCAGTATGAAATCTATCTGGAAAAGGACTTAGTAAGACAAAAGAGCTTGGAAAGAAAGGATATCAAAAAGCCACTGATGCTACAAAAAAATGATTCGATAGTACACTAAAGTGAGCAAAAAATCTGAAAGCCAAGGTAACAAAAGTAAAAACAAAAAATACTGAAAAACAAGCGGTGAAAGAAACAATGTCAGATAAAGAATTTGATGTTTTTACTAAACAAAACTTTGTTCCTAAAGAAAAACTCAATGATATTGCTGAGAAAATAATGAGCAAAAAAGACTTAAGTCCAAGAGAAAAAGCTATCCACATATGAAAAACCACTGAAATAGAAAAAATAATACAAAAGAGTTTTAAAAAAAACAATACAAAAACACCGTGAAAAAAAGATACAAAAGCTGAAAATAAAACGAAGAATTCTGAAAAATGAAAAGCTGGCAAAAAAGAACAAACGAAAAAAAATAGTGAAACTGTAAAGGCTGCTCAAGAAAAAAAAGCTTTTGAGTCTATCAAAAAGAGCCCTGAGCTACTTAAAGCAATAGATTCAAGACTATCCAGTCTCCCTTTAGGACTTAATAAAGCTTATTCATTCTCCAAATGGATTAAAACAAAATCTTGGGAGAGTATAACAACACCAGTAAGAGTGGTAAAAGACTTTAAAAATGCAAAAGGAATTGAACAACACTCAAAAAATATATTCTTTGGAGATAAAGATATAACTCTTGTAAAATGAGCTGGTAAAGCATGAATTTATATAGGTATACCAACTTGAATAAACGAATTCATTAAGCTCAGTGATGATGACGCACATACCATAGGTTTTTCGCCAAGTGAAACTGCAAAAGAAATTGCACTTAACATACCTGGGCTCTATTTATGAGCAATTAACACTCTGATATATCAATATTTAAGAAGTGATGCACTATCTTCATCTAAAAATACAACGAACCAATAACAACTGAAAAACCGAACAACTTTAAGTTCGGTTTTTTTGTTTATTCTCAGCATATATGATATAATAAAAGAAATAAAGATTAATTTATATTTATGAATTGGGTACAGAAAGAAATACTAAAGTGATGACCAAATGAAGATTTGATAAAGTTATCAGAAGTAGAAAAAAAATTGAAGATTAAGGTTCCAGAATACTTATTAAAAGATTTCTGAAATGTTTTTTTGAATAGAAAACAGACTAAAAAAATGGAAAATGGAAAGCTTAGCACTGAAGAACTATCAAAATTAAAACTCGAACAGCTTAGGTGAAACCTATCTCAAAACTCTGTAGAAAAAGTAAATCAAGATATCAATAAATCTAATAAAATAGAAGATGAATGAACCCTTGAACTCTCAGAAAGTGGAAATAAGGCCGACAAGGCTTTTGAAAAAGCCATGGAAACAATAACAGGAGTGAAATCAAATAAAAAATTAAGACAAGGTCTCGTAAAAGCAAAAAACATAAACTCGCAAGCGGTTGAAAAAGTAAAAGATATATCTCAATCATTGAATACTTGGGAAAAGCTTGAAAATATTCCATTCATCTGAGGGTTATTTAAAATACTTGCTGGTCTTTTAGGGTTTATTTTATGAACCTGAAAAGGAATTAAAGAGCTTTTTAGTTTCTGAGATAAGGCAAAAGAAAAACTCTCTTCAAAAGAAATACAAAACACAAAAAAAGAGGTCTGAGAAAAAATAAAAACTGATCTTCTCGGAAAGTTTGGAAAAATACACCCTAAGCTCAAAGAAAAGCTGGAAGAAAAAGTGGAGGATCCAAATTTCATATCAGAAGAGAACATTCGTCAACTCAAAGAAATGTCTGATAAAAATGGAAAACTTGAACTCCGAGATATTAAATATGTTCTTTCAAAAGAAGAATACACAAAAATAGGAGAAGAACTCAAAAATGATCCTGAGGTATGGGAAGCAGTAAAGCTCAAATATGAAACACAGTTAGTGAATGGAATCAGCAAAGAATATGGAATTAATCTCCAGGGAGATAAAAAAGCTGAGCTCAAGAAACTGATACAAGAAAAATGAGCTGCTGAGAAAATTGATATACTACAGTTCTATACGAGAGTAGAAAATGGTGAAACTATTACTCTCTGAGACCTAACCGTATGACTCTTCGACGAAGCGGTAGAAGCAACCTGGTTCACTATGAGCTTACTGGGAAAATGAGTCGTAACGGCAGATAAATTCATATTCAACATCGTAGAATGAGGGACAAAGCTCATGTTTGGACTTGCTGGACTTGGCTTAAAACATAGTATAGACCTTGAAGATTTCAAAGGAAGCCTTGAAAAAATGGATGAGAAAGAAAAAATTCTGGTTCTTTGACTCTTGTACAGGAAATGAGGTATATTATTCGAATTACTCTGACATATAGGCTCCTTTATAAGTACTCAAGTGGTTGAGTCCTTTTCATCTAGTTCCGTAACAAAATGGGAATTACTAAAAGCAAGTGGAAGCAGTAATATTGAAAGAAAAATGAAAACCTTTCAAAAACTTGAGAATATGCTTGGATGAGGAAAATGAATGGAAATTCTTAATGGTGCACTTGAAAACCAAAAGCTTATCAATAGAAATAACAGACTTATTAAAATTCTTGAATATGTTGATAGCTTAAAAGAAGCTGATGAGGCCGTAAAAGCACAAAAGCTTAAAAAACTCTTACAGTCAAATTGATTTTCTATAGAAGAAATAAAGCACCTAGGTACCACAAAAGAAATCAGAAGTACTCTCTCAAAAATAACAAAAACGAATAGTTTTACTGGATGGCAAAAATTCAAGGGATATTTTTGGAAAAATTTAGGAGCAAGGCAGATAGAATTTTATAGAAATATAGACACTATAACCCTCCATCAATCAAAAGTAATAGCATGAGAAAATAAAGCTCTACGCATCCTCAGTAAAACGAAAGAAACCCTTCATGCTCTTAAAATAGGAAAAAATGCTGAGAGGGTTCTTCTCGAAGCAAAAACAGCAAAATGAGTTATAACAAAACTCGAAGCATTAAAAAGACTATCCCTTGAAGCGCCAGACCTTCTCAAATCTATATGTAGGTGACTTCCTGAAATTGCTGTACTCTGACTTGCTGCTGGAACCAGAGAAGAAAATGAATCTATTATGGAAGCTATGATTAAAGTAGCTCCGTTCTTAACCAGGATTATATGACCATGAATGATGATATTCAGCCTCTGATGAGCATATAAGGATGGAAAACTACAGTGGGTAAATGTTACTGAGGCAGGGCTCTGAACCATTTTCATGTGACTTGATGCTGCTGCAGCTATAAAAATATTCTGAGAACATTGATTCTCTGGAAAAACTTCTTTAGAAATTGGGAAATTTATAGTCAAACCGCTCACTGCACCTTTAGATATAGCTGTAAAATGAGCTAATTTTTGAAAAAGTTTTTGACAAATGGTCAAAGCTCAATGAAGTACAAAAGAAGTATTAAAAGAAGTTGGAAAAAAGACTCTCATTAAAGTCAAAAATATAAAAGCAAAAAAAGCTGCTATTATTGCTTGAGCTGTTATTGGAAGTGGTTATTTATTAAAAGAAATTTTTGATGAAGACTTCGACGATAGATACGAAAAGTGGGTAGATGGATGAATTATAGATCCAAAAACATGAGAAGTTATTGACCGGAAAAAGGCGAAAACAATGTTCTGATCATTAAAAGAAAACGATAAAGAAGAAAAAATAGACTTTATAAGGCTTATATATATGACTGAAGAAGGTGCTCTGATAGATGCAAATTACCTTAACTTTGAAATAGACAAAAAAAATAACCTCACTATCTCACCGAAAGAAAACCCAGCTATATGAGACTGGGTAACTACAGGCGAAATAGAGGCCTGATTGAAAGAAATATGAGTTACAAATATTGACTTTAATAAAAATACTCCTGAAAAGTAGTTGTTTTTTGCATAAAACCTTTTTTTGTGATAGAATGGCTATAACTATAAAAATAATGTGCACACTATGGAAAATACATACCCTATAAAGAGAAAATCATCTCTTCACAAAATTGCTTTGGAAAGCAAAAAAAATAGATATATGAAATTGAAATATATTTAATAAAAAACGAGTTTACTAATAAGTAAACTCGTTTTTTATTAAATTAAAATAATAA
>Ga0228674_1001576_pt1 | contig 13460 bp, 2 predicted proteins | sample 1D_rmetaG_FD_189054 | JGI IMG/M metagenome (GOLD analysis project Ga0228674, IMG submission 189054) | Seawater microbial communities from Monterey Bay, California, United States - 1D_r | ecosystem: Environmental > Aquatic > Marine > Coastal | place: USA: California | collected 2016-09-26
ATATAAAAGCTTTGAAACTAAGTCTTTAAGTTATTTTACTATCGAAACATTGCCGTAGTAGAAGTGGCTATCTGAGTTTCCATCAACTAGAACTAACTTCCATACGTAAACACCTTCTTGCGATATTATAGTAGAACGACCTTGATAACATCCATCCCAGAATTCGTTATAGTCAGTACTGTTAAAAATCAACTCTCCCCAACGATTGTAAACCCATAATTCATAACCATCATTCTCCACTCCAGTTCCCAATGGTTTCCATGTATCATTGATTCCATCTCCGTTTGGTGTAAATCCATCAGGAAAGAATAAAATGAATCCATCCAGTACAAAAACAGTATCAGTCAAGGCATCAATACAACCAAATTCATTCGTTACTGTTTGACTAACTTCATAAGAACCTGGTAGATTGTATTCATGTGATGTGTTAGCTAAAGTTGAACTATTCTCATCAGAGAAATCATCACCAAATGTGTAAACATAAGTTATAGCCCCTTGCGAGGAATCAGCAAAATGAATAGTTGGAGCAACTGTACTGGTTATTCCTGGAAGAGGAGTAAATCCTGCGGTAGGAATTGGATTAACAGTGATTAAGTTAGAATCAATGTCACTTGTAGTACATCCGTCATCTGTTGTTACGGTAAGACTTACATGATAAACACCGGTATCAGGATAAATGATTTCAGGTGTTTCTAAGGTACTGGTCTCTCCATTTCCTAAATCCCATGCATATGAAGTCCCTAAATCTGTATTTAGATCAAAAGCAACAGTTAAAGGCTGGCAACCTTCTTCTAAATCCGAATTAATAAATACAGTTGGATTAGGGTTTATAACTACTTCAATGCTATCTCTAGCATCAATAGAACAACTATCACTAGCTCCAACAAAATACCAAACGGTGTTTGAAGGTTTTACATTAATAACTTGGTTTGTATCGTTAATTACTTCCCAATTGTAGTAGTACGGACCTCCGTTACCTTGACTAGCCATAGAGCTTAAGTCTATAGAGTCTCCAAAACATAATTCTGGAATGGTAGTTATTTCAACTTCCAAAGCTGGATTTACTCCGACAGTAATTGTTTCGGTATCAGAAATACAACCAAGGATATCGGTTGCAAAAACAGTATAGTTAGTCGTTATTAAAGGATTAACAGCTTGAATAGCTTCTGTGCTCATGGTAGCATCGCTCCATGTATATGAATATCCACCATTACCTCCAATACCAACACCTGAAATATTGATAGTTTCTCCATAACATATGATTTCCGTTCCGTTCGTAATAACCTCCACAGGATCCGGAGAGTCAATCACTCCAGAAGATGAAACTTCACATCCATTTGCATCAGTTAAGGTTACGCTATATATTCCAGAGGGTAAGTTTTCTGCAATGGTATCTGTTCCTCCGAAAGGAGACCAGATTACGGTATACGGTTCAAGTGCATCCTTGATGTTAATAGTGATTTCTCCATCAGTAGATCCTGAACAAGATGTATTTGTTGCAATTAAGTTTTCAATTGCCGGTGACGGAGTTTCATAAACGGAGATAAATCTAGATTCTTGACATCCATTTCCATCTTCCACTATGACTTGGTAATCCATTGGAGCTAGACCGTTTGCGATAGGAGTGTTTGCTATGTTAGGATTCCACATGTAAACGTAAGGTGTAGTACCTCCTTGTGTGGTAATATTTACTGATCCATTATTCAGACTACATGTAGTAGGGAAGGCTGTACTAGAGACTGTTAAAAGATCTGGTTCGGTGATAAGGAAGTCCTGAGTTAATAGACAACCATTTGCATCTGTTAAGTTTAATGAATGAATTCCAGGACTTAAATCCGTTGCTGAAGAACCATTGTTTCCAGTAGGAATCCAGTTATAGAAATAACCAGGAGTTCCTCCGCTGATGTTAACATCAATTCTTCCAGAATTAAATCCGTAACAGTCTACGTTTTCAATGGTGTAAGTAAACTCAAGAACAGCTGGTTCGTCAATTACGATTGAAGTGGAATTAAAACATCCATTGGCATCTGTAGCAGTAATATTATAGGTACCAGCACAAAGATTAGAAGCATTGAATGTTGTTTGACTTAAAGGATCATCCCAAGCATATGTAAAAGGAGCTGTTCCTCCACCTACAGTTGCCTCAGCAGATCCATCACATAATCCGTTACAACTTGGGTAGTCGAAGTCTGCGATTGCAACTGCTACAGGTAATGGTTCGTTTACTGTTTGACTAAAAATAGCTGTACAACCTGCGTTATCTGTTACTGTTGCTGTGAAATTACCTCCTGCTAATCCTATTGCTAATACACCAGTTTGATTTGCTGGATCATTCCATAAAATAGTATATCCTGGTACACCGCCACTAACTGTAATTCCAATTGATCCAGAAAAGTCTCCAGAACAATCATTGTGGGTTACAGAAGCAAGTACAACATTAGGAGCTGCAATATCAGATACTGCAATGCTCTCTTGATAAATACATCCGTTACCATCAGTAATTTCTACTATATAGTTAGCTGCTGTAAGGTTACTTGCTTGGTTTGTAATTTGATTGTTGATATCGTTCCATTGGTAAGCGTAAGGTAAAGTACCTCCAGTTACTGTTACTGTTGCAGAACCGTTACTTCCTCCACAATTTGATGGGGTAGTAGTTGAGGTTAAACTGATCGCACTTGGTTCAAAGACTTCAACAGAGTCTGTCATTAAACAGTTGTTAGCATCTCTAACTTGAATACGACTTATTCCTGCACATAAGTTTGATGCAGTGCTCGATTGTTGAAGAGCTGGATCATCCCATAAATAAGAGTAAGGAGAAGTTCCTCCTGAAACAACCACTGTTGCCGTTCCATCACATTCTGAGATACAAGAAACTTGAGTCGCAGAAGTGGCAAGTGCTAATTCTGGAGCTTGATCTATAGACTCTGTGAAAGACGTCATACAACCGTTTGCATCAGTTACATCAACAGAATAGGTTCCGGCACATAAGTTATTAGCTCCTTGGTTTTGTTGTCCAAATGCATCATTCCATAAGTAGGTATAAGGAGTTGTTCCTCCTGCAACGGATACTTCTAAATATCCACTGCATTGTCCATAACAAAGAGCATCTGATTTCAATCCTAAACTAGTGCTTAATACATCTGGTTTTCCAACGGTACCACTAAGAACTCCAATACAACCATTTCCATCAGTAATGGTTACTGAATATGTTTGTGCACATAAACCTGTAATTGAGTCTAAGCTTTGGTTAGCCGGATCATTCCACGAATAAGTATATGTTCCGTTTCCACCAGTAGCATTCACTTTTAAGGCCCCATCACATGATTCAAAACAAAGTGTATTGTAAGCATCTACACTACCACCAACTGCTGTTGGAGAACTTACATTTATGGAGTTCAATGCGGTACATCCATTCGCGTCTGTTACAACAAGTGAATATGAACCTGAACTTAAGCCAGTTGCTGTAACTGAAGTTTGACTGCTGGGATCATTCCAGTTATATATATACGGACCAACACCTCCAAATGTAATTCCGAAAGCAGTTCCATCACTTGATCCTTGACATGAAGTCTCGGTCGCGTTTAGCACAGTGTATAAAGAATCAGGTTGACTTATATCAGCTATGGCACTTGAAGTACATCCGTTAGCATCTGTAATAACAATGGTATAAGTACCAATATCTAGGTTGCTCGCAACGTTTGTTATCTGCACGCTAGCATCATCCCATAGATAAGTAAATGGACCTGTACCACCGTCTGCTACAGCTTCAATGTAACCATCAGCAACTCCATAACAAGATACATTTCTGTAGCTTTCGATACTTGCTGTGGCTCCAGCAATATCTACTACTTGAGCTGTGTCAGATCCAGTACATCCATTAGCATCAGTGGCTATAACAATATAACTTCCTGAAGGTAATCCGGTAGCTGTTGCGTTAATTTGGTTGAAGCTATCATTCCAAGCATAAGAATATGGAGCGCTACCATTACTAGCATTCGCCGTGATTGATCCATCAGGGTTTCCACAGTTAGCATTAGAAATTGTTGAGCTTACTGAAATTGCAACAGGTTCGTTTAAACTTACAACAGTAGTGTCTTTACATCCATTTGCATCACTAACAATTACTTGATAAGCTCCGTTACAAAGCCCAGAAACAGAAGACATAGTTGAGTTACTCGAATCATCCCATTGATATGTATATGGGCTAGCACCACCACTAATAGAAGAGGTGATAAATCCATCACATAAACCAAAACAACTTGGGTCGTTTTGTGTTAAAGTTGTTGATATTTGACTTGCACTAGCTATAGTGATTGTTTCACTTAATTGACAACCTAATGAATCGGTAACTTGAACGGTATATATTCCTCCAGGTAAATTGCTAATACTAGCACTTGTGCTTGCTGAGGCATCATCCCATAAGTAACTTAAAGGAGATTCCATTCCTGCCGCCGAAATAGCCAACTGTCCATCTGAATAAGCAAAACAAGATTCATCTTGCTGGTTAGAGATAGTAAGAACTTCGTCGTTTACGTTGGAAACAAATACCGAGTCACTAGCGATACATGAATTGGCATCAGTAACAGTTACTGTGTACCAAGCTTCTGCTAAATTGATTGCCGTTGCCGTAGATTGACTTCCAGCATCATTCCATGAATAAACGAAAGGACTAGGTCCATTTGAAATACTAACGCTTGCTTGACCTGAAGCAAGATTACAAGCTGCGTCAGAAGAACTTAAGGTCATTATGATTTCATCTGGTTCAGTTATATCTACAGACAACGTGACACTACATGAGTTTGCATCACTTACAATTACTTGATGATTTCCTGCACACAAATCACTAACCGAAGCTGTAGTATTTCCATTAGTCCATGTATAAGAATAAGGTGATGTTCCAGAGTTTGCTAAAACAGTAGCCGTTCCATCACAAACACCGTAGCAAGAAGTATTTCCTGAGTTTGAAATAGCTGCAACTAAAGCTGTAGGTTCATCAATAGTAACCGTAGTATTAGCTGTACAACCAAGATTGTCAGTAACAGCAGCGCTATAAGTACCTGCTGCAAGATTTGATGCAGTAATTCCAGTTTGAGCTGAAGCATCATCCCAAAGTATTGAATAAGGTGTTTGACCTCCATTTATTTGTAAAGTTGCTGTTCCACTTGCTGCTCCAAAACATAAAGCATCGGTGTAATTTTGAACGGCTACAACAGGACCTGAAGCATCATTTACAGTTACATCCAAACTATCTTGACAAGCGTTGGCATCAGTTACGATCACTTTATATGTTCCAGAGGAAATGGCACTTGCACTTGCTGTTGTTTGGTTTGAAGGATCATTCCAAAGGTAAGTGAAAGGGGAGTCCCCAGAACTCACTACCACAGTTGCTGAACCATCATTATTTCCACAATTTGCATCAACTGTAGATGAAGTAAGGCTTATGGCAGTAGGGTTAGTTAAAGAAATAGCTGCAGTATTAGAACAACCGTTAGCATCTGTAACAGAAACGGAATAACTTCCTGCAATTAGCCCACTAGCTGTATTCGTACTTTGTAAACTTGCATCATCCCATAAATAGGTGAATGGAGATGTTCCCCCACTAATTGAAACGCTTGCTGTTCCGTCAGCGTCTCCATTACAGCTTGGATCTGTTCCAGTTGTACTTAAAGTTAATGCTCCTCCTGAAGTAATGGTATAGGTTTCACTAGAAGTACAACCCGCATTATCAGTCACTGTTAAAGTATAAGAACCTTGACAAAGATTATTTATACTTGTTCCGTTTGAAGCACTTGGATTATCCCATAAGTAAGTATATGGAGAGCTCCCTCCACTTACAGATACAGATAAAATTCCGTCACATGCACTTGCACATGATTCATTAGTTTGGTTATCAAGAGTAATTACAATTGCACTTGGCTCAGCCACAGTACCATTCGTAATTATAGAGCAAGCATTATTATCTACAACAGTCAAATTGTAAGTCCCATCACATAAATTAGAAGCAGAAGCTGTGGTTTGACTATTACTGTCATCCCATGAATAAGTATACGGAAGTGTTCCTCCTGTTACTGTTGAACTTAGCGATCCATCACATGCAGCATTACAGTTAGCATCATTAGATGAAATGGTAACTGCTAGAGCATCAGGAGCTGTAATGGTCACACTAGTAGATGCTGTACAACCATTGGCGTCAAATACAGAAACATTATATGTCCCGGCAGACAAGTTAGTGGCTAAACCTGTATTTCCAATTGCAGGGTCACTCCATGAATAGGTAGTAGGAGCTACTCCATTTGTTACAGTTACTAAAGCATTACCATTTCCTTGTCCGTTACAAGTTTCATTTCCACTACTAGCAAGTGTTAATCCAACTTGAGCTGGCTCAATTAGTACAACCGTTTCAGAAGACGTACACCCGTTGTTGTCGGATACAGTTACTATAAACGTTCCATCTCCAAGATTGATAGCCGTTGCTGTTGTTTGAGCACTGGCATCATCCCATAAGTAGGTATATGGACTTGTTCCTCCTGTCGCAGATACTGTAATATCTCCATCTGTATCTCCAAAACAAGTTGGGTTGTTTTGACTATCGACAGAAACGGTAGGACCTCCAGAATCGGATACTGAAACAGACTCTGTTATTACACAGCCGTTAGCATCAGTAATGGATACGGTATATGTTCCCGAAGCTAAACCTGTAGCAGTTGCTGTACTTTGTGCATTGGCATCATTCCATAAGTAAGTATATGGTCCTGTTCCTGCACTAACAATTACCGTTGTAGATCCATCACTGTTTCCACAAGTAGCAGATGTACTAGTCGTTGTTGCCGTAAAAGTTGGTTCGATAATCGTTAAAGATTCGTTATCAGTACAAGAATTGGCATCGGTTATTGTTAAGACATATGTTCCAGAACAAAGGCTGCTAGCATTTGCTGTGGTTTGATTAGCTGCATCATCCCATGAATAAGTGAATGGACCAGTTCCTCCTGTGATTGTTGAGTTTATCGTTGCATCACAATCTGAAGGACATGAAATTCCACTTGAACTAAGTGATAAAGCGATAACGTTAGGTTCAGCAATAACAATACTCTCACTTGCCGAACATCCGTTACCATCGGTTACGGTTACATTGTAAGTTCCTGCACAAAGATTACTAGCTGTTGCAGTTGTTTGTGCACTTCCATCATCCCATAGAAAAGTATAAGGAGTAGTACCAGATACTATGTTTACGGTTGCATAAGCATCGCAAACGCCGTTACAGCTAGCATTATTTCCGCTAGTAGTAATGGTTGGACTTCCAGAATCAACTATTGTTACAGGTGAATTTGCAGAACAACCATTCGCGTCAGTAACCACAACATTATATGTCCCAGCTGCTAAAGCACTTGCGGTGGCTGTTGTTTGAGTACTAGGGTCATCCCATGCATAAGTATATGCTGTAGTACCTCCACTTACAGAAACACTTGCATCTCCATTACTAGCTCCACATGTTGGTGCATTGGAAGATGTAGTTAATGTTAAATCACTTGCTTCAGTTAAGGCTTGACTTAATGTCGTAGAACATCCGTTGGCATCAGTAGCAGTAACTGTAAATGAACCAGCGCTTAATGCAGAAGCATCTTCTGTTGTTTGAGAACTTGGATCATTCCATGCATAAGTATAAGGACTTGTTCCTCCACTAGTTGTAATGTTAATGGTACCATCGCTTCCTCCGAAACAGCTCACATCTGTGTATGAATCAAGACTAGTAGCAATTGCACTAGGGTCGGTTAAAGTAACTGAAGTAGTATTTTGACATCCGTCACTATCCGTAGCAGTGAAATTATAGGTCCCAGAGCTTAATAAACTTAAGTCTTCACTAACAAAAGATCCATTCCAGTCATATGTGTAAGAACCTGTACCACCGCTTACCGTAACATCAATACTTCCATCAGATGCACCAAAGCAATTCGGATTATCTTGACTTACAACGCTAATAACTATTGCTGTACCCTCTGTAATAGTTACACTTGCAGAAGAAGAACATCCACCAGCATCCGTAATCGTCACATTGTAAGATCCAGCACACAAAGAAGAGGCAGTAGCAGTTGTTTGACTAGCACCGTCATCCCATGCATAAGTAAAAGGACTTGTTCCACCGGTCATCGCAGCCGTAGCACTTCCGTCGCAAACGCTGTTACAGCTTGCATTGGAAGAACTAGAAATACTTGCAGTTCCGCCACTACTTGAATTAACACTTACAGCAACAGTACCTGTACAACCGCTTGCATCTGTAACAGTCACATTATAACTTCCAGATCCAATGTTGGAAGCTGTAATCGTAGTTTGGGCTCCGCCATCATCCCATAAATAAGTATATGGACTTGTACCACCTGATACACTTGCTGTTGCTGAACCATTGTTTTGTCCACAAGAAGCATCAGAGCTGGTAGCTGTAACACTTAAAGCTGCAGGATTCGTTAATGTGGAAGCAGCAGTACCTGTACATCCGTTTGCATCAGTTGCGATTAAATTATAGGTTCCAGCTGATAAAGAACTTGCTGTAGCGGTCGTTTGACTGGCTCCATCATCCCAAGCGTATGTATATGATCCAGATCCACCACTTACTGATGATGCTATTGATCCATCAGATGATCCGTTACATAATGGATCAGAAGGTGTTAATACTGGCACGATCACGGTTCCTTCAGTTAAAACTTCCGTTGAGGTTTCAGTACATCCATTTGCATCAGTAACTGTTAAAATATATGTTCCAGCGGCTAAAGAAGTAAGGTCTTCACTAGTCTGTGAGTTATCCCAAGAGTAAGAGTAGGCAGCTGTTCCACCAGAAACAGTAATGTCAATTGCTCCAGTTGAAGCACCGTTACAATCAATGTTAGTGTTTGACGAACTTATTGCTAGAGCATTTGGTTCTGAGATACTTACTGAATTCACAGCAGTACATCCACTCGCATCTGTGACTGTTACATTATATGTCCCTGCTGAAAGACTAGTGGCAGTTGCTGTAGTTTGAGCACTTCCATCATCCCATAAATAAGTGTAGCCACCAGCACCTCCAGTTACAGTAACTGTAACATCACCACTTGCATCTGCATTACAACTTAAGTCGTTTCCTGATGTCGATGTATTTAGTGCCGTAGCTTCTGTTATGGTTACTGAAGTAGAGTTTGTACAACCTACATTGTCAGTCACAGTTAAACTGTACGTTCCTGCACTTAAGCCTGAAGCAGTAACTCCTGTTTGACTTCCTGCATCATCCCATGCATAAGAATATGGGGTAGCTCCTCCACTTACAGTAGATGTAGCACTACCTGTGCTTCCTCCATTACAAAGAACATTGACAGAACTAGAAATACTTACTGTAGGTCCACCAGCATCACTTACCGCAACAACAGCTGATTCAATACAACCATTGGCGTCAGTTACTTGAACCGTGTAGCTACCAGAAGCGATTGCACCTGCGGTAGCAGTAGTTTGCGCTCCACCATCATCCCATAAATAAGTATATCCACCAGCTCCACCACTAGCTGAAACCGTAGCATCACCATTTGTGTTTCCACATGTGGCATCATTTGAAGAAGTAGAAAGTGTAATCGCAGTTGGTGTTCCCACCGTATATGTCTCTGTATCTATACAACCGCTTGCATCAGTGATCGTTACGGTATATGTTCCTGCAGCAAGGGAGCTTGCAGTTGCAGTACTTTGTAGAGCTCCATCATCCCATGAATAAGAATAGGCACTTGTTCCGCCAGAAACGGAAACGGTGGCATCCCCATCACTTAATCCATTACAAGAAACATCATTACCACTTGTTGTTAAAGATAAAGCTGTAGGCTCTGAAGGAGCACTACTTGCGTTAATAGTGCATGAATTAGCATCAGTTACTGTTAAAGTATAATTGATTCCAGCGCATAAAGAAGAAGCGTTTGCTGAAGATCCAGCTCCATTATCCCAGCTATAAGATAAAGCACCCGTTCCTCCTGATGCTGAACTTACAATACTTGCATCACAAATTCCGTTGCAACTTGCATCACTTGGCGTTAAGCTTAAAGCCAAAGCACTTGGTTCAGTGATAGTTTCACTAGCAGAAATAGTACAACCGTTTGCGTCCGTAACGGTTAGTGAAAAAGTTCCTGCAGCTAATGAAGATGCCGTAGCGGTAGTTTGTACATTTCCGTCATCCCATAAATAAGAATAAGCAGTAGTTCCTCCTGAAACACTAGAACTAATACTTCCAGAATTATCAGCATTACATGTTAAGTCTGTACCAGTAAGGGTTAAACTCAATGCTGTTGTTTCTGTTAGAGTCGTTGAATAGGTTTCCGTACAAGAGTTGTTATCTGTAACGGTTAATGTGTATGAACCCGCTGAAACAGAACTAATATCTTCACTATTTGCAGAGTTAGTCCATGAATAAGTGTAAGGACTTGTACCTCCGCTTACCGTTACGTCAATAGCACCCGTACTTGCTCCATTACAGTTGATATCGGTATCAGTGGAGCTTATTGAAATAGCACTTGCTTCTGAAACTGTTTCGCTGTCATTTGCAGTACATCCGTTGGCATCGGTAACAACTACATTATATGTTCCGGCAGCAAGAGAAACTGCTGTGGCAGTGGTTTGAGCACTTCCATCATCCCATAAATAAGTATATGGACTTGTTCCTCCAGATGCTACAACACTTGCATCTCCATCACTGGCACCATTACATGTGGCATCATTTACACTTGTTGTTGTCGTGACAACAGCAGGTTCAGTAATAGTTGCTGATGAGCTTGTTGTACATCCGTAAACATCCGTAATGCTTACGTTATATGTACCAGCACACAAAGCACTTGGATCTTCACTACTTCCTGCTCCATTATCCCAAACAAATGTATATGGAGTGTTTCCACCTGTAACAGTTAAATCAATACTTCCAGCACAAACTCCATTACACGTAAGGTATGTAGGTGTGTTAGTTGCACTTGGTTCATCGTAAACATTTACAGTAATCGTTTCAGTATCAGTACAAGATCCATTATCAATCGTAAGGGATACGGTAAATGTACCCGAAGAAGCGTAAGTATAGCTAGGTGCAGCGATAGTGCTTGTACCTGAAGCGTCTCCAAAGTCCCATGCGTAAGTTACTCCAGTATTTGTTCCGTTATTTGAAAAAGTAAATGAGTTTCCTGTTAGACATTGATCAGCAGTTGCTGCAGGGTCAGAAGTGATTGTTCCTCCAGCACTTATTGTTTCTGAAGTGGAAGATGTACATCCGTTAGCATCCGTTACAGTAACATTGTAAGTTCCTCCAGATAGTCCAGAAGCAGTTGCTGTAGATTGAGCAGGAGAGCTATCCCATGCGTATGAAAAAGGACTCGTACCTCCATTAGATATGGAAACAGTAACGTCACCATCACTTGCCGAAGGACAAGATTCATCATTTCCTGAAGAGCTTAATACGATTGCATCTGGTTCTGTGATTGTTACTGTATTTACACCAGAACAACCTAAAGCATCGGTCACTGTTACTGTGTAAGTGCCTGGATTTAGGCTGCTTGCTGTTTGAGTCGTCTGAGCAGATCCATCATCCCATAAATAGGAGTATGGAGATGTTCCGTTAGAGCCAGAAGCTTGAGCGGAACCATTAGCAAGTCCATTACAAGTAATGTTGGTTGAATAACTAATAGATGCAGTTACTCCGGAAATCGAAAAATCCAATGATCCTGAAGGTGCTGTGTTTCCACAGTTATCAGTCACTGAACCGGCAACACTCGCGTTTAAAGCGATAGTGTAAGTTCCAGAATTAGTAATAGCAGGACTAACAGATGCTGTAAAAGTATTCTCAAAAGAACCACCTGCAGAACAGTTACTTCCTGTGACACTGCTTAATGTGTAAGTCCCTCCCGGACCTGTTAAAGAAAAGTCGGCGTCATCTACTGTAGAACATAGAATGTTTTCGCTAAAAGTAAATTCAATGGTTGTTGCTCCACAAGCAATAGGTGTTGTAACAGATTGAATTTCTGGTGCGGTACTATCGAATATATTTGCAGTTGATGACCCAAAGTCTAGGCTATATCCGGATTGAGAAGAGGAGTAGTTAGAGATGTTGATAACATAAGTTTCTCCTGCAGTTACAGCAAAAGCAGGTTCATCTTGCGCCGTTGAACCATTATTTGGTCCAGTAATTCCTCCATTTCCAACATTTGCCGACCAGTTACAACTAACTTCAAGAGCTGAGTTAGAATATATGTCAGAACAATTAGCAGATGTAATATCAAATACTGCCCAATCGTAATCATTAGAGCTACTGTTTGGTGTAATGCTGAAATTAAGGTCTCCTGAATTTTGAACAGTAAAGATGTACCAAACATCATTTTTTTCACCAGAGTTCAAACAAGAAGGTCCTGAATTGATTTCATTGGTAACATTCCCTGTACCAGAGTAACTGTTACTTTGGCTATAGGTTGTTTGACAAACCGGAATGGCACCGTCACAATCCTGATCAGTTGGAGCAGGTGGTGGAGGTGGAGCAGCAGGGTTAGGTCCAAACTCCATATCCCATGAATTCAAGGTTCCAGAGTCTCCTCCAGAATCATCCGTGATACATAATTGCCAAGTTCCATCTCCATTTTGCCCATTGTTTATATCCGCAAGATCACCTTCAGGGACATAAGTTCCTGTGAAAGGAGCAGATCCTGAAGTAATATTCGTTCCTCCGGACATATTGAAACATGTTGAAGTATAGTTATTACTAGATCCTCCGTTGTCAGAACTCAAATTGATGGTTGTTCCATCTGGCGCAACTAGTGAAATATCTAAATCATTATCCCATGTATGAGTTATGTCGATACATACTGTTTCCAGTCCATTACTCGAGTTTAGTGTACCAACGCCCGATACGGTTATGTCATAGCAATTAAGCGTCCTGTCATCAGGAATTGATGCAGCAGGACTTGATGAAAATGTTTGACCAATAGCATTGGAAGCAAACAATATCATCACTAGGGCCATATTTAAAATCAATTTTGTCATTGATAGTAGTATTGTTAAAGTGTCTTTTCGTTATGAGAAATTTCTTGTTTCAATCGATCGTTATTCGTGATGATACTGTCTAAGGTGATATCAAAGCCTAAAGGCAATAATAAATTCCTAAGATCGATTGGGGAAAAATTAAGATTTGATTTGATTTTTAAGTTGGAACCTTCCGATGAGAAGTAACCATTGATTTCAAGAATACTGTTGTTTCCTGAGAATTTGTCAAGTAATAAGGTCATATCACTTTGACTTTTAACACCTTTTAGCTCAACTTTAAATGTTTTAAAGCTTGCTGATAATTCTACCTCATGAAATTTGGTGTCAGATTGAGCCTGAATAGAACCAAAAGAGCATAAAATACCCAAGGTAAGTAGTAGAAAGGTTAGTCGGTGCATAAATATAGTTTAAGTATAAATCTCGAAAAAATCAAGGTTATAAAC
>Ga0228674_1001577_pt1 | contig 13452 bp, 15 predicted proteins | sample 1D_rmetaG_FD_189054 | JGI IMG/M metagenome (GOLD analysis project Ga0228674, IMG submission 189054) | Seawater microbial communities from Monterey Bay, California, United States - 1D_r | ecosystem: Environmental > Aquatic > Marine > Coastal | place: USA: California | collected 2016-09-26
AGCTGCACAGCAAGCTGCTACTGAAGGTCGTTTTGATCCTGAGACTATGAAATCATACATGGGTAGTATGCAAGGACTTGGCGTACCTACTCAAGACATAATGAAAACACTGCCTGCTTTACAGCAAGCTAATCAAGCTGGTGTGTTGAACAATAAGCAGAACCAGTTAGTTGGTCTACAGCAACAGCTAAATGAGCAAGCACAAATCTTGTTAGAGTCTGATGATCGCTCTAGAAAAGAAGCGGCAAACTTTCAGATAGATTCTATTGAAGAGCAGATGGTTAATATTGGTAAAGAAACAAGAGGCATTGATGCTGGAACTTTTGTTGGTGTTGGTGATAAAACAAGGGCTGGTGTTACTAAAACTCAACTTAATCAACTAGAAATAGATGCAAAGAGAAGAAGCGCACAAGAACAACTAGCTATTTCTAATCTACAACAGTTTAAATTTGGTACAGAAGATTGGAACGCAGAGGCTGCAAGATTAGAACAGCTAGGTTTTCGTAAAGCAGTTCAAAAAGTACGTCAGTCAGAACAAGCAATTCAAATAGCCAACCAAGAATATCAAGAGGCTATGCAAAACTCTAAACCTATTACTCCAGCACAAATAAAAGAGATGGAAGGTAAAGGTATTACTGTTCCTAAAGATGTATTAGGACAACGACAAACTTGGAGAAGCTATAGTACAGAAAAACGCGAAAAGCAAATAGCCGCTGCCACCGCTAGACTTGATCCTGTAGCTGCTAACCGCGCAGAAGGTCTTGTTAAGTGGACACTGCAAGGCATTGCTGAGAGAGGTGATTTTATTGATGTGTTTGCTGATGACATTACTTCAGTAATTGAAGACCTTACGCCAGAGCAACACAGTGAGATTAATTCTTTAGTTACTGGACAAGCTGAAACGGATGTCGGCCCTATTGTAGAGCAATGGTTACGACGTAACTATCCCGCACCGTTTGAAAAGTCTGAGAAGTTTCGTCAGAATAAACAACGGCAGGCTGCTGCAAGAGAACAAGCCATTGCTGATGTGTTCGCTGCTAACGACGACCTTGATCCTAATGATCCTGTAGACGTAAGACTAGTTAATCAAAAACTTGACGCTTCTATTAGAGAGGCACAAGAAGGTGAAATTGCTGGTAGGAAACTATCAAGGGCATTGGGTGGTTAAATAGATAGGTATTACTAATATGTCAACTGAGTTATTAAAAGATATTGTAGTACCTGACAGAGCTAAAAAAATTCTGTTAGGTGAAACAGAAGAGCCTGAAGGTATTACTATTCCTCAGTCTGCTTTAGATGCTATTAATCCTCCTGCAAAGCGTAGAAGTCCTAATGATATTGTTATTCCTCAATCTGCTGTTGATATTCGTCAAGAACTAGCTAACGAAGAAGGTAATCGTCTTGCTGCTCTTGTAACAGAAGCTGGAGAGGGTATTACTCTTGGTTTACTAGGAGAGATAAAGGCTGTTATAGAGTCTGCTACTACTGATAAAACATACGACAGGGCTAAAGCTGAGTATGAAGTAGCACGAGAACAGTTCCGCGCAAACAACCCTGAGTTGGCACAGCTTGCTACTCCTGTTGAGTTGATAGCTACGTTACCTACAGGTATTGGTCTTGCTCGTGGTCTAGCTAAAGCAGGCGTTACATCTATTGCAGCACAGGCAGGCATTGAGTCTTCTATCTACGGTGTTGCTACAGGTGAAGGTACTGAGAACAGGCTGTTCCAAGGTGTAGGCTATGGTGCGTTAGGTGCATTAGTAGGAAAAGGCTTTGATAAAATACTAGATCCTTCTTTTGCCAAGCGTTATAACACGATTGAAGAGTTTAATGTTGCTCGCGCTCAAGCACAAGAAGAAGTAGTTTCTGCTGCTAGAATGTCAAGAGCGCCTGAAGATATAACTAATGCAGAGTTGGCTACTCAGTTATTGGCACGAGAGATAGAATTTCTTGGGGACGTTGTAGGCAGACAAGGAGCATTGCCTAAAGACTTAGCACCTTTCTATCAGCGCATGAAAGGGTACGCTGAAGACATGGGTGTGGACATTCGTCAATTAAACAAGGTAGTACGTTCAGACAAAGCTATCAAAGACTTGCGTAAGACTTTAGATGAGCCGTTTGAGAACCTTGATGACATGGCTATGTTGCGTCAAGACCTACTAGATATGACTACTGGTCGTCTTGCTGCTGACGTAGGACGTACTATACCAGAAGCGCAGAAAGCTCTTGTTAGGTTTAGACGTTTGGCTTCTCCTCTTGCTACTCTTGCTGAAGATACAGTGGGTGTTGCTTTTTCACAACGTCTAGTCAGGGCTATGAACAGGGTAACAAGAAAGCAAACTGACCTTGATAATATGTGGAAAGGTATGGAGCCGTTCCGAGAACTAGCCAGTGCTAATCCTAAGTTTAATGATCTACTGTTAGATGCCGTTAATCCTAATTTGTCTTTAGAGTTTCAGACAAAAGCACTACGTGGTGCTATGAACGTAGCTAGAGCTAAGATAGGTAACGGTGCGCCTGAGAGACTGCAAAAGTTCTTTGATGACAACATAGAGTTTTCTAAGAGATACCGTAGGCAGGTAACAGCAGGAGAAGTAACTCCTATTTGGATGCACTCTGCTCCTGAGTCAGTGCTTAAGGATGCATCACTAAGGACATATAGAGATAGGGCAGCTACAAAAGCAGAAGATGCGGCCTCTAAGAATATACAGCGTCCCTCTATGCAGGAGTGGCGAGCTAAGAATGCTGAAAGACCTGCTGATAAACAACAAGAGTATGCCAACATCTTTGATTCACACTGGACATGGCAAAGACAGACACTAACTAGAATGGAGCTAGGCGAACAGCTTGGGTTCCGTACTGCTGGTAAACCTGTTGAAGCTAAACCTATCAAAGATTTAATGGGTCGTGCTTCTTCTAAGAAAGAAATAAAAGAAGGGGCTAGTACTCTTGATGCTACTGCTTCCTATGAGGCAGGACATTTTCGTTTGTTTGATGACAACATCATTGCAGAGGCGTTGAAGCGTGAAGGTTACTCTGATGTACAGATCAAGAACGCACAACAAATTATTGATGACATAGGTATCAACGCTAACAAGGGCATGGCTAGTGAGCTAGATATGATTCGTAGTCTTGGCTACGTAGGTACTATTGCTAATCCTTATGGCGCTCTGATGAACGTGCATGACTTGTTTAACGCTTCCTTTGAGCTTGGCTTAGGCAACGTAATTAAGGCTGTTTTTGCTAAAGGCGGTGTTGAGTTTAGCCCTGCTGACATGGGTCTAGCTCGTCAGGTGTTTGGTGAGTTTGTACGTAAGGCACGTAAAGGAACACAGAAAGACATAGAGATACTTGGTGGTGTTACATCTGGTAATAAGTTCCTTGAGGGTGCCGCTAAAGCCAGTGAAGATTTGCTTGAGTGGTCTATGAAATGGTCAGGGTTCTCTAAGCTAGATCAGTTTGGTAAGAGCAGAATCATGGGTGCGTCTTATAACAAAGCAAGACAAGACATAGCTGATGGTAGCTTTGATACTAAGTGGCAGTACAGTTTCAGTAAGCCTGAGATACAACAACTAAAGAAAGACATTGCTGATGGCGTAACAGACAGTGAGCTAGTACGTGATCTTGTTATGTTTGATTTGTTTAAGCTACAGCCTATCAACGCAGCAGCACAGACAGCGGCAGGGTTGGCTAATCCTAATGCTCGTATCTTTTATATGTTAAAAGGTTTTGCTATCAAGCAGTTTGATTTGATGGAGCGTAGAATATGGAAAGAGTGGCAAGCAGGTAACAAGAAACAAGCACTAGAAAACCTAGCTAAGTATGTTGTGTTGTCAGGTGGTGGTTATGGTGTGGTCAACGAGGCTCGTCAAGTATTAAAAGGAGAAGCTCCTGATCCAGCAGAAGGTGCAGTGTCAGCTTTGTATCAAGTAGGTTCTGTTCTTACGTTTGGTGCAATGGGGGCTAACGACTACGGCTACGATAAGTTTATGAATGATCCTTTAGATGCAATGGCTAAAAACTTACTGCCTCCACTAGGCGCTACTCTTCCCGGTGCAGTTTTAGAGGACATTGCTGATGCCTTAAGAAAAGGTGACCCACTACCGGATGAAACTATATATGCTCTTCCGATAGTGGGCAAGACTCTTAAGGGTGTGTTTGACTAGATCTCACAGTTGTTACCTGTGCAAGCTAGCTCCTGACTACCTTCAGTCATATCAGACTCCTCATTGATATCCCAGTTGATCTCAGTGGGGAAGTCTTTTACTGCTTGCTTGTAGGTTTTCTTATCAATGGGCTGATAAGGTGCCTGTTGGAATACATGGTCTGAGTAAGGCAAAAAGCTAACACCTGATACCTTATCAAACTTGTTCCATAGCCACTGCCCTACCTCAAGAAACTCATGATCCCTATAGTAGCACGTCATAGATGGCTTGTGTTCACACCAGTAGTCCTGATACAACTCCCACAAATCTAACTGTTCTATCGCACCCATAGCTGAGGCTGTCACAGCGCCCTCTGGTGAGGCGATAGGGAAGCTGAACACCTTTGTACTAGCACTGTGTACATCTGTCTCTACAGGTACACCAGCAGCCTCTAAGACAGCACAAAGAGGGTCACGAGAATCAGCTCTAACTGTTCGTATATACTGTTCGCTATAGCGAGGGTGGATACCACTAGCACTGTCAACCAACTGACTAACAGTACCGCTAGGCTTAATCGCAGTAATAGCTGTAGAGGGATTAATGTTAAGTCTCTCAGCCCACCGCTTGTTAGTCTCAATTGCTTCCTCTCGCATCTCTGTGAGCCACTTCTTAAGCTTTGCATTGTCACCTCGTCCTGATAGTAAGTGGTGATCCATGATACCTGTTAGTGATACACCAAGTAAAGCTTCTTCCTCTGTGTTTGTCTTCCAGATATTCCTTAAGTATCTAAAGTCTGTAAGGGTAGCTTGTAGAGTTCCAAGGATAGCCGCAATGCGTACCTTTCGTTTGAGGCTAGAGAGCGTATCGTCTGGCCTGACAACAACTTCTGATAGATTGCAGAACTGGTTGGGTCTGAGGATGATCTCACTACATGGATTAGTTCCAAAATCGTAGGTAGCATCTCGTCTGCCATTCCTTTCAGCTTGCTTTTGACTAGCAACTCTGCTGAAGAAACCTCGTTCTCCTGAGTAGGATTCATATAAGCTTTTCCATTCTTCTAAGTAAGCAATAAAGTCAGGCTTCTCTGTGTAGCAGGCAGAGTTGTTAGACAGCGCACGTTGTGGGTTAGCGTGATACCACTCACCTGTCTTAGCCCTGCGTAGTCTGTCATCTGACAGGTTAGACAGTGAGATAAGTGCTGATCGTCTTACTCCTCCTACTACTACGACTTGGGCGATCTTGCAGCAAAGATCGTGGCATTCAAGTGACGTAAGTCTTCGTCCAGCAGATCCTTGAAACAACCCGGACGTGAATTTGAATAGCTCGACGAGAGGTTCTGAACCACTTGCACGACCTCCGAAAGTTTTAAGTGTGGCACCCGCAGGTCGTACTCTGCTAACGTCCCATTGGGGAATTTGACCTGAATAAAGAAGTGATACCAACTCCCTAAACGATTTCGCCCATCCGATTTTCGAATCTGCAACATTAATAACTGTGTCTGTTTCATGAAACTTCTCCGCAACTTCAGGTAGCTTGGCTATGTACTGTCGCTCAACACTGAAACCTACACCAGTACCACACATGAGTATGTACATCATCTCATCAAATGCTTTAGGGTGGTCAATAGGTAGGTAGCTACAGTTAAACCCTGCTACGTTGTCACGGTCTAGTGCTTCTCCTGCTGTCATCAACGCTCTCATGCTGGGCATAACATCCAACTCATGTATGGCCTTGAAGATATCAGATACTTCAAAGTCATTGAGATCTGCTTTGTCTACCCAATAGTTAACATAACGATTGACTGTTTCTTCCCATGTCTCTCGTCGTTGCTCTTCTGCATTGTAACGGGCGTAGCGTGACTTGTGTATGTACTGTTGGTATGCGTCCATCTATTCTGTTACTCCTAGTGTTTCATTTAGTATTGCTTGTGATGCTAATTGTAATAACATGAAGACACCATCTGGGTACTGTTCATTGGATGCTACTTCAAACATCTCACCATCTTCGTACATGATGACAGCTACCTTGAATGACTTACCTTCTTCTTCATGTTGCATTGCTCTAACTACAAAAGCAGAAAGAAACTCAGACGTTAGGATCTCATCCTTGTCTTCTTTGCCTTTACCAAAACTACCTTCTACGACTTTCATTCTACCATACTCTTTATCAACCATTCTAAATAAACACGAGCCTTGCGTAGATCTTCTACACCGTTCTTGTACTTGTACCTGTGTATGTACTTGTGTACGTTACCAGCGCAGTAGTCAGCAAAGCCATCACCTAGTTGCTGCTTGATGTAATCAATAGCCTCGACGCCACCCTTGTTGTAATGCTCTGGCTTCTCAACTACATCTACCTTGATCCACTTCTTTTGTCCTGATGGAATTGCATCCCACTCTGCTGGTGTTGCGTCATCAATGCTCATGTTCTTCCTCCAAGTCAAACTTCCAACTGTTAGTGTTTACCTTATCTGAGAATCTTTCTACTAACTCTTCGGCTGTTATCTCTAAAGCCTCCATGATAGTTACCTCATCGTACCTAGCAGCGACACGCTCTAGTATTTCATCAAGAGTTAGCACCGTACTTCCTCCGCAGATACGTCATTGACACAGGCATCTCATCAAAGGAACCATTGGTTACCTCGTTGAATACCCACAGCCCCGACCATGAACCATTAGTCTGAGGATTAAGATACTCCTCATCGTGTTGATAGTAGATACCAGCAAACAGTGCAGTCATTCTTTCTCCTGCTGCGTTTCTGTCGAATGCGATATCTCTATCTTGTACGTGTCCCATGACACATGACATATGTTTCTTTTGGAGCAGTAGTTTTGCATTAGATACTGGGCGACCCATAACCCCACTAGTGAAGAAATGACAATAAGCGACACCATCCACAATAACTGGCTGAAGATATGGATGTACTTCCCAGCCTCTGAGGTTAAGGTCTTCATAGCTCATCAACCCTTCTAGTTTAGCATCGTTCTCTACAGCACGTTCGATGCGGTTCTCATGGTTACCTATTGTGAATATAAGTCTAGGCTTCCATACCTTCTTCTTGAACTTACGCTGTCGTGCCTGTTCAGCGCGTATGCAATCAGTAAACAACTGCATTGCTTCGTTGCCTGCCTCAACATCAGCAGAGTATCGACGCCCTTCAAAGGACTTCTTACCTACGTCATACGATGACAACGATGGCATATCCCAGTGGTCACCTATGTGTATGATGGTGTCAGGCTTAACAGCACATGCGTACTTACCTGCCCATAGCATATGATCCATAGGTTTGTCTGGTTTTATTTGTGTGTCAGGTATTACTAGATGTCTCATCTTGTCCATCCTTTTGGTAGTGTGTCGAGGGTGTACCACCTGAACCCTTGCTTTGCTGCCCACTCTTCCATTGTGTAGCGTGTGCCGTTCTTTCTTCTACGTGATCCCGGCATTGGGGTCTTTGGTTTTTGGAAGAGAAATACCAACTCCTCCTTTGAGCCAAGCGTCTTTGCAATGTAGACATACTTACGTGCCTCTTCTGATGTACGGAACCTACCCTTAGCTTCTATCCATATAGTCTTACTCTTTGTCTTGTAAACAAAGTCAGGCTCATACGTCTTAGGCAGTACGTACTCTAGTGTTTGTGACGGATGATACTCACAGCCCACCATCAAGGCGTAGGCTTCTTTCTCAAACTTAGAATCAAACTTCACTTGGCTTCTCGTACTTGTCATTAGGTGAGCGCAACAGGTACAGAAGACTAAGACTCTCTATTAGTCTGCGTTCATCTAAGTCATTGTCCCAGTAGTGAGTTAGGCAAGTGCTATAGCATTCCCACTCAGTCGTACAAGGATCAATAATCTTATCTGCTTTCTTAGGGCCAACACCATAGATGCCCGGAATGTTATCAACACGATCACCCATCAGTGCTTGCTTGTACAAGAAGCGCATAGCATCATCAGGTAAACTCAAGTTTACTTTCTTCTTAGTGTAGTCATACATAGGACACGGTACTTGCTTGAAGTCTTTGTCCAACGAACAGATGATTGCTTTGTGGTCTAGCTCAGTAGCCTTGATAGCAATAGCATCGTCAGCTTCCATACCGTTAACAACTTGTGCATTCCATTCACTGACCATGAAGTCACGTAGTAATTGTTTGTGTACAGGTACACGGTTGTCTTTACGATTACCTTTGTATGGAAGGGTGGTAGCAACCTCGTCCCTGAAGTTGCCTTTGCCAGTAAGATAAACAATGCTGGTGTCGTAGTGGTCAGATAGATCCATGACCATTTCAGATAGGTAGTTGTCTAGGGTCTTCGTTGCAACGCTTTCACTTTCATTGTCACAAGAAAACCCTATACGATACACCAGCATGTCACCATCAATGAGTATCACAGAGCGTCCATCTCTTCTACTTCAGGTGCGTACTCAACCACATCAGAAATAACAAGACGCTTGAGTGTAGCACTGCGTCCCTTCTTCTTCATGTACTCCCAATCGTAGTAGCCAAGAAGACACTTAGCCTTAGAGCCATTACCTACAACAACACCTGACTCTGGATCGTCTGTCTCATCGCGTGGTGTACGTCCCTTGATAAGCAACTCATTGCCATCAGGCTTGAAGCCTCGGTACTTGTTGTTAGACTTACAAGTGATGTAGTTACCGCGCTCATCTCCCTTGTTGTGGATGTTAAGTCCCATATCTTCCAACGCAGTAACAGCAGCATCAGATAGATTAGAAAGATCAACTGTATACTTACCTGCTAACTCATTCTTGTGAGTCAGGTTAGGCCAGTACAAATCACAGTTAACCATTACATTGGGTGCTTGGTCTGACATATAGCATTTCTCCTGCTAGTTAATGTTACACTACTATTATACCACATAAAATAGAATTGTGCTAGTGGGTATCTGCCCAACTATTACCAACCCTATACTCTCCGTCCAACGGACAGTTCAGTTGCAGGACTTCGCCTGCGAATATCATTGCGTTAACACAAGACTTACCTATGAAGTCTGCGTCTTCTGGTTTACATTCTATCTGCCACTCATCGTGTACCTGTGCCACTAGCTTAAAGTCTACCTTGTCCAGCAGATCATATAGGATAACGATTGCTTGCTTCATAACTATAGCGCCAGCACCCTGTAGCAGTGTGTTCAGTGCGGCATGTGCTGATCGTACACTCAACCGTCTACCATCTAGACCAACAAGAGAACCAGACTCACCATCCTCAAGCACAGCCTTTCTTAGATCAGCCAGTGCTGGTGTGTTCTCTAAGAATCTATCTTTAAGTTTCTTGCCTGCTCCACTGGTAGAACCTACTACCTCACCTATCTTGGCATTACCTGCACCATACAAGAAAGCATAGATGAATGTCTTAGCTTGATCCCTTGTTGCTAGTCCTGCTGCTTTCTGGTTGGCTGTGTGGATATCACCTGTAAGGATCTCGTTGGTGTAGTCGGCATCATCCATGTAGTGTGCAAGCATACGTAGCTCAAGCCCACTAGCATCAGCACCCACAAGCACATGACCTTCACGCACTGTAAATAACTCACGACATTGCTTACCATACTCAGCCCTTACACTAGGTATCTGAGCCAAGTTTGGAGAGGAGTGCGCCATCCTGCCTGTGACAGCGCCGATGTGTCTGACCCGTCCATGTATGCGTGAGTCCTCGCCCACTGCTTTAATCCACGAGTCCACATGAGAGGCGCGTTTCTGGCACAGTAGGTAACGGAGAATAATCTTTGCTTCGGGAATGTCTGTCTGCTTCTTGAGGGTTGACTCATCGACCTTTGGTTGTCCTGACGGAGTGACCTCCTTCCACACAGCGCCCTTGCTAGTAAGCCGCTCTGCAATCTGTTGTCTACTACCGACGTTGAATACCGTAACTTTGTCCTTGAGTCTCTTCTGTGTTTTATCACTGTACCTCTCCTCTACTATAGGTGGGAACACTTGTTGTAAGTCTCTTTCTATTCTGTCCATACGGGTAGTCAACTCTGAGTACAGGGTAACAGCATCCTGCTTCTTGAATTGAAACCCATTGTCTTCCTGATCTTTACAGATGAATGCAGTGCTGTGTTCAAGGTCAACACAATGCTTACTAAACTTAAGCATCTGCATCTGTTCTACTAGCTTGTTGTATAACTTCTCAGTCACATCAACGTCACGCTTACAGTACTCAATCATCTCATCAGACAGTACGTCCCACTCATCATGGTCACCCTTAGCAAACCCAAGGCGTTGACCCCATGCAGCTAGGCTGTGACCACCATCAAGGTCAGGACGAAACAGACGTGACATCACGAGAGTATCGATGACTCTATCTCTATGTACATTGATGCCCCACAGTTTAAGCATAACAGGAAGATCGTAACCAATAAGATTATGTCCACATACCTGCCCACCTTTTTGTAACTCATGCGCTAAACTCCTGCTAGATAAGTGCGTCAAGGCTACTTCGTGTGGCCTCTTCGTCACTGCACAGTGTATCTCTGTCGGGTCCAATCCATTCGCTTCGATATCCAGATACACTATATTCGTAGTAGGACAGATCAAGTCTTTGTTCATCTGTAAGTTCATGACCATTCCCCTGCATCTCCTGTGTCTGGTGTTGGGTAGTAATCCAACGGTTCATCTTCGACATCTCGTATCTCCTCTAAGTCATACAAGTCAGCGTAGTCTACGTTACCTACTGTCGTTATGTCATCGTCAGCAAGGAACCTACTACATTCGTTACATAAGTCTACGAACTCACCACTACCATCAAACTTCTTGGTCAGTTCATAGTTACTCATGATCTTGTCACAGGCTTTACACCTCACCCCATTACCTCCGTTAACCTACCAGTGTCTTTGTTATACATCAGTGCAGTGGCTGGGCCTGTCATACCACTGAACCTGTTCTTCAGCACACGCACGTTGGTTGTGTTACGTACCATCACATCCTCTGCCTGTGCATTACGTTCTAATCCTATCACGATATCAGACAGTTGTGCAATGGCGGCACTACCACGTAGCTGACCAAGGCTAGTGTATGCACCATCCTCATGTCCCTTACCTTCAGGTCGCTTGAGGTGTGACACAACAAACATAGACACCACCATCTCCTGACAGAACATGCGTAGCTTAGTCATGATCTCGTCAATGGCACGTCGCTCATCACCGTTGTCTTGGTCTGATACTAGTATTGATATGTGATCTAGTACGATGTACTTCACACCCAGTACCTTGATCTGGTATCTGAATCGTGCCAGTACATTCTCTATCTTGTTAGAACCAAACGTATCCCACAACACAACACGGTCATCTAGGTTGAGGCTGTCGAACACCTGATCTACCTCTGATGGTGAGTAGTCACAGCCCGGTAGGTGTATAGGCTTGTTGATCTGTAGTCCTACTAAGCCACGCGCTGTCCTGTCTGGTGTCTCTTCAAGGAATGCTAGTCCTACCCTGTCGTTGGTCTGTCCTAGTATTGAGAACACTAGCTCACGCATGAACGTAGACTTACCTAGACCAGAGCCAGCACAGATAGTGACTAGCTCAGTAGGTCTAACACCAAACGTCATATCATCTAGTCCCTTGTATGGGTAGCGTACCTCTGCTTCTTCCAATGGATTCTTCAGTGTCTCACGCAGTGAACCCAGCATCACCATGCCATCAGGTGTATACGTCTTCGCCGCCCACCACCGCTTAACAAACTCATCCTTGTCACTGTTAACTAGGTAGTCACACGCATCCTTATGCTCACCATGATGATAGATCCTAGCCTTACCACCAAAGATGTCAGCACACTCTAATGCAGCAGATCGCCCATGATCGTCGTTATCAAAGCAAAAGATAATATGATCGTACTGGTCGAGAAAGTCGTAAGCCCTGCGACAATCAGCAGCAGCACCTTGAGCGCCATTGCGAATAGAAACAACAGGGTATTTACCACCAAACATTTGATATGCTGCGAGTGCATCGAACTCTCCCTCCACTACAGTTATGTACTGACCACCAGTAGGGAAGATGTGTTGACCATACAACCCTGCCTTCTTCCAATCACCACCTATCTTGAACTGCTTGTCAGGATACCTAGTCTTCACTGCCACTAGCTCACCTTGTGGGTTGTGATATCCAAACAGTACGTTGCCTGCCTTCTGCTGTGCGGAGTATGCCGCCATTGTAGTAGCGGTCAGACCCCTGTCGAGATAGCCCTTGTATGGCTCTGTGAAGGACGCTTTGTCAAACCCTTGTCCTACTACCACCTTGTCCTTTATGTGGCTCACAGTGGCTCCTGTGGACTCTGACGGGGTGAACTTAGCACAAGAGAAACAGTAACTAGATCCGTCCTCATTCAAAGACAGTGCATCACTAGACCCACAGTCATCACATTGCTGGTGCAGTTTAACGAATGCCATTAGTGTAACTCCCCTCTAATAGAACTATACTTATCAAGTATCTCATCATCAGATAGCTTAATGTATTCCATCTTAAGTAGACTAGCCACGTAAGTCATAGCCTCAAACATAGTCACTGATGCCATGTCCCGTTCAACTAACTCTTCAATCATCTGACTTAACTCATGCTCTTGTTCCATACGTAACCCTCTATGTAGTAAGTACTATGTATTACTAATAGTATTATTAATAATTAGTAGTACTTAGTATCTATATAGTTTATTGTAACACACATTTCAGTATTTGCTACCACTATATTTGGTAATAATACGAGCATGTTCCCCGTAGTATTCCTCAATAGGTGCCTCAAGCAGCGTAAGAAACTTGTCCAGTTTACCTGTTTGTCTTAGTTTCCACAGTGCCTTGTGTTCTATCTGTGCTACCAGTTGACGCGACACACCTAAGCATCGCGCTACTTCTAACTGCGTCATACCTGCACTCATTCTATGTCACTCCCTTTGCTATATAACATACCTACCATAGATGTAACAGAAGTCAGTAGGTACAAGCTTACCATCTACTCCCTTGTAGATAGTCCACTTGTCAAAGGGCTTCTTCTTCACACCCTTACGCACTACATACTTAACACCCTCTTCTGGTTTGAAGTCACGCAACCTCTTGACTTTCCTCCAGATTTCCATCTCGTACTTGCCGTAGTTTTCATCAGGCATAATGTGATATGTCATAGCTCAACACCTCCAAAGTCTCGTTGTAATAGTTGATAGATAAACTCACACGTTGGTGTGACAGAGTAGTCACTGATGACCACCAATGGCTCATGCTCTGACCCGTTGTTGTATATCAACCAGAACCAACCCAAGTCCTTACCACTTTCCCTGTCATAGATTTCTATGTGGTCATCATCTGCATGTG
>Ga0228674_1001580_pt1 | contig 13436 bp, 18 predicted proteins | sample 1D_rmetaG_FD_189054 | JGI IMG/M metagenome (GOLD analysis project Ga0228674, IMG submission 189054) | Seawater microbial communities from Monterey Bay, California, United States - 1D_r | ecosystem: Environmental > Aquatic > Marine > Coastal | place: USA: California | collected 2016-09-26
CATAAATCCCCCTTAATTATCGTATTCTTCCCTAATACATTATATCTCTCAAAAAAAGACTGTGTACAGTTCGATTGCGGATCTACGTCAATAACTAACACTTTATTTTGAAATTCTTCTGCTAAATATAATGCTATTTCTTTGCACAAAGAAGTTTTACAAACTCCGCCTTTCATATTTAAAAAAGCTACTACATTTCGCTTCATTTTATCACCCCGTATATTTTTTTATAATTATACTCTATTTTTTAGTGATAATCAACAAAAACACCCCGTATTTCTACAGGGTGTTTTAAAAAATGTATTGGGGGAGTATCGCCTTCCGGCGAAGCGGAACATCCGGAATCGGACCGGAACCCAGGGAGCGACCCTGTCCATCTGCCATTGATGGTATGCTCCACACATTGCACCGTAAAACGCTATGCGATACGGTGCTGTTATCCCAGTCCTGGGACATGCGGTTTAAAGTGCATTCCCGCAAACTTGCAATTCCGCTTTTGGTATCAGAACCCCCTCGCAACTCCACCCAGGGACGTCTCCCATGTTCTTTACCGGTTGTCACGGCTTATATTTATCACTGATATTACGTGCCCTATACATCACGCCATCATATCAGCGGAGAGGTTGTAGTTAATCGGTTCCCCCCAGCGGCGGGATCACCTCGCTCATAAAATTATACAAGATATAGCAGTCACGCAACCCACCCCGTACTGCTCTGGCAACCATAAGTTCCTTTCATTGCCCCTACCCAAATGCCCTTTAGGCTATGTCTTCTCTCGGCAGCCTCGGAATGCTTGACGTCAATCTACTCCATTACCATTACGGAACCATGCTGCCTATACGCCTTACTGCGCAGTGCCTGACATACCTATGCGGTACCGGCGATTCAGCCACCGAGCTGTGACACCCGGCAGCCGTTCAACAAGAGGAGGTCTATCCATACATCTTACAGCTTTCTCAGTCTATACTATAACATATCCTAATAGAACATATAGAACATTTAGAACATTTTTTATTTTTTTTCTAAAAATCTTCTGAACTCCATTTTTACGCTGTCCCCTGTGGCTTTTCGACCTATCTTTTCCGCCACCTGCTCCCAAGTCTGGTTCTCAAAAATCTTATATCTGATGATACGCTGCATCCGGCTGGGAATGGTGCACATCCACTTTTCTACCTGCAGCTTAACTCGCTCAGCGTTAGCTTTACGCTCTTCAAGTAACTTCTCCTCTATCCGAAGCTGACGATCATCGCTATAAGTGAACGGGGTTCCCTTAATTTTAAAATGCTGGGAGTTATACGGAAATTCCGGGTTGCTACCCTTAACATTTGTCTGGATAACAGTCTTTCGTTTTTTTCTCAGACGTTTGATATCCTCCTCGGTCTCCCGGATCAGTTCACAGGCATCTACATAATCGTGTAAAATATCTTTATCCATCGGCATTACCTCCCATCAGCTTACTTGGATCATTTACCCAACGGAAGAAGTCAACAACACAATCATCACACAGATCATAGTTACAGCAGTGATTGTTCTTTCCTCTTACACTTATATACCCAAACGATTCGCCGCCGTTGCAATTGCCTCCTTTAATCTTTAATTTATTGCTGTCAAAATAACTACCGCATCTATCACACTTTATTGCATTCATTGGCTTTACCTCCTCCACGTATACCGTTTCCCGCTCTTCCGGTCCTCCAGCTCTACACTTTTAATCCTCAACCCCACCATCCCCGCAACCAGCTTGAGCGTATGTACCACGTCCATAATATGTTTGGGCAGCTTGTCCGCCTCATGGATCGCCTTGCTGGCCGTAGGGTCTGGATAGCCTTCATTGTTTTTCATTGTTCGTCCTCCTAATCACTTGATAAAAACCAGCCACCTTGTTTTTCCTCTCCGGTCTCCCAGTAATGGCTTCTTTTCAAAGACTTTTAAAACCTCTAATAGTCTAATCTGATCTTCATTCCATTTGAAAATCAGTAACCCATCAGGTTCTAATACCCTTATACACTCGTTAAATCCTTCTTTCAAATATTCTGGCCAATCTGCCGGAAGGATTCCGTATTTATTGGCCAACCAACTACCCGTCCCAGCATGAATTAAATGCGGAGGGTCAAATACAACAACTTTGAAAGTATTGTCTTCGTAGGGCATATTTCTAAAATCCATTCGTACATCAGGTTTTATCAGCAGAGTACGTCCATCACATAAAGTTGTTTCCAACTCCCGATTATCTGCAAAAATCACATCCGGATTCTGTCTATCAAAATAAAACATTCGGCTGCCACAGCAGGCATCTAATACTCTTTTCATTTTTCTTTCTCCTTTAACTTTTTTGCTTTAACCACCTGCGTCTGATGGTGCTTTTTCAGCCGGACTACCGTCCACTATTGACAACTGAGCTACTTGCCGTTTTCCAATTAACTCAAAATATCTCCTCATGATTTTTCCTCCCGCCTGATCGCTGGTAATGCCTGATCGTATGTAGGGTCCAGGCAACCCGATCCGTTTCTTACCATCTATTATCTCAATCCTGTGCCTTGCTACCGCATAGCTCTCCTGTTCCTCCGCCAAATGATACCCCGTTCTGTAGTCATGCGGGTCATATTTCGCCGCTGCAGTTACCAGTTCTCCACACTCCTCTATCAGCTTATAGATCTGCAGCTCCAAGCCATAGGTGTCGGCTATCATTCTCAGTTTTTCCTCCTGGGAGGGTGATGCTTTTACCTCTTCCTCTATCCGTTCAATGTTGATCATACTATCTTCCTCCCCCATATTTTCCCCATGCACTCCGTGTGGAAGAACCATTCAGACCCGCGCTTTGTCTTCACATATTCCACGCCTACCAGGACCCCGTCAGATGTTATATCCTCTCCGCATCCCTGGCACTTTACTTTGCACTCTACCGCACCTTTCTTTGTAGTCCTGCCGATTGGTTCTCCGGCCGACCTTATCCTCGCCGCTATGTTTACACCCATAGTCACTTTCCCTCCTTGATCTTCTTGATCCTTGCTTTCAAACTCTCCATGACCCAGTTCTGCACGTCGTCTTTTTTTTCCAGAGCCCTCATGACATCTTCATCACGGGTCCCGGTACATACCAGATGATGGATGATGACCTTGTCCTGCTGTCCCTGCCTGTGCAGTCTTTTGTTGGCCTGTGTATAAAGCTCATAATTCCAGGTCAGGCCAAACCATATCACATGATTTCCTCCCCGCTGGAGGTTCAGGCCGTATGCGCTGCTGGCTGGGTGCGTAAGGAGTACATCGATCTCTCTGTTGTTCCAGTCATCCTCATCCTGGGTAGTCTTCAGCTCCCGGACACGCAGCTTGTACTTCTGCAGCGCCTCCAGGATGCGGGTCCGGTCATGCTGGAAGTTGTAGAACACCAGCGCCGGCTTTCCCTGCAGGGATTCTATAAGTTCCAAGAATGCCTCCACTTTGCAGTTATGCACCTCGTGGACGCTGTGATCTTCGTCGTACACAGCTCCGTTCGCAAGCTGCAGGAGCTTGTTGGACAAAGCCGCTGCGCTGGCAACACTGATGTCATCTCCATCTTCCGGAAGTTCCAGCACCATCTTTCTTTCCAGGTCGTCATATGCTTTTAGCGCCTTGCTATCAAGCTCTACAGGCACCTCGTGGTAGGTGACATCCGGTAGCTGCAGGTAGTCCTCTGCTTTCATGGATATACAGATGTCAGATATCCGGTCCAGGATGCTCTGCTCTGTTCCCGGCTTTGCAGCGTAGCTGTATATCATCCCGTCGCTGCCCCGCTTATCCGGCTGGAAATATCTCTCCCGAAACTGGGTATATCTTTTCCCCAGGCGTTCTCCCTCATCCAGGAGGAATACCTGCGCCCACAGATCAGCAAGGCCGTTCGGTGAAGGCGTACCGGTCAGTTCCACTAGCCGGTCGATATGGTTCCCCATGCTCGCCAGGGCTTTGAACCTTTTTGCCGTGTGGCTCTTAAAACTGCTGGACTCATCCACCACCACCATGTCGAAAGGCCAGCTGTTCCGGTAATGATCCACCAGCCAGCACACATTCTCCCGGTTGATGATATAGATGTCCGCCGGCGTATTTAAAGCCCGGATACGTTTCGCCTGGCTGCCAAGTACCGGAGACACTCTGAGTATTTTTGTGTGGTCCCATTTTTCCTTTTCCTTCGTCCAGGTACCCTCCGCGACCTTTTTGGGTGCTATCACCAAAACTCTCCTGACAGCGAACCTGTTATATTTCAGTTCCCTGATGGCTGTCAGGGTGGTAACTGTTTTTCCCAGGCCTTAACCCATATCCAGAAATAAGCCTAATTTTTTTATCTCCAGGATTCTGTTGATACAGTGTTCCTGGTAGGCATGTGGTCTGAATATCATACGACATCACCTCCTCGTCCTCATATTTTTTATAACTCATACCTGCAGTCAATTGCTTTACTCACTTCTTCGTGGCCGATATCCTGAAAGAACTGGCTCAGCCCGTCTATCCCTTTAACGACGAATACCTGCTGTTTCAGATCCAGTAAACGGTCGATCTGCACTTTCTGCAAAGCACTCAGCCTTCCGGTTTCAGATTTCAGTTCTACGAAGTACGGCATCTCACCCGGAAGGATAACGATCCGGTCTGGCACTCCGTCATTTCCGGGGCTTGCCCATTTATAGGCCCTGCCGCCCAGTTTCTTTACTCCGGTTACAAGGATTTTCTCAATCTCTTTTTCCCGCATTTATTATTCCTCCCAATCTACACTTTTCACACGCGCGTGTATGCGTTGCTCATATATGCGCGCCATGCAGTAATACGCGTTATTTTATTGTTTATTTTTACATTCATATAGAAAGTTTGTAGTTTTGTAGTTTATTTGTTGTTTTAGTTGATTTTAAGCGGATTACAATGGCTACAAACCATAGCTACATTCTGTAGTTTATGTCGTGGTGGAAACTACAACGGCTACAGATTACTACAATGCATTTTCCCACTTTGTAGGCTTTGGCAGTAATCTTTCAAAGCCCCTCTGGGACCCATAAAGGTTAAACTTTCTTGGCGTCCGCATCTTCTGCCAGCCGCCTATTCCCATCAGGATATTGTTAATTTCCGCACTGTCTCTCCGGCTCATGTACCTTGGGTCACCCCCAAAACACTCCACCCAGATTTCCACCGCACAAGTCTTGTCCCGCTTTACGAGACCTCTTTCCTCCAGCAGTTTCATGTTGCCGTTCAGATACATCCGACGGTCGCTCAGCTTCATCTCGTCCCAGTTATCCGGAACATCTTTTTCCAGAAAATCCTGTATGAGGCCCTCCTTGCCAGAAGTCTCCCTGTGCTTCTCCTGCGCCGATTCCGCCATTTTTTCTATCTCCTTTGGCAGGAACAATTTCTCCCCAATCTGCCAGTAGGCGTATGCTTCTGCCCATATCTGGTCTACCTCTTTCGGCAGCTCTTCCCATACGGATCTTTTTGCCGGATGCTGCCCCACGTCTACGGGCCAGAACCGGCGGTTGCCTGTAGCGTCTTTTAGGAACTCCGTGTCATTGGATGTGCCAAAGAACACGCAGCGCCGCGGATACTTGTCCGTCCTGCGCCCGTATGCTGCTCTGTAGATATCGTCCGTCTTACTTAAAAACTGCTTGATGATCTGCGTCTCCTGCTTGGAAAATGCTGTCAGTTCCCCTACTTCATTGATCCACGTACCTTGTATCAATTCGGCCGCCTCTTTACCCTCGAACGTTGTCAGGGAATCAGAAAACCACTCTTTGCCCAATATAGCCAGCAGCGTACTCTTGCCTATCCCCTGGGGGCCGACAAATATAGGCATATAGTCAAACTTGACACCTCCCACTACTGCCCTGGCCACCGCAGCACACAGAGCCTTCCTCATCACAGCCCTTGTATATGCGTTATCCTCCGCCCCCAGATAATCCGGCAGAATGTTTTCCACGCGTTTCACACCGTCCCATTTCAGTCCCTGCAGATAGCGTTTCACGTCATTGATCCGGTTCTGGGCGCTCACGATTAGCAGTGCATTATCCATTTTTTCCCTTCCTGTAAGGCCGTAAAATGTCTCCATGTATCTGTAAAACCCAGCGTCATCCACATCTTTCCACCGGCGCTTCTCATCCCTCATATCCCATGGGAGTTTCCCTAGCGCCATGCCGCAGCTTGCGAACTCATCCGTCACGATCCTGCCTTTCAAAAGAGGGTCATTCTCCAGGACGATGACCGCATTGTTTATGGTCTTCTCATAGCGCCCGTTCCCGTCCTTTGTGAGCCTTGGGAGCCAGCTCAGGTCATAATCACCCTGTGCCTTTTCGTGAACAGTGCCCAGCTGCGTCTGGAAGGCCGCCTGCGCCTGCTCAAAGCGTTCTTTGGACATCAGGTCGGAAACGTCCTTATCCTCAGACGCCAGAAGGCTCATGGCCCTGAAAGAAGGTATCTTACTAACTGGCGTGCCCTCCTTGGCCTCTGCATCCTGGTCACTGAACTTATGTAAGCGCACCAGATCAAAGGCGTTTACGAGCTGATTGCAGCACGGGTCGTGGGAGTGATGGGAATACAGGAACAGATCACCATCGTAGACAATGGCGCCGCCTGTTGTCTCACCCCCTGTATATGTGTATCGCCCCGGGACCGACGTTTCCTCGTATATCCCCGGGAGGAATTTATCCATAGCCTGTGTGATGCTGTATGTCCGGCAAAATGCCCCTACTACACCTCTTTTTGTAGTCGGGTCCTCCTGTTTTGCCATCCGTCTTTTTGCAAGCGCGTCTGCGCCAGGCACCTGCGGCCACTGAGAAGTATCCCGCCAGTCTCCATACATCCCCAGCAGTCCATCCAGGCTGCAGAAAGGACAGTCGTATACCTTGTGGACAAAAACTCCGTCTGCACAGCAGCTTGGCCAGTACATGAGCCTGTTGACCTCAAAAGTGGTCGGATCACAAAACTCAATGCCGATGAGAGATGCCATCTTTCGCGCTGCAGGCTCGTACTCGTCCGCCGTAGATGTGCGGTCCAGAGGTACGATGACACGGAGCCGTGGCGCATAATCTGCATGTTTACGGGTGCTGTATACAACTGCCGCGCACCCAAGTCCATCCACGCGCCGCAGAATATCATCTGCCCGGCCTGCCGGAATCGCATCCAGGTCAAGTGTCAGCAGGTCCCTTCCTTCTGCGTATTCCGGTTTCCGGCGGTCCCCCATGAAGGTTCCGCCTACAAACCCGCCCACGTCCTTTAGTTCTGCCTGCTGGGCTTTTGTCATAGCAAGATACTGCTCATAGGTTTCGCTGCTACGGACCGGTGTTTTTAGCCTGTCCGCAAATTCGGACCAGAGGATGGTGCTCTTCGGCCAGACCGTGGCCTTCCGGCTCCCTGCCGAACTTATCAGCAATTTGCGGTTATACTGCATCGCATTCTCCTCCTCCTAATCTTTCATATAATAATCATTCTCAAATCCGGCGCCTTTTAAGATCAACCCAGGTGCCCAGGGTATAGGCTCTGCCATGAGCCCGCATACTTCATCCACTGTTGTATCCATGGGTGCGTCAATGATGACCTCGTCGTGCACATGGAAGACCACCTGCAGGCCTTTTGCGTCTATCCTTTTTAATGTTTCCGCCAGGCAATCCCTGGCAACAGCCTGTACGATGTTCTCCGTCATCTTTCCGCCGTAAGTGGATGTGACCTCCCACTTCTTTGTCTGCTGTCCCACCGTATAATAATGTATCGCCATCTTCCCAAACCGGTTTTCCTGCAGAAAAGGTTTTGGGTAATAAAGTTTTCTGCCGGATGGGAGCTGCACGGTAAGAAAACATTGTCCGTAGACCATGTCTCCCTCCAGGGCAAATATCAGTCCGTGTATTCCCTGTGGCTGGGCGGTCTGCATAACAGTCAATGCCGCCTGTTCCACGGCATACCACAGGTCACAGATCCTCCGGTTCGCGGAACGCCACCTCTGTACGATATCCGGCAGCTCCTCTTCTGCAAGTCCCATGCTAAGTGCACCCATGCTGATCAGGGAGTTTACGCCACCCTGGTAGCCCAGTGCCAGTGTAGCCACTTTCCCTTTCTGCCGCAGGCTGTATTCCGGATTTCCTTTTGCAATTTTTTCAACCGGTACATGGAACATCTGTGAAGCCGTGGCTTCATATATTTTCCCATGGGTGGCAAAAACCTCATTCACCCACTGTTCCCCGGCCAGCCACGCGATCACGCGTGCCTCGATAGCTGAGAAGTCGGCCACCACAAATTTGTGCCCCTCTGAGGGGATAAAAGCCGTCCGGATAAGCTGGGAAAGGGTATCTGGCACATTGTTGTAGACCATTCGTACCCCTTCATAATTCTTTTGCTTTACCAGGTTCCTGGCGATATCCAGGGTCTTCAGATAGTTCCGGGGAAGATTCTGCAACTGCACCAGTCTCCCTGCCCAGCGCCCAGTCCGGTTAGCCCCATAAAACTGTGTCAGCCCACGCACCCTGCCATCTGCTCCTTTTGCTGTGTCCATAGCCACATACTTTTTGATGGACGTTTTCCCCATCTGCTGACGGATCTCCAGCAGACGCCGTGCGTTGTCCGGCAGCTCTGTGTGCAGTGTTTCTTCCACCGTGGCTTTCTGCAAATTTGACAGTTCTACGCCCTGCATCCGCAGCCAGTCTAAAACCTGTGTGGCACTGTTCGGATTGTTGAGCCCGGTCAGTTCCATGGCTTCGTCTGTCAGCTTCTGGGTGCTCACGCTATCTATTGCAAGCGCTCCTTCTATCAGCTCCTCATCCACCCGGACACCAAATGCGTTCATCCGGATATCCATCTGCCAGAGTTTTTCTTCCTCTTCCGGCACCGGGAATAGACTTAGTCTTTTCAGCATTTCGTTTTCTGTCACAACGTCTTGTATACAATATTCTTTAAACAGTTCCCACTTCTCAGGGGCATGCTTCGGAAGGTTCCACGTCCGGCCCCCGTTTGTCTTTGTAGGTTTGCAAGGTACACAAAAGTACCGGATCAGTGCTTTACCGACAGCCATTTTCTGTTTATCTTCCGGCAGGCCGATAGCTTTTCCTGTCGCTCCCAGGCCGGCGGTATATCCGCAATATAATCCATGCATCATAGTACAGCGCCATTGCTCTATAGGGGTTTCGTACCCAGCCCGGTTGAGGCAGTACCACTCAAAGGCAGCGTTATAGGCGTGTTTTATCACACCTGGATCCCTCAGCATGTGGATTATCTCCTGGGGGATAAGCTCCCCACAAGCCAGATCTATGATCCCGACTTCTTCCTTATCCACTTTATAAGCGAAGAGAAGTATCCCAAAATCTGGAGACTGTGCGTATCTGTACGCGCCGGCCTTCGATATGTCCACACTGGACTTTGTCTCTATGTCAATACTCAGATGATGTTTTTTCATTACACTCTGCCCCTCCTGTTAAAATGAGGGGCTTAAAGCCCCTCTCAATTAATATGGCTGTCCTGTGATAGGATTGATCCCGCCAGCAGGCTGTGCCTGGGGCATGCCCTGCGGCGCGTTACTATAGCCTGCCTGCATAGACGGCTGTGCGTATCCCGGGAATCCCGTTGCAGGTGCCGCTGCAGAAGTCGCAGCCTGCTGTGGAGCGCCAAAGGCCTGCGCAGCGCTTATGGACCCGCCACTGAGTGCCTCTCCATCTTCCAGTTTCTGGACTGGTCCCAGACCGCACCCGATGCCTTTTTTACCGCCAAAGGCATAAGGAAAGAAGTTGACATTTACCCTGCCGTACATACCGCTGTAGACTTCTGACTGATTGATGATGGGATTTCCCATCTTATCCACCACCTCCGGTGGATAGTCTGTCTTGCTGCTCGCTGTGAACACCCAGCATCCTTTGCACTCTGGCCCAAAAGGCAGGCCGTCAGACGGACGGGTTCCGTCCCCATCGTGTACGGGCGTAGATACGATAGGCGGGCACTGCCCGTTCCATTTCTCATTTATACCCTTCTGCTTAGCCGCTTCAATGGCGGCATTGATACGGCCCATGGTATCTACATCCGTTTTTGGTACGAGGACAGTCACCTGATACTTTTCTTCCTGTCCCGGCTGGTAAGCGTAGGGTTTAAACACATGCACATAGCTCAGTCTTACTTTTCCAGTTGTTACATTACATAAATTCTCCATATTATTTTTCCTCTCTTCTTTTAGATTGATTTTCCTTATCTTTTTGAACTATAATCGGAAGATAAGGAGGTAGATATATTGAAACGCATTGAGTATCTTTTACGGTATCTCGGAGAGCCCTATGATATCGTGAATTTTGATGGCGAAGATTGCATACACCGCATATTTGCCAATTATGAATTCGAGGTCTCCGGAACAAGTCTTAAATATAGCACTCTGTATGTGTGGACTTTAGTCCCCAAGGAAGTGATCGCGATATATAAGAACATCCCAACTGAAAATCTTAAGGACGTTCTGGGTTATTATGCATCCATATACCAAAATCTGCCCTGTCAAATCCAGGTCGAACGCCAAGATATAGAAGTATAATACCCAAGTCCCTTCTAGAGAGCCCTTTCTCTTTGATGACCCTGTCCAGTTCTGCGAGCTCCGCAGGGTCATCTGTCTTTAACTCGAATCTTCTAAGCTCACCATCCGCAAAGTTCTTTTCATACACTCTGAGTACCCTCCTTAAACGCCTCTGCGGCGGTCACTTTGTTTGAGATCGCATCTCTTTTATCGGATCCCTTTACCAAAGTTGGCTTTCCGGGGTTCTTGATCACCAGGTCCCCGACAGAATCCGTGAAATCTTTCTTTCCTACCAACTTCTCTACCTGGGCTAATGTCAGCGGTTTCTTCTCCCACAGCATGGCCTCTTCCGTGACCCCGCTCTTGACAAGCCTCTCAAAAGCCGTATCCATGTCTGTCCAGTCCCTAGAACCTCTACCCTCAACAGCTTTCCATCCGGGCACTTCTTTGCCTGCCAGGCATTCTGACAACGCCCATTCCTGCAGATCCTTTTGGTACTTCACCACGTCTTCCAGTGCCTCCAGGCGCTTCCCTGCCTCTTCTGCAGTGATGAGTGGCGGAAGCTCCCCGATTTCAAATGCCTGTTTGACGTTGTGATCAGATCTCGCCCTGCACTGCGCTTTTGCCCTACAGAATTTACAGATATCTGTGCCAGGCTTAAAATCACCTTTTCCATCCCACGCAAGCGCAGCTTTCTTTTTTGCATACTCCCCAAACGCCAACAGCTCCGTTAGAGAAGTCTCCCACTCAGAATTGTTATCAATACGTGGCTGCACCACGGACATCCTGATGCGTTCTATTGGATAAAGGAGTTTATAAGCCTCATAGGCCCCCAGTGCATATAATGCTAACTGCGGATTTCCCTCCGCACTTACAGGAACACCCTTTCCGTATTTAAAATCTACAACATGGATAGTGCCCCCGCCAATCAGGATGCAATCGGCTGTTCCAAACCCCCCGGTGACATAAGCACTGAAATCCACCTGCTTCTCGATCGCCACATAGGGCACTGTGATAAATGCCAAAGCAATACTCTTTATGTAGTCCAGGTATTCATCCGTGTACCCCATCATTTCATCCCGCCAAAGTTCCTTCTCTTTTTGCTTTTTGATAAAGCTTGTCAGCTTCCGTTTGCTAAGATCCGCAGGGTAAAAATAATTCCGCACTTTCGCTTCCGCCAGCTCATGGGCCAGAGTACCTTCAGCCGCCGCCTCAGAAGAGGTATCCGGAAACTGCTCCTCCAGTCTTGCGCTGGGGGTGCACACCAGCCACCTGTGCGCCCCCGATGCACTCAGCAGTGCATGTTCTCTTTCTTTATGCCCCATTAGATCTGCGCCCCTTTCTCGCGCAATGCAGTTGCAAAGGCGCCGTACTTCTCCGGCTGCAATTCCGGAAGAGAATTTACGCCAAAAGCTACTAACAGCGCCTGCAGTTCCGCCTGCCGTCCGGTATCCATTAATGTCATAGCTGCCCTTGCCAGATCATCCAGTGTGTAACTTGGTGTGGTCGTTGGTACTGACTGCTGAACTGGTGGCTGCTGCGTTGGCGTCTGCTGTACTGGTGGCGTAATCTGTTGTGCTGGAACCTGCTGCACCGGTGGTGTAGTCTGCTGTACCTGTGCTGGTACCTGCTGTATCGGCGGCATGGCCTGCTGCACTGGTAACTGCTGCGGTTGCGCAGCACCCTGGATCGGCGCTCCGTTCTTTCCGGCTGATATGCCCATGATTGCCTCCGCAAGTTCTTTTAATCCCGGAATATTAATCGTAACTTCAAACATTTGTTGTCCTCCTTATGATATTATTATTTATTTACAACATAGGCCTGTCTCCAGAAACCTTTATTGTCCTGGTTTTCTAACCGATTCTTAGACATGAACTTTCCGTACCGAATTATCCCAAATTTTTTGATCTTTTCATCCCGGTCGGTCACTATCTTTCTGACCAGCTCGTCCATTTCTTTTGCAGGAAAATAGTATCGGTCAAACTTGTCCACACAATGTATCCGATCCGATATATGTTTTCCGATGTTATATCTGTATTTCAGATAGCTCTTGCCACGGTGGTTAGATATTCTGATGCTGTTGCACACGCCATAATCTAGCTTTAAATAGATGCTGCTTGTTGAATAAGCATCATATCGCTGGATTGTGAACCCACATTTTAAAAGTTCCGACTGCAGATGATCTGCTATTTTCTGTTCTTCTGACATGATCCTGCTCCTCCCAGTCAGATACTCTGTCTCAGCTTCTGAAGTCCTGAACGGTAATAATGGCTTGTCATACTCTGTGACACCCCTATGATGTCCGCTGCTTCAGCCTGCTTCAACCCCTGAAAGAATACCAGCCAGACAGCTTTCTTTTCATTTTCTTCCAGTCCTTCGATCATCATCTGTATTTCTGCCTCAGCAAACCCATTTTTCTTATCCTCCAGCACATCAGCCAGGGTACATAAACCGTCTGCGATCGGACTATTAAGTGAGACCTGGTTTTGCTGTTTTCTCTGTCGACGCACTTCCTGCAGGATCTCATTCCTCATAATCGTGATCGCAAGACTTGAAAATTTGTACCCACGATCTTTGTCATAATCTCTTGCTGCTTTCACGAGTCCCAGTAATGCCAAAGCTTGTAGATCCTCTATCTCTATCCCTGTGCTTTTCATACTCCAGGCCACACTGTAGGCCAGTTTTATATTGTTTAAGACAAGATCTTCGTTTTTCATTTGACTTTTCCTCCGTATCTACCCTATAATGAGGGTGTGATAATTTATTGAGTCCCTGATTGCTTCCCGGCGCCAGGGGCTTTTGCAATGTCTATTTTTTCTAATTTTCCGCACTCGCCTACGCGGTGGAACTGATTTGCGAAGTCAAGTATCGCATTGCGGGCCGCTATATACTCTGGGTCATCACAATCCAGCTTGCAAAAGTGGTATGCCAATTGCACGGCAATACGCTTGCACACC
>Ga0228674_1001582_pt1 | contig 13423 bp, 23 predicted proteins | sample 1D_rmetaG_FD_189054 | JGI IMG/M metagenome (GOLD analysis project Ga0228674, IMG submission 189054) | Seawater microbial communities from Monterey Bay, California, United States - 1D_r | ecosystem: Environmental > Aquatic > Marine > Coastal | place: USA: California | collected 2016-09-26
GCGAGTGTGAGCCGTCTGTTGCGTGTGCTACACCATATACGGCTGTGCTGTTGCACTGGAACTTCTTTGACCCTACCATATAGAACTCTATATCTTTGTCTTTAGTTATTGGATTATTCGTAATGCCTATTGTTGTATCTGTGAATACAAATTCATTATTAAAACTCATATACATTATACCTAACGATATAATAGTAACCATGCTAAGACCACTAATTACATTAAGCATAGCTTTAATAAGCATATATCGTTTTAGGTTATTGGTCATTTTCGCTCCTTAATGCTTCTACTTGAGTCTTAACGTCTTTAAACTCGTCTCTAACTTCACCTAAATTTTTACTTGCTCTACTAAGTGTTCGTATTAAATGCCTTATAGTGTATATAGTCCAAAACCACCAAGTTACGGCTGTTACAGCAAACAGACCTAACCCTAACCAGAATGCTTGTCCAAAATCTATATAGTCGAGACTTATTAAAATTATTGAAACAATTAGGAATACGGTTGGTGTAACTCTTGCAAATAAGTCCCATTTTTCAACTTGTGATTCAATTTTTTCATCTTGTACTCTATGTGTATTTTCTTCTTTATCCATACTTCTACTTTTCAATGTTACTTTTGATTACGGAGGTTAAGAAACAGACTCCGTGGTTAAAGATTTTTTATGATGCTATTTTCCCAAATGCCTTCCATGTTCCAGGCGTTCCTGATTTAGTACATACCCAACCCATGTAACCATTTGGTGTAGGAGTGTCATTCCATACTACATCACCTATTACATAGTTTCCAGATTCTGGTTCGCTACCACCTACTTCAAACTTTTTGTTTTCAAAGCGTACTGGGCCAGCTGTAGTTATACTAACATCAGTAGTAAAGTTTTTAACTCCAACTCCTAATGACTCTTCTATTACTACTTTTTTATGTGCTGTAATTGCACCAGTAGCATCGATGGTTATTCGTGGCGTATCATCTGTAATGATTTGCAAGGCACCTGTTGTATACGTACCTATTTTAAATTTTCTATCATCGGTGCCAGCTACGATAAATTCGTGATCCCAACTAGAAATACCAAGCGCACCATTTGGACTATCAGTTCCAAGTCCAAGTCCTTGTGTATTTGCATTGTAGTGTAGGAAGTTATCAACAGTTAAATTTGTTTCAACATCTAAGCTCTCTAGTGTACCAACACTTCTTAGATTACTCTGTGTTACAGTATTGCCTAGTGCTTGCTGTGATAATACATTTTGACCATTGATCATATATATTTTGTTAGCACGTAACTCAATACTTTCTGTAGCAAAGAATCTATCAGGACGTTCCATTAGTAAGAACTGTTTAGTGTATTCCCCACCTGGCCATACTAGTCCTTTTCCGTATGCTGTGTTTTTCTTATTCTTAGATACAAAGGATACAGGGTCTAAGCGTTCGTTTTTAACTTCTGCTATTAGTTCCTTTACATGCAACTTATCAGCTGTTATATCGCCCGCTACAGTTAAACTACCTGTAACAGACAATGGTCCTGCTATATAATCTACGTGTAGTGTTTCAAGATGTATTCCATCGTTCTTTACAACTACTACAGTATTCGATGCTTCGTCACTGATCCCTGTACTAGCAAACTTGGTAATAGTACCGCCGCTAATTTTATCTCCGGACAGTTCTTTAATAACTACCGAATGTGTTTTGTTTTGTAGATCCTCTATTGCGGACCCAAGATCATTAAGAGCGTTTCGTATATTAGTCATCTAAATTTCCCTGTCAATTTGTAACAGTATTTATCAGACTACCTTGAGAAGCACTGTATCCGGATTACATCTACCATTAAGTTTAGTATCAGTTGTAGGAATTTCATCTAAAAACTTACGCAATGCAACTTTACCTGCATTTTTGAACTCTTTAAGCTGATCTGCTGGCTTACGTAGCGTCTTTTGTATGCTTGTGTTTTCATCAAAACCAATAATAGTTGTGCCTTTAACACTTAGTCCTGTACCGTCACGCTGTAGACCTTTAGGATCAATGTTACTCGCAATATACTTACCTAGCTTACGTGTCTTAACATTAAATACCCAAAGCTCGTTTGCACCTATAATAAGTGTAGGATCAATCGATGCAAGTGAATACTTAGGATCTGCTTTACTAAACTTCAGCTTCTCTACTACCTTACTTGCTGAACGTTGCTTAGGCTTACGTGGCTTACGGGTTGCCTTTGCTTGCTCTATAATAAAGTCTAGCTCTGTCATTAGTGTGTCAATAGCACTACGGAAATTCTTAACATCACCTTTCTTAAGATGTGCATATCCTTCTTTAAGTTGATCCCAATGATCAGCTTCTAAGAATTCCATCTTCTTCAATTGTCCTTTTGTAGGCATACGCTCTAGGTCATTGAAATCGTCAAGTTCGTGTTCATACATGCTCTTTATCTTACGAGCGTGTGCTTGTGTAGGTTGTACCTTTTTAAAGTGTGCTTTGATATCAAACCCTTTAGGGTCAAATGACGTTGGGGATTCTACCCAACCTTCTAGCCATTCATCAACATCGTCCATCATCGCAAATGATTGATCGCGAATACGTTCTTGTATAGTCGGTACGTATTTTTTACCTTCTTCTTTTTCTTCTTCTTTCTTTTCTACTACAACTTTGCTACCAATTTCAATTGCTTCTGCAACTCGTTTTTTTAGAAAGCGTTCAATACCACAAGTTAGTTCTCCGCTAGTACCTGGCAAGCTCTCCCAATGCTCTGCTTCTTTTTTGTTTAGTCTTGGAGCACCTTTTAAATCCATACGAGCTACTATACCTGCTGTAATACTCATTGCTGAGTTAGGAGCAGCTTTTACATTTTTAATATCTTCTTTGGTATAGCCGTTTGCTTCCATCCACGTAGGAACATTACTGTACAAATCTGCAGGTTTAAAATGTTCGTAGTACCACGAGTGTGTATGTCTACGATGCTTGTGGATTGCTTCACCTGTCCACTCTTCCCAACCGTCCCAACTTGGCTCTTTAAGTTTTGCTCCTCGTTGGATTCGAGGTGCCGCTCTAGGCTTCTTGCGTTTCGTCTTTGGCAATGCCATTAGTTCTTCTCCTAAACAATTTAATAATAGTATATAGCCTCGGACTCAAGAAGTCAAGTATTATTTTATTTCAGCTATATTCATTTCTTTGGTACTGTCGCCAATTGAACCTGTTGGTAATGTGTTAAACGCAATGGAGTAACGGAAGTCAGTTTCATTGCTATCGACATGATGTTTAAGTTTTGAAGGAAATAAAAATAATGCTCCAGGCTCAGGTGTTACACTCATTACTTGCCATGTATGGTGATTGTCAGCGTCCCATACTATTACTGGTCTAAATGTAAACAAGTCTTCTGTCAGAAGAGGCTGATGAAAACTTAACATAGATCCACCAGTTAAGTAAAGTACTCCGCTTACATAACTATTAGGATGCATGTGAACGTGTATTGGTTCATCGCGTCTTAGTGTGTTGCCCCAAGAGCTTGCTATCTTTACTTCATCAACTGTGTGACCTTGTACATCAACATATGCCTTAGCTAAGTGTTCACATTCCTTCTTAACTTCACTAAACAATGGCGCATCTAACAATCGCTGAGTTATAGTAACAGCACCATTATCGCCGCCTTCTGCGTCTTTTTCATCAAGTGTACTTACATATTCTAATGCTGTACTTATTGTTGTTGGATCTAAACTTTCAAGTTTAGCAGCACCTACAAAAGTGCCAAACATTGGGATCATCTGCATCTTTATCTCCTTATAATATTGTGTTGATATTCATTTCGTTGCCTAACCCTTGTTCATACTCTACTAATGGTAGTGTATTAAACGCAACAGAATATCGAAAATCATTTTCATTTTGCTCAACATGATGCATAACTTTAGACGGAAAGAGAATTAAATATCCGGGCTTAATTGGTATTTTAAGTATTTGCCAAGTATGAGGATTCTCATTGTCGTGTAATACTTTTGTTCTAAATGTGAACAAGTCTTCATGTGATAATGGATTGTGGAAATTTAAAGGTGAACCATCAGTTAAGTAGAATACACCACTAATAAAACTATTAGGATGATTATGTACGTTTACCGGATCGCCTTTTCTTAGTTCGTTGCCCCATGACGATGTTATTTTAATTCGGTCAAGTTCGTGTCCTAAAGTATTAATATATTCTTTTGATAACTGTTCACACTCTTGTTTTATAGAACTAAAAAAAGGATCATGTAATAGTCTTAGTGTTTCTGTATTGTGTGCATGACCTGGTTTGGTATAGGTTTTAAGAGAGTTTACATGAGACAATGCTTTGTCTATGTCTAAACTTTCAAGTTTAGCAACTCCTACCTGTGTACCAAAGATTGGTATTATCTGCATATTACATACCTGGATTTTCGTGTGCTTTAGGAAGTGCTCCAAGACTTAGTGTTACTCTAGGACCCATTGGTATAGGTTTATGATTATATAATGGTGGGAGCAATAATACATCGCCAGTTTGCATATGATGTAATCGTTTATCACTGCCATCTTCGTTTACAGTTATCATTCCTACGTCACCGTGTCCTTGTATTAGGAATACTGTTTCGGTATCGCCATGTAACGGAAAAGAGTTGTGTGTATCACAAAGACTAAAAAAGAACAAACTGTTCCAATTAATTTCAGTACCTACTCTAGTAAGATTGTTTATGAACTCAGTATAAAACGGTTTTACTCTTGGATCTCCATGTACAGGAGAAACCATAGGGCCGTTCCCGTCAAACGCATTTGTTCCACAAGTTGAAGTTAGATATTGATTTATATCACACAGTACATTCATGTCTAGTACACTTGCTTCAGGAAACACTCCCTTCCACAGCCTACTTTCATTTCTTGCTCTAGCTTCGTTAACTTCTTTCCAAAAATTCTCTCGATTCATTTCTTACCTTCCTTTGCATCCTTCTCAGCTTTAGTTAGTTTATTACCCCAACTACTATTGCTAAGTCCGAGTTCATGCGGCATGGGCTTTGTTTTGCCTTTAGTAACTGTACCGCCTTTAGCAAGAAACTCTGCCTTCATTCGTTCTACTTCGTCATCTTTTTTATTTGGTATAGAGCTCATACTACTCATATCTTTTCTCCTACTTTAAATCCGCGGAAGGTTTTAAAACGTGGAAAGCGTAGGCTATATGTGCCGTCTTGGTTTTGTGTAACAGCGTCTGCTCTTACTTCTACAAGCTGACCGATGATATCATTGCGACTATCCCAAAACTCGTCACGATTAGCATCACTAAAGCCGCTACCGACATTAACACTAATTTTCTTTCCGTCATCAACGCCTTCACATACAACTGCACCAAGTCGTCCTTCGTTTCTTCCTGTTCCTTCTTCAACATCTGCAACCTCCAAAGTTACTTCGATAAACGGCTTTGCTTTAAGCCAAGCGTGTGTACGCTTACATTCATAAGGAGCATCAACGTCCTTAATCATAACACCTTCGTAACCACCGTCTACAGCCTGCTTATTTAACGCTACAAAGCGTTCTTGTCCTTCTGGTGTGTCCAAGTCAACATCTTCCCAGTCCAACGCTTGTACGTGCGCTAAGGCGTCTTGATGATCACGTACCCAATGGTTAGTAATAAGACTCCTAAAGCTCTGTGGCTTATCCCAAGATCCTTTTTGGAAACAACCTAATGGAATAGTATCAAACAAGTGTAGTACAGCATCAGTTGATTGCTTACCGTCTTTGCGATGTACTTGCTTCATTAAGTCTTGGAAGTTAGCACTCATTACTTCTCCGTCTAATACAAGCGGATAAGGTACAGGGTAATCTTTAATTACAGCTTCAATCTCTGCAATGATGTGTCCAAAGTTATGAAACTGTTTACCATTACGACTAAACATTTCTACTTTGTCGCCTTGGATAATAGTAATAACACGAACACCATCTAGTTTGATTTCAATCTGTTTCTTACCAACCATTTTCTTTTCGTGGTTAGCTGAGTCGTGTGCAAGTGAACAAGTAAAAGTAGGTATGCTATATTTTGATTCACCTTTTACGTTGAACCTCTTAGCAACTTTGTTTACTGTTTTTTCACTTACGCCACAACGTAAATCTTTAATAAGGATTCTTCGATAGAATCCATTCCACTGCTCAACAGTAGCAACACTCATTACCAATTCAATAGCATCACGTGCCGCGTGGCCTGTAAGCTCTCTATTGATAAGTTGATCGGCAAGTACTTTGAAATCCTTCCAAATAAGACCTTGTCCACGCTCAGGTGTTTCGTCACGTTCTGGAACTTGCTTGACACCAAATGTTACAAGTGGGTCAAGTGCCATACGTACACCTTCAAAAAATTCATCTAATTCTTCGCCCATTGCGCCGAATATAATTGTTTCTTTTTCTAGTCGACCGTTGTGATCTTCTAAACGCTTAATAATGTCTTGTGGTTGTGTTTTCATATTTGTTTGCCTTCTGTGCCTGTTATAGTATACATTTTTAATAGTATAGCGTCAATGTCGGACTCTGTCAACCATCCCTTTACTGTATCACCATGATTGGTAATGCCAGGTAGTTCTGTTTGGTTGCCATCTTTAAACACGGCAATTTCATACAAGCCTTGTTTGTTTCCGTATGACGCTTCATTATTAATTATGCTAAGTTCGTACAGGCCAAAGTCTATTATGGCCTGTACGCCTTTAGGTATATCAGTTTCCAATAATTGAAAGTCTTTCAATTTCATCATACTAACTCCTCAATATCTAATGGTGTAAAGTTTATTTGCTCAACACAAACACACTTGTAAGGACCTTCTGGTGAAGGGTTAGTGTGTATGTGTCCGTGTACATTCAATAAATCTCCATCACCGAACCTATGCTTCTCAGCAAGTGTACTAGGGTGCAAGGGTGTATGAGTAAAGATCAATCCTTTATCACTTAAATCAATCCATAACTGGATATCCTTAAAGAACGGTGCAAGGTGCTTTACGTTGTCGTGGTTGCCAAGAACAAGTCTTTTCTTACCAGGCAACTTTGCAAAGTTTGCTGTTAACCAATCAACCTTGTCAAGACCAAAAAGAACATCACCACAGTGGATAACGGTATCTTTTGGACCAACTGTATCGTTCCAGTTGTCTAACATACACTGGTTCATATGATCAACACTGTCAAACTCTCTACACGGCTTGCCAATGTAATCTTTAAAGTCAAGAATATTTGCGTGGTTAAAGTGAGTATCGCTGATTACGAATGTTGCCATAGCCTTGTGCCCTTCTAGTTAATATAACAATTATACAATAGTTAGATCGGTTTGTCAACCGAAAATGGAGTGAGCGACAGGACTCGAACCTGCATAGTCTTTCAACTCGGATTTGCAATCCGATGCGTAACCATTCCGCCACGCTCACACATTGGCTGGGGAAGTAGGATTCGAACCTACGATCTACTGTACCAAAAACAGTCGTCCTACCTCTAGACCATTCCCCAATATTGGCATCGGTGCAGGGAGTCGAACCCCAGCTTTCAGTTTTGGAGACTGACGTGCTACCGTAACACTTCACCGACATTTTTTTATGAATACACTCCCAGTTTATCAGATCTGTTGCTTAGTGCTATACACATAGCAGAGTGTACTCATAAAAAAAGCCCCTAATAAAATTAATTACTAGGGGCTTGTCTAAAATAACTTTTTTATAAAGTCGCGTTAAGACATACCCCTCCGTAACGGTTGGCACCAATCTATAATATATTGTTGTACTGTTCTTAACACGTATCTATTCCTTGTTTCTTAGTATGTATATACTATACTATCTTTATTTATCGCTGTCAACCATTAAGTTAACTTTTATTTGGTGCGCCTGGAGGGACTTGAACCCCCACGCCGTAAAGCACTAGAACCTAAATCTAGCGTGTCTACCAATTTCACCACAGGCGCATTAATTATCTACGTCTTGATTGCTTTGCTTCTAACTTAGCACGTTTACGAAGTGTATGCTTCATTGGGCCAGCATTTAATTCTGCTGTGTGTGCCCTTGCTGTTGCAACTGCTTCTGCAATAATAGCATCACGTTGTTCTTTTGTCTGTTTCATAACGTGACTCCTTTCTAAAAATTGGAGCGGGCAACAAGGTTCGAACTTGCGACATTCAGATTGGAAATCTGACGCTCTACCAACTGAGCTATACCCGCTTTATTATGGTGCCGGCGACAAGATTCGAACTCGTGACCTACTGATTACAAATCAGTTGCTCTACCAACTGAGCTACGCCGGCGTTATCTTTTTACTCTACAAATTGGACAGAAATCGTTACTGTCTAATTCAAATTTACATTCTGGACATTTATTTATCATACTGTATTTACAAAAGTAAATGGCGGAAGCGTAGGGATTCGAACCCTAGGAAGGCTATTAACCTTCGTCCGCTTAGTAGGCGGGTGCTTTAAACCACTCAGCCACGCTTCCGTATTAGTTTACTTTTGGAATTTTATAGTGTAACTTTGTCCTTCTGATCGAAACGTTACTGTGCTGTGACTGTATACGTTACGTTGTGTTTCTTCGTAACGTGTTTCAGTTTGACACCGACGTTCAGTACGACCTCCTTGTTGAGGTCCTTTGTTCTGTCCGCCAATGATAGCACCTGTGATAGCACCAACTCCAGTTGCGGCTTCTTTGCCACTTCCTTTACCAAACTGATTGCCGAGCAAGCCGCCTAAAATACCACCAATGATTGCACCTTCTGTATTTGTGCCGTCCTTTTGTAGTCGTACATCTTTGCATACTTCTACTTTGTATGGTGTTTGTTCAATAACCGTTTTATAATGGTCTTGAATTTGGGCTTTGCTTGTTTCTGCTAATGCTGGTGTCGCTGTTGCTAGAATAAGACTTGTTGTAATTAGAATTTTTTTCATATCAATTAGTAATCAGTTCGTAGATTTCTTTCCAATTTTGTACACGAGGAATATCTCCTGCATACTCTTTATTAAAGTCATGATCGATTAATAGTGAGTTCAATCCAAACTTAGTACCGCACTCTGCATTTTCAGGTTTATCTTCTACCCACCAACACCCAGTGCCTTCATATTTAACCAGTTCGTCATCCTTGTCTGCACCTGTGTCTAGATACACATACTTTTCAAAAGCTGTATCTCCAAACAGTTCACGCAAGTTCTTTGTACGCAAATGACATGCATACTGATCCTTGCTTAAACTTGTAATTGCATGAAAAATATATCCATGCTCTTCGTGTAGTTTACGAATATACTTAATAGCATCTCGCAAAGGAGGAAGTTTTCGAATAGCTGCACTTTCGTTGAACATTCTTACTAGACGCTTTGCATCTACACGCTCCATATCGTATTTAAGTTCCATCTGATATTGACTTGGCTCAACTACAACATATCCATGGCGTGCCATCCACTGATCAAATGCATAAACCCAATCTAGGATAACGCCATCACAGTCTGTAAGTATTACTTTGTTCTTCATATAGTGCCTCTTTCTATCTGCCTAATTATAAAACTAGTATACAGTCGAAATGTCTAGTTGTCAACCGGTTTATTATACCATTCTGATTGATAATCGTCGACAACATCTACAGCATTAATACGATCATAACGAAAGCTGCGCCATCCCTTGGCATTGACATCCCAAACACTTACAACAGCGTCTGATATTTCACGTACCTTCTTTGTACTCATTGGATCTACTTTAGTTGCTGCAGGCTTCATGTCTTCACGTAGTGTACAAGTCATTATACGCTTGTCACCGTTTAACTTAGTAAAGTCTACAACTAATACATTTTGATCAAGTTGCATTTTTAGATCTTCTCTAGTAGGAATGCCTTTAAGAGTTGCTACAGTTTTGCTTACTGATAAGTCCTCACCTTGACGTCCGCGGTCTCTATTACCGTCTGCATTAAGTTCTGTAAGGTCTTGTTGTTTTTCTTTATAATCGTTCATAGTTCCTCCAATATGCCTAATATCTCAGCGGCAATTAATAATGCGCCGCCCATAATAATGTAAGTACCCCAGTCTTCTAAATAGTATCCGCCTACAATAAATGCGGCCCCTGCACCAATACGTACAGCACTTTTTACAAGGCTTACATAAAAGTGAAACTTGCCTGGATCTTTATTTGCTACTTCCATTATCGACTCTCTACTACTTTATCAGCAAGACCATGTTCGACTGCTTCTTGTGCTGTGAGGAATGTATCAAACTTCATAGTTTCAAACAGTTCGTCATATTGCTTGTCGGCTGTGTTGTGCTTAACGTAAAGCTCTGTAAGGCGCTTGTTAACTTTCTTCGACTCCTCAAATGCACGTTGTGCATCTTCAAACTGTAGCTCTTGTACGTGTACACTACCTGATGTACCTCGTGTACCTGAACTTACTCTGTGAATCATTGTACGTGACTCTGGCAACACCACACGCTTGCCTGCTGTGCCTGCTTGTGCTAGGAACGAGCCCATGCTACATGCTTGACCCATTACAATTGTACGCACATCACATTTGATGTACTGCATGGTGTCATAGATAGCTAATCCTGCTGTTACAGCGCCACCCGGCGAGTTAATGTACAAGTTAATGTCCTTGTCTGGACTTTCGCTTTCTAAGTACAGCATTTGCGCTACAATTAGGTTAGCCATATTATCTTCTACAGGACCATTAAGCATAATAATGCGGTCCTTCATCAAGCGGCTATAAATGTCATATGAACGTTCGCCGCGAGCTTCTTGTTCAACTACCATAGGTACTAAAGGCATTATTTGATCTCCATCATAGGATCAACTGACTGTGAATCGTGCCAGTCAGTTTGATCTGAATTAAATTTACGTGTTGTTGTTTCTTTACGCAACATACCGTCTTTGATACGATATGTAACAAGTTCTTGTTTAATAACGCCTGTTGCATCGCTTTCGAACGCACTTACAAATGGTCCGTCAAATTTTTTGTTCATAGGTTTCTTCCTTCCTTAACATGTCTCAATGCTGGGCCAGGGGAAGTAAACTCCATCCCATGTGCGTTACCCACATATATTCTTCCATTCCAACGCATTGGAATTTTATTAGTTGCTAAAAAGGCATCAAATCTTTCGCCTTCTCGAAAATTATCTACTTCGGCTTCAACGGCCACTTCGCTTCGTGTATTAGTAAGTGTGGCTACATTATCTACTAGTGTTCTCATTGTTTTCCCATAAGTTTTAAATTTAATACAAAGTTCTCTACAAGCAGTTTAACAATAATTGCGCCATCTGTCAAGTGATTTCTTTCCATTTCCAGTACATGTGTTGCCATCATTACATAGGCCTGGTCTTTGGTAATATTCAAATCTCCCCAGTTTATAGGATCCATTGACTCGCCTTCTTTTGCTAACATAACTAAGTTTGCTACTGCTTCGTTTGTTATTTCAAACATATCACTCATTGTAAACTACTCCGGTTTTATTCTAATGTTACCAGACACACTTATTCTATAGTCGTCTGATGTGTAAAAAGGATACACTGTATGTTGTAGACTAGATGGAAACATAAGTATAGTTCCTTCAAAGGTTTTGTCAACTGGTACAGGCAACTGTTTTATTTGACCTAGTACATCAGTGTATACAAAACAAAATTTAGATGTATAAAAGTTATCTTTATTTTCAATACTAGTTCCTGATATTAACGGAAAATGATTTATTTCATCTTCTAGCTCGTAAGGAATGTTAAGCCATATAACAAAACTTAGCGCACCTGAATGAAAGTGTATAGGATTGAACTCGTGTTTCTTTTGTTTGTTAACCCATAAACTATCAAGGTATAATTGATACCTTGTACTTTTAGAAACTTCTTCGAACTCCTCTAAATATCCTGGATTTGATTCAGCCCAAGTGCTTGCTATAGCTAATAGCCATTTTTCGAAATGATGCATTACATGAGTTAAGGCATATTCTTCTTTAATATGTCCTTGAAGATTATGATTGTATCTTTCGGAATCGTTAGACAGTTTAGCTATTTCTAAATTTAGAAGAGCTTGTAACTCATTAGGCATACGAGACTCTATAAATCTAAGATTGCTAAAGTCTCGTATTGATGCCCATGTGTCTGTAGTTTCTTTTTGCATAGTACTATTATAAGTTCTTTCGTACTATATGTCAAGAGTTAATGTAGTAGTGAAGGTCTTTCTTCTATACCAAATTCATCTGGATTGATATTAAACTGTGTGATGCACATTTGTATAATACTCTCTGGAACATCGTCTTCATCACAACCATCTGGGATAAACAATCCTTTAAGATTGCCTTTACTGTCTATAATTAGACCCCAGTCACTTTCGCCTAAGGATTCTTCAAAGGTAATTTTTTTACTCATAATAGTTCTCCTCGTTATGTACGTTTAATAGATCTTCTACGTCAACAGCATAAAACTTGCCATTAACTACACGCAATCTTGTAACGTTGCCGCTACTTTTGATATACGCTCTTCCACCGTCAATCATTTGTTCACCTATAACTTTGTAGTCATGATGTGATTGACTGTAATAATATTTACCTTCATTTGCAATCATTCCAAAATCTAACGACTCAATTACATCTGCATTTGTAATCATTAGACAGTTACGTATTGTATCTTGATATAGACCAAAGTAGCGATTTCCAAACTCAGGGTGCGGAGTTGCACGATAAAATACATCTACAGGAACATCACTTGCACGTAGGTCTGTAGTACAAACGTATGTAACGTCTACGCCGTCTTTTTGTGTGTAGAGTTCTTCTAACTTTGCTGTATCAAACAGCGGCTCGTGTTGTATATTCATTTTCCTAATCCCATAAATTTTCGAAGTATGTTCCAAACAGTCTAAAACCGTTGGTCATACGATCTTGATGTGCTTTTGCACCTTCGCTGTCCCACTTGTTGTAATAAAAATCTTCCATCCAATCATCACGACACTTTTGTTCAAATGCCCAGATCATTTCATCTAAGATCCAATCCCAGCGGTCAAAGTGTTTAGGATCTACATCGCCACCTTTTGCGTATGCGTCTAGTTGTTTTTTAGTAGCACGTAGTTCTTTTGGAACGTCTTTCATGTCAACCATCGGAGCACCGTGTTTGGTCTCTTTCAACTGTACAAGCATAGGCAAGATGATAGGAGCAAGGGTATGATCCATACTCCAAGTATCGTAGTTGTGAATCTTTACACTTGTCTTTTGCTTAGGTGAATACCCAAACCAGTTGTATAACCAGTTGTGATAAAACCTATGGTTAGGAAAAGGACCTATTTTAATCTTCATAATAATCTACTACCATTACGTTTTCAGGTTTATCAGGGAGTTGGAATGCTTTCGCAAACTCCATTGCTTCATGTGCATCTTCAAAAAGTTCAGGTTGCAAGTCCCAACAGTGTTCTGTTTGTTTAGTAATATAAATCCAATCGTTCTTGCCGTCAAGACAAACCATTACTGCGTACATTAT